>Ga0180732_1000722_pt1 | contig 25064 bp, 23 predicted proteins | sample KR11_01MetaG_FD_148674 | JGI IMG/M metagenome (GOLD analysis project Ga0180732, IMG submission 148674) | Groundwater microbial communities from the Olkiluoto Island deep subsurface site, Finland - KR11_0.1 MetaG | ecosystem: Environmental > Aquatic > Deep subsurface > Groundwater | place... | reverse complement strand
TCACCAGACGCCGCAGCAGACCCCATCATCGCCATACCGTTCTCGGACATCACTGTGCATACGTCGGCAAAGTCCACGTTAATCATGCCCGGCACATTGATTACTTCCGCGATGCCGGCCACCGCGCCATGCAGCACCCCATTGGACGCCTTGTAGGCTGCCGGCATGGTCGTCTTGCCGCCGAGGACTTCCATCAGCTTTGCATTCGGCACGATGATCAGCGAATCAACATAGGCCGCCAATTCTTCGATACCCTGCTGGGCGATCGCCATACGTTTGCCTTCGAACACGAACGGTTTGGTAACGACTGCCACGGTCAGGATGCCCATCTCCTTGGCCACCTGCGCCACGATAGGTGCCGCACCGGTACCCGTGCCGCCGCCCATGCCGGCGGTAATGAAAACCATGTTCGCGCCGCCGATGATCTCGGCGATACGCTCGCGGTCTTCTTCCGCTGCGGCCTGGCCGATCTGCGGCTTGGCGCCTGCTCCCAGCCCCTTGGTCAGCGCGGAGCCGATCTGCAACTGCACGCGTGCTTTGCTGCGTTTCAATGCCTGCGCATCGGTATTGATGGTAATGAACTCGACCCCTTGCACCCCCTGTTCGATCATGTGATCGACCGCATTGCCGCCGCAGCCGCCCACGCCCACCACCTTGATCACCGCGCCTTGCGGTTGTGCATCCAACAGTTCGAAAGCCATCATTTTTCTCCTTAAAGTTGATAACAAATACTCAATACAAACCAGACCGAACCAACTGCCCGCCTATTTCTAAAAATTCCCCTTGAACCAATCCTTCATCTTTTCCAGCACATCCTTGAACGACCCCGTTCCCACTCTCGACACCTCCTCGCGCTGGTGACGCTCCAGTCCGTACACCAACAGACCGACGCCGGTCGCATAACGCGGCGTCTTCACCACTGCCGACAGTCCGCCGATGTTTCGCGGCAGTCCCAAGCGCACCGGCAGATGGAATATCTCCTCGCCCAATTCGACCATGCCCTGCATGGCAGCGCTGCCGCCGGTGATGACGATGCCGGAGGACAGCAGGTCTTCGAAACCGCTGCGACGGATCTCCGTCTGTACCAGTGAATAGAGCTCCTCCACGCGCGGCTCGATCACTTCCGCCAGTGTCTGGCGCGACAACATGCGCGCACTGCGCTCGCCTACGCCCGGCACTTCGATCGGCGCATCATTCGCCAGCTGACGCAGTGCGCAGCCGTACTTGATCTTGATGTCCTCCGCGTCCTTGGTCGGTGTGCGCAGGGCCATCGCGATATCGTTGGTGATCTGGTCGCCCGCGATAGGAATCACCGCCGTGTGACGGATCGCACCGCCGGTGAAGATCGCCACATCGGTGGTACCACCGCCGATATCCACCAGACACACGCCCAGTTCCCGCTCGTCGTCAGCCAACACCGCTTTGCTCGACGCCAGCGGCTGCAGGATCATGTCTTCCACTTCCAGCCCGCAACGGTGGATGCACTTGAGGATGTTCTGCACCGCCGATACCGCGCCGGTCACGATGTGAATCTCCACTTCCAGACGCAGACCGCTCATACCCATCGGCTTCTTGATGCCGCTCTGCCCGTCGATGCTGAACTCCTGCTCCAGGATGTGCAGGATCTGCTGATCGCCCGGCAGACTGATCGAACTCGCGGTCTCGATGGCGCGCAACACATCGGTCTGCGCCACTTCCTTGTCCTTGATCTTGATCATGCCGTGCGCATTCGAGCTGCGGATGTGGCCGCCCGCGATGCCGGTATAGACCTGGCGAATCTTGCAGTCCGCCATCAGCTCCGCTTCCTGCAGTGCCTGCTGGATCGCCCCCACCGTGGCATCGATGTTCACCACCATGCCTTTTTTCATGCCGGATGATTGATGCATGCCTGCACCGATCACCTCCAGCGTTCCCTCCGCCGTCACCTCGGCCACGATGCACGCGATCTTCGACGTACCGATGTCCAGACCCACGATCAAACTCTTGCTCTCTTTGCTCATCACCTTCTCCTGACTACCCTTATGCCGCGCCTAGCGGCGGCTGCACAGCGAATCCATTGCGATAGCGCAGATCGATACGTCGCGCGTTCGGCACGCGCACCGCCACGCTGTATGGAAAGACTTTGACGAAACGCGCCAACCGTTCGCGCATCGCTTCGCGTCCCAGCGCGAGCTCCATGCCATCGTCCAGTTTGACCTGCCAGCTCATGCGCGGCGACAGGTCCAATCGCACGATATGTCTTTGCATAGGCAGCAACTCCTGCTCCAACTCGCCATACATGCGCGCCACCACCAAGGAGTTCTCCTGCTCGCCGGAGAACTCGGGCAATGCTTCATCGCTCTTCGCCTCGAACAACTCGCCATAGGTGTTCACCAGCGCGGTCTTGTTCCAGCGTGCCAACGCAATGTGTTCCTCGATCTCCACTTCCAGTTGCCAGGGGAATTTGCGCCGCACGCTCACCGACCGCACCCATGGCAACTGCTGGAATGCAGCACGCGTCTCGGCCAGATCGACCGTGAAAAAATTGCCGCGCACCTGCTCGCGCACCACCTCCTCCAGTTGGGCGACATCCACCTGTTGCGGCGTTGCAGTCAGCACCACCGCGCGCAGAGAGAACGCCGGCAACTGCGCCACGTAGCGCAACATGCCGTACACCATCAGCAGCAGGCTGAAGCCGAACAGCACGTTGGCGATACCGCGCAGCAGATGAGCGTTATCCCACATGCGCGCCCTCCAATATCTGCACCACCAGTTGCTCGAAGCCGATACCCGCCTGGCGCGCTGCCATCGGCACCAGGCTGTGGTCGGTCATGCCGGGCGCGGTATTCACTTCCAGCAGGTACATCTTGCCGTCCTCGCCGCGCAGGAAGTCCACACGCCCCCAGCCCTGACCGCCGATCAGCTGGAAACCCAGTTGCGCCATGTGCTGCATCTCGGCTTCCTGCTCCGCATCCAATCCGCATGGACACAGGTAGCGTGTGTCGTCGCGCAGATACTTCGCTTCGTAATCGTAGAATTCGTTCGCCGGTTCGATCTTGATCGCCGGCAACGCCTTGCCGTTCAGGATCGCCACCGTATATTCACCGCCGCTCATGAAACTCTCGGCGATCACCACCTTGTCGTGCTTGGCCGCCTCGGCGTAGGCAGCGGGCAATGCATCCACCGTCTTGACCTTGATCACGCCGACACTGGAACCTTCGCTGGCGGGTTTCACAAACAACGGCAGATCGAGATGCTCCGCCACTGCGTTCCAATCGGTCGGCGCGGTCAGCGCCTCGTATTCCGGGATCGGCAATCCGGCCGCCTGCCAGATCATTTTGCTGCGCCACTTGTCCATGCCGATTGCCGAGGCCATCACGCCGCTGCCGGTGTACGGGATACCCATCAGCTCCAGCGCGCCCTGTACCGTGCCGTCCTCGCCGCCCCGTCCATGCAGCATGACGAATACGCGATCGAACTTCTCAGCCTTCAATTCCGACAACTCACGCTCGGCCGGGTCGAAGGCATGCGCATCCACCCCGCTGCGCTGCAAAGCAGCCAGCACCGCCGCACCGCTCTTCAGCGACACTTCGCGCTCGGCCGAACGGCCGCCCAACAACACCGCCACTTTTCCGAATCTATTCACTTGACGCTCTCTCCAACGATCTTCACTTCCGGATGCAAGTTGATGCCCGTCTTCTGCAGCACCGTCACTTGCACTTCACCAATCAGATTCTCGATATCCGCCGCGCTTGCTCCGCCCGTGTTGACGATGAAGTTCGCATGCTTCTCGGACACCTGCGCACCGCCGATGCTTTTGCCTTTCAGCCCGCATCCCTCGATCAACTTCGCCGCATGCTCGCCCTGCGGGTTGCGGAACACGGAGCCCGCATTGGGCATCTGCAGGGGCTGGCTTGCGCTGCGCTTCTCCATCAGCGCCTTGATGTCCCGCTTCGCCGCCTCGACGTCGCCTTCGCCGAACTTCAGCCAAGCAGCAACGAAGAACTCCTCGTTCTGCTGCTTCAGTGTGACGTGGCGATAACCGATGTCATATTCCTGCGGCGTACGCTCGACCAACACTCCGCTGCGCGTCAACACCTGCACACGCTGCACCGCGCTCCAGGTCTCTCCGCCGTAGCAACCGGCGTTCATCGCTAGCATGCCGCCCAAAGTGCCGGGGATCCCGACAAAGAATTCCGCGCCACACAACTTGTTACTCGCCGCGAACCGCGCCAGCTTCGCCCCCGGCACGCCGGCCTGCGCGTAGATCGACCCATCTTCCATGCGCAGCTCGGTCAGCGCGCCCACCATCAGGAGCACCGTGCCGCGATATCCACCGTCGCGCACCAGCAGGTTGCTGCCCAATCCGACCGCCAGCAGCGGTTCGTCCGCCGGGATCTGCTGCAGGAAGACTTGCAGATCCGCCAGATCGGCCGGCTGGTACACGCGCTGCGCGACACCGCCCGCACGCCAGCTCACATGGCGCGACATCGGTTCGTCATGGAGTAACTCTCCACGCAGAACTTCCGTATTGAACTGTGTCGGCTCACTCATATTCATTTGCTGGTCAGTTTCACCACTTGGTTCGGCACACCGCCGATGGAACCTGCGCCCATGTTCAGCACCACATCGCCGTCCTGCGCCATCTGCATGATGGCCTGCGGCATGTCGGCGATGTTCTCCACGAACACCGCATTGGTCTGCCCCGCCACCCGCAAGGCATGCATCAGCGCACGACCGTCTGCCGCCACGATGGGCGCTTCGCCTGCCGCGTAGATATCTGCCAGCACCAGCGCATCCACACCCGACAGGACTTTGACGAAATCTTCGAACAGGTCGCGTGTGCGCGTGTAGCGATGCGGCTGGAAGGACAGCAGCAGACGTTTGTCCGGGAACGCGCCGCGCACCGCAGCGATGGTTGCTTTCATCTCCACCGGGTGGTGTCCATAGTCATCGATCAAGGTGAATGAGCCACCGGATGACAGGGCGATCTCGCCATAGCGTTGCATACGACGGCCCACGCCCTCGAACTCGGCCAGCGCATCGGCGATGGCTTGCGGTGCGACACCCACCTCAAGACCGATGGCAATTGCCGCCAACGCGTTCAGCACGTTGTGCTCGCCCGCCAGATTGAGCGTGATGTCCATATCCAGCGGCTTACCGTCGAACAGACATTTCTCGTCATGGCGGCACTGCGCGGTGAAGCGCATCCGACCAGCCTCATGGCGTACATTCACCGCGCGGATCTGCGCTTCCTCACTCATGCCATAGGTGGTGATCGGCTTGCTGATGCGCGGCAATATCTCGCGCACGTTCGGATCGTCCGCACACAACATGGCGCGACCATAGAAGGGCAAGCGCTCCAGGAAATCGACGAAGGCCTGCTTCAATCTGTTGAAGTCGTGACCATAGGTTTCCATATGGTCGGCATCAATGTTGGTGACCACGGCAAGGATAGGCGTCAGGTGCAGGAAGGACGCATCCGATTCATCCGCCTCCGCTACGATGAACTCGCCAGTACCCAGGCGCGCATTCGCCCCGCTGCTGTTCAGGCGTCCGCCGATGACGAAGGTCGGATCGAAGCCGCCCTTGGCCAGCACACTGGTCACCAGCGACGTGGTGGTGGTCTTGCCGTGCGTGCCGGCGATGGCGATTCCCTGGCGCAGACGCATCAGCTCGGCCAGCATCACCGCGCGCGGTACCACCGGCACATGTTGTTCACGCGCGGCGATGACTTCCGGGTTGTCCGCCTTCACTGCCGTGGAGGTCACCACCGCATCCGCGTCGCGCAAGTGCGTGGCATCGTGTCCGATGCTGATGTTCGCGCCCAGATCACGCAAACGCATGATGACCGTGCTGTCCGCGATATCGGAACCGCTCACCTTGAATCCCAGGTTGAGCATCACCTCGGCGATACCGTTCATACCGGAACCGCCGATGCCTACGAAGTGGATGTTTTTGACTTTATGTTTCATATCTTCTATCCCGCTAAGGCAACGCAAACTTGCGCTACTTGTTGTGTCGCATCCGGTTTGGCCAGACTGCGTGCGGCTTGCGCCATCGTCAGCAGCTTTTCCCTATCCAGCTCACGCAATAGTTGCGCCAGCTTTTCCGCACTCAATTCTTTTTGCGACAACAGGATCGCCGCGCCGTGTTCGCTCAGGAAGCGTGCGTTGTGCGTCTGATGATCGTCCACGGCGAACGGGAACGGCACCAGCACACTCGCCACGCCGGCCGCCGCCAACTCTGCGATGGTCAGCGCGCCTGCGCGACAGATCACTACATCAGCTTGCGCATACTGCTGCGCCATGTCGTCGAGGAAGGCACGCACATCCGCCTGCACGCCGGCCTGCGCATACAACTGCTGCACCGACTCGAAATGCCGCTTGCCGGTCTGGTGGATCACCTGCGGACGCACGGTCTCATCCATCATCGCCAGCGCCTTTGGCAGCGCTTCGTTCAATGCCTGCGCCCCCAGACTGCCACCCACCACCAGTACGTTCAGCTTGCCGCTGCGCTGTGTGAAGCGCGCTAGCGGCGTCGGCAACGCGGCGATGTCGGCACGCACCGGATTGCCGCACCATTCGGTGTCCCGCAACACATCCGGAAAACCGCTCAGCACGCGCGACGCCAACTTGGCCAGCACCTTGTTGCTCATGCCCGCGATGGAGTTCTGTTCATGCACCACCAGCGGACGGCGCAGGAAAGCCGCCATCAGCCCGCCCGGCATGGTGATGTAGCCGCCCATGCCCAACACCACATCGGGACGATGGCGCAGGATCGCGGCCGCACTTTGCCCCAGCGCGCGCAGCAAAGTGAATGGCAGGGTCAACAGACGCAGCACCCCTTTGCCGCGCACACCGCTGAAGTTCACCCACGCCACCGGGTAGCCGTGCTTGGGCACCAGCTCCGCTTCCATACTGTTCGGGGCACCCAGCCAGACTACGTTCCAGTCCTGCGCGCGCAATGCATCGGCCACGGCCAAGCCAGGGTAGATGTGCCCGCCGGTGCCGCCTGCCATGATGAGGATGGTGCGGCTCATATCGGCAACCCTCGCGCAACGCGTCTGTTCTCGTAGTCAATGCGCAGCAGCACCGCGACCGCCACCATGTTCACCACCACACCGCTGCCACCGAAGCTGAGGAAAGGCAGAGTCAGGCCCTTGGTCGGCAGTACGCCCATGTTCACTCCGATGTTGATCATCGCCTGCACACCCAGCCACACGCCGATGCCCTGTGCCACCAGTGCGGCATACAACCGGTCGGACATCGCGGCCTGACGGCCGATGGCGAAGGCACGCACGATCAGCCAGCCGAACAGCAGTAGCACGGCGGTCACACCGAACAGGCCCAGCTCTTCAGCGATCACCGCCAGCAGGAAGTCGGTATGCGCTTCCGGCAGATAGAACAGTTTCTCCACGCTGCCGCCCAGGCCGACGCCCAGCCACTCGCCGCGTCCGAAGGCGATCAGCGCATGGCTCAACTGGTAGCCCTTGCCGTAAGGATCGGACCAGGGATCGAGGAAACCCAGCACGCGCTGCATGCGGTATTCGGAAGAGAAGATAAGTGCGGCGAAGGCCAGCGGCAGTGCGAAGGTCAACGCGCCGAAGATCTTCAGATTGAAGCCGCCCAGCCACAGCATACCCATCGCGATGGCGCAGATCACCACGAAGGCACCCATGTCAGGCTCCAAGAGAAGCAAGGCACCGACCAGCGCCATCACGATGAACATCGGCACGAAGGACTGCACGAAACGGTGGCGCACCGCACCTTTGCGTACCGCATAGTCGGCCGCGTACAACACCGCGAACAGCTTCATCAATTCCGAAGGTTGCATGTTGAATACAACCAGCGAGATCCAGCGGCGACTGCCGTTCACCGATTTGCCGATGCCGGGAATCAGCACCAGTATCAGCAGCACCACACCGATCACGAACAGCACCGGCGCGTATTTCTGCCATTTCTGCGTGGGCACCATGAATGCCGCCATCGCAACTGCCAGACCGATCGCCATGAACAGACTGTGTCGCACCAGATAGTAGGTCGCCTGATGACCGGTATAACGGCCCGCCTCGGCAGTGGCGATGGATGCGGAATACACCATCACCAGACCGATGGCGAGCAGCGCGGTGACCAGCCAGGCCAGCACGGTGTCGTATTCGGCCATGGCGCGACGCGGCGCGTTCAATGCGGTGTTCAGCATGTTGCCTCCGCTTGCAGTTTCCGCACCGCAGCGATGAATGCTTCCGCGCGGTGCAAGTAGTTGCGATACATGTCGAAGCTGGCACAGGCGGGCGACATCAGCACCGCATCACCGCGCTGTGCGTTGGCTGTTGCGATATGCACCGCTTCATCCATATCGCGCGCATTCAATACCGGCTTGCCGCAAGCTGCGATGGCGTTTGCAATCAGCGGCGCATCGCGACCGATCAGCACTACAGCACGCGCATGCTTTTTCACTGCCTCTTTCAATGGCGAGAAATCCTGCCCCTTGCCGTCACCGCCGAGGATGACGACGGCCTGCTTGCCCAAACCATTCAGCGCCGCTTCGGTCGCGCCGACGTTAGTACCTTTGGAATCGTCGTAATAGGTGATGCCGTTCACTTCGGCCACTTTTTCCACGCGGTGCGGCAAGCCCTTGAAGGCGCGCAGTGCCGCGACCAGCGGCGGCAGCGGCAGATCGAGCGCACGGCACAGCGCCAGTGCAGCCAGCGCGTTCGCCACGTTGTGCAGACCGGCCACTTGCAATTCGTCGGCGCGCATCACCTTCTGCGCGCCCTGCATCAGCCAGGTGATGGCGCCTTCTTTGCCGATCCCCCAGTCCAGCTCGCTGCTCGGCGGTGTCAGCCCGAAGGTCACTTGTTTACGTCCGCTCAGACCCATCGCAGCACTGCGTGCATCGTCACGGTTCAGCACCTGCACGCCGTTGCCGTTGAAGATCCGTGTCTTTGCGGCAGCGTACAGATTCATGTTGTTCGCATAGCGGTCCAGATGATCTTCGCTCACATTGAGCACCACAGCCGCGTCGGCATCCAGAGTATGGGTCGTCTCCAACTGGAAGCTGGACAGCTCAAGAACCCAGGCTTGCGGCTGGTGTCCACCGCGCTCGCGCAAGGCATCCAGCACGGCCGGCGAGATGTTGCCCGCCACTTGCGCATCCACGCCGGCGGCAGCACACATCGCACCGACCATGCTGGTGGTGGTGGTCTTGCCGTTTGCACCGGTGATGGCGATGACTTTCGGTGTCGGCTGCGCATTCGCGATCTGCTGCGCCAGCAATTCGATGTCACCCTCGACCGGGATACCCCTTGCGACCGCACGCTGCACGAACGGTTCGAACATCGGCACGCCGGGGCTGATCGCAATACGGTCTATTCCTTGCAGCAGCGCATCATCAAATACACCGCAACGCAATTCGGCCTGCGGCATCTCGCTGCGCAGGATGTCCACGCCCGGCGGCGAGGTGCGACTATCGGCCACGCGCAGCCGCGCGCCCTGCGCGTGCAGATAGCGCGCAAGCGACAACCCGGTCTCCCCCAGACCGAGTATCAGCACCGATTTGTCGCGCAAAGTTGTCATCTCAGTTTTAGTGTCGACAGTCCGATGAGCACCAGCAACATGGTGATGATCCAGAAGCGGACGACCACCTGCGTTTCCTTCCAGCCCTTTTGCTCGAAGTGATGATGCAGCGGTGCCATCAGCAGGATGCGCTGGCCGGTGCCGTATCGCTTCTTGGTGTATTTGAACCAGGACACCTGCAACATCACCGACACCGCTTCCACCACGAACACGCCCCCCATGATGAACAGCACCAGTTCCTGACGAATGATCACCGCTACTGCGCCCAATGCCGCGCCCAACGCCAGCGCGCCGACGTCACCCATGAACACCTCTGCCGGATAAGCGTTGAACCACAGGAAGGCCAACCCGGCTCCCGCGATGGCAGCGCAGAACACGGCCAGTTCGCCCGCGCCTGGGATGGCCGGTTCACCTAGGTATTTGGCGAACTCGGCGTGGCCCGCGACATAGGCGAAGATGGCCAGTGCCGCCGCCACCATCACAGTCGGCATGATGGCCAGGCCGTCCAGACCGTCAGTCAGGTTCACCGCGTTGCTGCTACCGACGATGACCAGATACACCAGCACGATGAAGCCAACCATGCCGAGCGGGATGACGAAATTCTTGAAGAACGGCACGATGACCTCGGTGTGCTGCGGCAGCGTGGCATGCGTCCACAGATAGATGCCGACCGACAGCGCGATCAGCGACTGCCAGAACAACTTGGCGCGCGCCGACAGGCCGTCCGGATTGCGGTTCACCACCTTGCGGTAGTCATCCACCCAACCGACTGCGCCCACGCCCAGCGTGGTCAGCAACACCACCCACACGTAGGCGTTGTGCAGGTCGCCCCACAGCAAAGTGGTGATGGCGACCGACATCAGGATCAGCGCGCCACCCATGGTCGGCGTTCCAGCTTTCACCAGATGCGTCTGCGGGCCGTCGCTGCGCACCGACTGGCCGATCTTCATCGCGGTCAGTTTGCGTATCATCCACGGCCCGAGCACGAAGGAGATCATGAGCGCGGTCATCGCCGCCATCACCGCGCGCAGCGTGATGTAGTTGAACACGCTGAACGCGCGTACATCCTGGGATAGCCATTGGGCTAATGCGAGCAGCATGTTTCCTCCTGTTTGGTCGCGCACGCCTGCACGACACGTTCCATCTTCATGAAGCGCGAGCCTTTCACCAGCACGGTGGTCTGCGCATCCATTCCGTCTTTTAATACAGCAAGCAATCCGTCGACATCGTCGAAGTGCGCTGCCCCTTTACCGAACTCTGCGACTGCCTGACTGCTCAGTTCTCCGAGCGCATACAGGCGCTCGATGCCCAGTTCGCGCGCGGTGATGCCGATCTCGCGATGGAACTGCGCCGCGTCTTCACCCAACTCGCCCATATCGCCCAGCACGAAGATGCGCATGCCTGTCGCCTGCGCCAGCACTTCCAGTGCGGCATGCATGGAGGCCGGATTGGCGTTGTAGGTATCGTCGATCAGCGTCGCGCCGGACAGCGCCTGTTTGCGCTGCAGGCGTCCGGCCACACCACCGAAGGATTCCAGCGCATGTTCGATGGTTTCCAGCGGCACATGCACAGCCAGTGCGGCCGTCGCGGCAGCCAGCGCGTTGCGCGCGTTGTGTTCGCCCGGCACCTGCAATACGGCACGCAGTTCGCCTGCCGGGGTATACGCGCGCAACTCGCCGCCAAAACCCTGTGCCTGCCATTCACCTTTGACTGCGGCGGTGTGTTCCAGCGCGAAATCGAACACGCGGTGTTTGTATGCCAGCGTGCGCCACAGTCCGGCGTGCGCATCATCCGCATTGATGACCGCAGTGCCGTTGCTTTGCAGTCCCGCGAAGATCTCGCCTTTGGCGCGTGCCACACCTTCCACCGAACCCAGCCCTTGCAGATGCGCACCGCTGGCGTTGTTGACCAGCGCCACATCGGGCTGCGCAAGATGTGTGAGATATTCGATCTCGCCGGGATGGTTCATGCCCATCTCGATCACGGCATAGCGATGCTGTTCGCGCAGCTTGAGCAGAGTGAGCGGCATGCCGATATCGTTGTTGAAGTTGCCGCGTGTCGCCAGCACCGCTTCTTCACCGGCATGCGCACTCAGGATCGCGGCCAGCATCTCCTTCACCGTGGTCTTGCCGTTGCTACCCGTGATAGCGAGCAATGGAATATCGAAGCGCTTGCGCCAGTGCGCGGCCAACTTTCCCAGCGCGAGGCGCGTGTCGGGCACGAACAATACGGGGCAGCCCACTTCTTCCAGCACGCTGCCTTCCTTCACGATGGCGGCGACCGCACCGGCTTGCGCGGCTTGTGCGACGAACTGCGCGCCGTCGAAGTGCTCGCCCCGCAACGCGATGAACAAGTCGCCCGGCGCGATGTTGCGCGTGTCGGTCGAGACTGCGGAAAAGCGCACATCCGCGCCATCCATGCGGGCATGCAATGCGCTAGCGGCCTGGGAGAGCAGCATCATGACCAACGCTCCTCGGGTTTCCACATGCTCAGCGCGCGCTGCGCCAGCTCGCTGTCGGAGAAGGGATGACGCACACCGGCGATCTCCTGATAATCCTCGTGTCCCTTGCCGGCGATCAGCACGGTGTCGTTGATGCGGGCATGGTCGATAGCCTGCGCGATGGCGCGTGCGCGATCCTCGATCACCTGGCACTCGCCGTGCATGCCGCCGCGAATCTGCCCGATGATCGCCAGCGCGTCCTCGCTGCGCGGGTTGTCGCTGGTGATGATGCGCACATCGGCGAAGCGTTCGGCGACCGTGCCCATCATCGGACGCTTGCCGCGATCGCGGTCACCGCCGCAACCGAATACGCAAATGACACGGCCACCGGCCTTTTCCGTCGCCGCGCGCAAAGTCTGCAGCACGTTTTCCAGCGCATCCGGTGTGTGCGCGTAATCCACCACCACCATCGGCACATCCTTGCCGCCCAGCGTCTGCATGCGCCCGGCGACCGCTTTTTGCAGCCCCAGTTCGCGCACCGCGTCTTCTATATCCACCTCGCTCACCAGCATCACTGCCAGCGCGCCAAGCAGGTTGGAGGCATTGAACTCACCCACCAGACGGCTGTTCATATCCGCCGTACCCCAGCTGGTATGCAGCGACAAAGAAATGCCCTGCATGTCTGCGCGCACCAGCTTGCCGTGCACCATGCGCAGGCCGAGACGGCCTGCGCGCTGCAGCGCCTCGTCGCTCAGGCCATAGCCGATCACTTCCGCCGCGCCGTCGCGCAGCGATGCAGCCAGCTCGTCGCCGAAGGCATCGTCCAGATTGACCACGGCGAATTTCAGGCCGCTCCAGTCGAAGAGTTTTCGCTTGGCCGCAGCGTAGTGCTGCATGTCGCCGTGGTAATCGAGATGGTCGCGTGTCAGATTGGTGAGCAGTGCCACATCGAACTGCATGCCATTGACCCGGCCTTGCGTAAGCGCATGCGAAGAGACTTCCATCACCGCAGCCTGTGCGCCCTGCTGTATCCCCTCTGCCAGCAGCGCATGCAGACGCAGCACATCCGGCGTGGTGTTCACACTCGCCTGCAGCGCATCCGGAAAACCGTTGCCCAGCGTGCCGATCACCAGACTCTTGCTGCCTACCGCCGCGAAACTGCGCGCCAGCCACTGGCTGATCGAGGTCTTGCCGTTGGTGCCGGTCACGCCCACCGTCCACAGCTTGGCGGACGGGTGGCCATAGATGCTGTCGGCGATGAATCCGGCCTGTTGACGCAGACCATGCACCGGCAGATTGGGCACCGCCCACTCCGGCATCCAGGCGAAATCCTGCGCTTCCCAGATCACGGCATTGGCTCCGTTCGCGATCGCCTGCGCGATGTAGCGACGGCCATCATTACCTTCGCCGGGATAGGCGACGAAGGTGTCGCCCACCTGTACCGCGCGACTGTCCGAGACGAGGCGTGTGACCTCGACACCCAACATACCTAGCTCACCGAGTCGAAGCGCGTTCATGTCTCCTCCTCCACCAATTGTGCGGACTGCAAGACATTGTTAAGCGGTGCATCGTAGGGGACGTCCAGCGCGCGCAACGAGGCACTCATCACGCTTTGGAAGACAGGTGCGGCGACCAGGCCGCCGTAGTATTGAGCACCGGACGGCTCATCCACCATCACCGCCACAATCAGGCGCGGATCGGAGGCCGGCGCCATACCGACGAAGGACGCGACGTATTCATCCACGTAACGACCGTTCTGCAATTTGTGCGCGGTACCCGTCTTGCCCGCCACGCGATAGCCGCGGATCTGCGCCAGCGGTGCGGTGCCTCCCGGCTTCACCACCAGTTCCAGCATGTCGCGCACCGCACGCGCGGTGCGGATCGAATAGACCGGTTCGCCCGCCGTGCGCTCGACCTGTCGCAACATATTGATGGGCCTGAGTTCGCCGTCGTTGGCGAACACGGTGTAGGCGCGCGCCAGTTGCAGCAGGTTGACCGAGATGCCGTTGCCGTAGGACATGGTCGCCTGCTCGATAGGTCGCCATGTCTTGAAGTCGCGCAGGATGCCGCTCGCCTCGCCGGGGAAGCCGCTGCCGGTGCGCATGCCAAAGCCCGCCTCGCTCAAGTGCCCCCAGAATGTCTGCGGCGTCAGCGATAAGGCCATCTTGGCCGCCCCCACGTTGCTCGACTTCTGGATGACCTGCGACACCGTCATCACGCCGTCCGGATGTGTGTCATGGATGGTTCGACCGTTGATGGTCATCCTGCCGTCGCCGGTATCGATACGCGTATCCGGCTTGTACTTGCCCTCTTCCAGCACGGCGGCCGCCGCGAAGGCCTTCATGGTCGAGCCGGGTTCGAACAGATCGGTGACGGCCCGATTGCGCATCACTGACAACGTCGCGCCTTTGCGATTGTTCGGGTTATAGGTGGGCCAGTTCGCCAGCGCCAGCACTTCGCCGCTGCGCGCATCCAACACGACGATGGAACCGGATTTGGCTTTATTGTCGATCACCGCCTGCTTGATCTCGCGGAAGGCCAGGAACTGCAGTTTGCTGTCTATGCTGAGCGCGACATCGCCACCCTCTTTCGGGGCGCGCAGACTGGCCACATCCTCGATGATCTGTCCGCGCCTGTCCTTGATCACGCGCTGGCTGCCCGGCTTGCCGCCCAGCTTGTCCTGCAGCGCCAGCTCTATACCTTCGCGTCCGTTGTCGTCCACATCGGTGAAGCCGAGCAGATGCGAAGTCACCTCGCCCGCCGGGTAATAGCGCTTGTATTCACGCTGCAGCGACACACCGGGAATGTTAAGTGCCGCCACTTTGCGCGCCTGCTCGGGCGGCAACTGGCGCTTCAGATAAACGAATTCACGGCGCGCCTGCAATTTATCCCGCAGTGCTTCGGGCTTCATATCCAATGCCCGCGCGAGATTCATCAGCTGGCGCAGATCGATCTCCACCTCGGCCGGGCTGGCCCAAACGGACTCCACCGGCGTACTGATCGCCAGCGGCTCGCCGTTGCGGTCGGTGATCATGCCGCGATGCGCGGGTACCTCGATCACGCGCGCATAACGCGCATCGCCCTTCTGCTGCAGGAAGTCGTTGTTGATGCCCTGCAGGTAGACGGCACGGGCGAACAAAGCCAGCATCACCAGCAGCAACAGGACGAACAGCACGCGCGAGCGCCAGGCAGGCAAGGCGAGTTGCGCGGACGTCTGTGGCAGTGTGGCGTAATTCATGGCTGCACCCCGCTACCGTCGATACGCACCAGATGCATCTGGTCACCGGCGGGCAAGTGCATCTGCAATTGCTGGCGTGCGAGCTTCTCCACGCGCGTCGGCATCGCCAGCGTGCTTTGCTCCAGCTGCAATTTGCCCCACTCGACATCCATCTGTTGCGCCCGTTCTTTCTCGTACTGCAGATCCATAAACAACTGGCGCGCCTTGTGCTGGGAGGTGACGACACCCAACGCACATGCGATAACCAGAATTAACAACAAAACATTCAGCCTAGCCACCCAGCCGCTCCGCCACTCGCAATACCGCGCTGCGCGCGCGCGGATTGGCCGACAGTTCGCCATCCGAAGCAAAGACCGGCTTGCCGACCAACTTTATCTTTCCCTGAGGCACATCCACCGCGCGGATCGGCACGAACTTGGGCACCTTGTCGCCCTGCGCCATATCGCGCATGAAACGTTTCACGATGCGGTCTTCAAGGGAATGGAAACTGATGATGGACATGCGCCCGCCTTCTTTCAGCTGCTCCACACACTGCGGAAGGATGCTCTCGAGCTCTTCGAGCTCGCGATTGATATAAATCCGTATAGCCTGAAAGGTTCGCGTGGCCGGGTTCTTGCCCGGTTCGCGCGTGCGCACGCACTGTGCCACGATGTCGCTGAGCTGTTTGGTTGTCTCGATAGCCCGCTCCTGGCGCGCAGCAACAATCGTCCTTGCAACCTGCCTAGCAAACCGTTCTTCGCCGTAATCACGTATCACCTCCGCCAGTTCTTTTTCTTCCACCGTCGCCAGCCATTCCGCTGCCGTCTGCCCGCTACTCGTGTCCATACGCATATCCAGCGGCGCATCGAAACGAAAACTGAAGCCGCGCTGCTCGTCGTCCAGTTGCGGCGACGACACACCCAAGTCCAACAACACGCCATCCACTTTGCCCACGCCCAACTCTTGCAACACCTGCGCCAACTGCTCGAACCCGCGATGCACCAGCGTGAACCGCGCATCTTCGATCGCCCGACCTGCTGCTATAGCTGCCGGATCCTTGTCCAGCGCGATCAAACGACCTTGCGCACCCAGCTGCTGCAAGATCAGGCGACTATGTCCACCGCGCCCGAAGGTGCCGTCCACATAGATGCCATCCGGCTGCACCTGCAACGCATCGACCGCTTCGTTCAACAGGACGGTCGCATGCGCGAACGCCTCACTCACAAGGTGAACCCTTCCAGCTCAGGCGGCAGATCGTCCATCGAGAAACTCGTCATCTTCTCGTACTGCGCCTGCCAGCGCGTTTCGTCCCACAATTCGAATTTGTTGCCCTGACCGACCAGCATCACGCGCTTGTCCAGCTTGGCGTAATCGCGCAGGGTCGATGAGATCAGAACGCGCCCGGCAGCATCCATCGCCACCTCTTCGGCATGGCCGACCAGGAAGCGCTGCAAGGCACGTATCTTTGGATTGAGCGCAGAAAGCTTCATCAGCTTCTCGCGTATGGGTTGCCACTCGGGCTGGGGGTAGACCAGCAGACAGCCATCCGCATCGGCGGTCAGCACCAACTGACCGGCGCAATGGGCCAGCAGCATGTCGCGATACCGTGTCGGTATCGTCAGCCTGCCTTTGCCGTCCAGATTGAATTGCGCCGCCCCTTGGAACATAAAACCCCTTGCCTCCCATTTATTCCCACTTTTTACCACTGGGACCCACTATATTGAAAACAATGGGGTCGGTCAAGCAGGAAAATGGATTTTTTCTTTTCAGGACAAAGAGTTAGCGGCCTTCTTTAATGAAAAACAAATTTGCTTAAAAAGCAATGAATTGCGCAAATCAGCTAAAGTTGTTTGTGATGGGAGGTCTATATACTTGGGAGGACGATGCGAGATTTCGCATCGTTCTGATGATGGTGCCGCGCAGAAGAAAAGACTCAGTTGAGCGTCGGCTCGCCGCCCTTGGGGAACAGCACCCACATGCGGCCGCGCTGCTTCATGCGCCCCGCCTTGGCACCAGCCAACTCACCGAAGCCCCAGAAGAAGTCGGCTCGCACCGCACCTTTGATGGCACCGCCGGTGTCCTGAGCGAACATAAGGCGATTGAGCGGCTCTTCGGAATTCGGCTGGGTCGTGGAAAGGAACACCGGCACACCGAGCGGCATGGCGCTCCGATCGACTGCGATACTGTATTCGTTGGTGAGCGGCACGCCCAATGCGCCGACGGGTCCCGAGATCGCATCCGGCAGTTCACGGAAGAACACATAGCTGGGATTGTGCCCCAACAGCACTGCCAGCCGCTCCGGATTCATCTCCGCCCAACGCTTGATGCTTTGCATCGAAGCCTGATCCGCCGTCATCTCACCCATATCGATTAAGCGCCGTCCGATGGAGGCATAGGGATGACCGTTCTGATCGGCGTAACCGATCTTGACCCTTGTGCCGTCTTCCAGTTGAACACGGCCCGAACCCTGTATCTGCAGGAAGAAAAGCTCAACCTCATTTTCCACCCACAGAAAGGCATGCCCTTGCAGTGCCTCCGCCTGACCGGCATCGATCTCGGCGCGGTTGTAATAGGGCACGACACGCTTGCCGTCCAGACGCGCGCGCACACGTTTGCCTCGGAATTCCGGGTACAGCTCGCCCATCTCTACCATCAGCATATCTTCTGGCGGCGTGTAGATCGGGTAGGGGTATTTGGCGCTCTGCTTGCGACTGCCGTGCAGCAGCGGTTCGTAATAGCCGGTGACCAGACCGGTATCCGTACCGTCCGGATTGAGGATGCGATAGGGCGTGAACCAGGTCTCATAGAAAGTGCGCTGCGCCATCAGGTCGTCCGGTGCGACGGCTTTGGCCGCATCGCAGATCGGTAACCACAGCGTCTTGTAGCGCAGCGCACTGCAACTCTGCTCGAACGCGGGCCACGAGGCCGGCAACTCCTGATTCAGCCAGTCCGGCAACTCTGCCCAGCTCGCCAGCATGAAATCAGGCGACACCTTGCCCACCGGCGGCACCGGTTCGACCACGGCAGGCTTGAATATGTTACAGGCTGACAACCAGACACTGAGAACCAGCAACAAGGCCAGATTACGAACAGAGGAAAAAGACTTCATTGCTTCCTATCTAATGCAGCGTGCGCGGCACGCTCAATACGAACTGGGGCACGGGGATCGTGAACTCGCCACCGTCCAGCACTTGCATGCGGTAGCTGCCGGACATTGTACCGACTTGGGTGGCCAATACGGTGCCGCTTGAATATTCGAACTTCTCGCCCGGCTTGATCACCGGCTGCTCACCGACCACGCCCTTGCCTTTCACTTCCTGCACGTGATTGTTGGCATCCGTGATGATCCAGTGGCGGCTCAACAACTGCACCGCCTGCGAGCCCTGATTGGTGAGGGTGATGGTGTAGGAGAATACGAAGCGTTCATCGGCTTCATCGGATTGTTCCGCCAGATGGCGCACCTGCACGGCAACATGAATACGATATCGAGAAGGATCTTCCATCGCTGCATTTCACCGTATTTTGCATGACATGACAAGCCGCACAGCGGCGAAGTACGCATTTCAGGTAAAATGCGCGTCCAAAATTCAAACCCCTCTCAATTAAAGGAACTCTCATGGATTATCAGATCGCCCCCTCCATCCTTTCCGCAAACTTCGCCAAGCTGGGCGAGGAAGTGGACAACGTACTGGCCTCCGGCGCCGACATCGTGCACTTCGACGTGATGGACAACCACTATGTACCCAACCTGACCATCGGCCCGCTGGTCTGCGAAGCGCTGCGCAAGCACGGCGTGACCGCCGACATCGACGTGCACCTGATGGTCAAGCCGGTGGACCGCATCATTCCCGACTTCGCCAAGGCCGGCGCGACCTACATCACTTTCCACCCGGAAGCTTCCGAGCACATCGACCGCACCATCGGCCTGATCAAGGAACTCGGCTGCAAGGCAGGCCTGGTATTCAACCCCTCCACACCGCTGGACATCCTGGAATACACCCTGCCCAAGCTGGACATGGTGCTGCTGATGTCGGTCAACCCCGGCTTCGGCGGTCTTCATCCCGCACGTGCTGGATAAGGCACGCAAGGTACGCGCCATGATCGATGCGGGCGGCTACAAATGCCGTCTGGAGATCGACGGCGGCGTCGGCCCGGCCAACATCAAGGAAGTGGCTGAAGCAGGCGTGGATACTTTCGTAGCTGGTTCCGCCGTGTTCGGCAAGAAGAACGACAAAGACGCCAACCGCTACAACACCATCATCGCTGAGCTGCGCGCCGAGCTGGCCAAAGTCGGCAAGTAATGGCGTTCAAGGACTTTCCGCTGGCCGTGTCGGCCATCGTCATCGATCTGGACGGTACGCTGCTGCATACCGCGCCGGAGTTGGCTGAATCCGCCAATCGCATGTTGCGTGACATGGGCCGCGCGCCCGTGTCGCAAGACCTGCTGATGAGCTACATCGGCAACGGCATCCACTGGTTGGTGAAGCGTGCGTTGACCGGCGACATGCATGCCGAGCCCGATGCAGCGCTGTTCGATACAGCCTTGCCGATCTTCGAGAAGCACTACACCGAACTGGCCTGCACGAGCAAGACGTTCGCCAATGTGGTGCAGGGGCTGGATGCGATGAAGGCAGCGGGCTACCGTTTGGGGTGCATCACCAACAAAGTGATGCGCTACACCGACCCGATCCTGCAAGCCTCCGGCCTCGCGCCATATTTCGAGATCGTGATCGCGGGAGACACCTTGCCCGAGAAGAAACCGCACCCGATGCCTTTGCTGCACGCGGCCAAATTCTTCGGTTGTGCCATCGAGCATCTGCTGCTGGTCGGCGATTCGCTGAGCGATGCGCAGGCCGCGCGTGCCGCAGGATGCCCCATCATCTGCGTGCCTTACGGCTACAATCACGGCGAACCGGTCGAGACATTGAACGTGGATGCAGTCATCCCCGATCTCACCGGCATATTGCCACTCATCAAAAAACTTTGACATGACACATACAGACCTCTCTTTGCAGACGACCTATTGGCGATGGTGATCCAGCATCACCGGACTTCGCGTCCGCCCATGGTCATCGAACGAACTTTAGAGAGGTCTTTATGTTGTCACCTATCACACTAGAAGAATTCAACGCGCTAGCCGCGCAAGGCTACAACCGCATCCCGCTGGTCGCCGAGACCTTCGCCGATCTGGACACGCCGCTGTCGCTGTATCTCAAGCTGGCCAACAAGCCGTTTTCCTATCTGCTGGAATCGGTGCAGGGCGGCGAACGCTTCGGCCGCTATTCCTTCATCGGCCTGCCGGCCGAGACACGCATCTCGGTGCGCGGACAGGAAGTCACGCTGAGCAATGCGGCAGGCTCGACCACGCAGCAAGTGGAACATCCGCTGGATTTCATCAGCGACTACCAGAAGCGCTTCAAGGTCGCCCCCTTGTCCGGTCTGCCGCGCTTCACCGGCGGTCTGGCGGGTTACTTCGGCTACGACACTGTGCGCTACATCGAACCAAGACTGGCCAAAACACAGAAGCCGGACACGCTGGGTACGCCCGACATCCTGCTCATGCTGACCGAGCAACTGGCGGTGATCGATAACCTGTCCGGCAAACTTACCTTCATCGTCTATGTCGATCCGGCGCAGGACGATGCCTATCCGCTTGGACGCGAACGTCTGCGCGAGCTGATCGGCATGATGCGCTTGCCGGCCGACATCCCGTTCGCACCGCCCGCCAAACATATCGAAGCGAAATCGGAATTCGGCGAGGCCGCCTTCAAAGCGGCGGTGGAGAAGTCCAAGCAATACATCTTCGACGGCGACATCATGCAGGTGGTGTTGTCGCAGCGCATGTCGCAGCCCTTCCCCGCTTCTCCGTTGTCGCTGTACCGCGCGCTGCGCAGCATCAACCCCTCGCCCTACATGTTCTATTACGACATGGGCGACCATCATGTGGTCGGCTCCTCGCCGGAGATTCTGGCGCGACTGGAAGGCGACACCGTCACCGTGCGCCCCATCGCCGGTACCCGCCCGCGCGGCAAGACGATGGAACAGGATGCCGCACTCGCCGAAGAGTTGCTGGCCGATCCGAAAGAACTGGCCGAGCACCTGATGCTGATCGACCTCGGCCGCAACGACATCGGCCGTGTGGCCGAACACGGCACCGTGAAGCTCACTGACAAGATGGTGATCGAACGTTACTCGCATGTGATGCATATCGTGTCCAACGTAGAAGCCAAACTGAAACAGGGTCTGGATGCGATGGACGTGCTGAAAGCCACTTTCCCAGCCGGCACTGTTTCCGGCGCGGCCAAGGTACGAGCGATGGAGATCATCGACGAACTGGAACCCTCCAAGCGCGGCATCTACGCAGGTGCGGTCGGCTACCTCGGTTTCAACGGCGACATGGACGTAGCCATCGCGCTGCGCACCGCCGTGGTGAAAGACAAGACGCTGTACGTGCAAGCGGGTGCCGGCATCGTCGCCGACTCAGTAGCGGACAGCGAATGGATGGAGACGCAGAACAAGGCACGCGCGGTGTTGCGCGCGGCGGAGATGGTGCTGGACGGGCTCGACGCCCAGTCGCACCGCTAGGAGGACGACATGCTATTGATGATAGACAACTACGATTCCTTCACCTACAACCTGGTGCAATACTTCGCCGAGCTCGGCGCGGATGTGGTGGTGAAGCGCAACGACGAAATTTCAGTTGAAGAGATCGCGCAGATGAACCCGCAGCATCTGGTCATCTCACCCGGCCCCTGCACGCCGAACGAAGCAGGCATCTCGGTCGCAGCCATCAAACAATACGCTGGCAAGATCCCGCTGCTCGGTGTGTGCCTCGGCCACCAGAGTATCGGCCAGGCTTTCGGCGGGCGTATCATTCATGCCAAGACGTTGATGCACGGCAAGACCTCGCTGATCAACCACCACAGCAACAGCGTATTCACCGGCCTGCCGAATCCGTTCACCGCCACGCGCTACCATTCACTGGTGATCGAGCGCGAGACGCTGCCGGAATGTCTGGAGATCACGGCGTGGACCGACGATGGCGAGATCATGGGCGTGCGTCACAAGACGCTGGCTGTGCACGGCGTACAGTTCCACCCCGAGTCCATCCTCACCGAACACGGGCACGACATGCTGAAGAACTTTCTGGAGGGCAAACCATGAAGCCGCAAGACGCACTCAAGCGCATCATCGAACATCGCGAGATATTCCATGACGAGATGGTGTCGTTGATGCGCCAGATCATGGGCGGCGAAGTCACGCCGGTGATGATTGCCGCCATCATCACGGGACTGCGCGTGAAGAAAGAGACCATCGGCGAGATCGCCGGTGCGGCCAGCGTGATGCGCGAGCTTTCCACCAAGGTCGACATCGCAGACGACGCCCGGCTGGTGGACACCTGCGGCACCGGCGGCGACGGCGCGCACACCTTCAACATCTCCACCGCCTCAGCTTTCGTGGCGGCGGCAGCGGGCGCGAAGATTGCCAAGCACGGCGGGCGTTCGGTATCTTCGCAGTCCGGCAGCGCCGATGTGCTGGAAGCGCTGGGCATCAACATCAACCTCACACCAGAACAGACCGCGAAATGCATCAGCGAAGTCGGTTTCGGTTTCATGTTCGCGCCCAACTATCACAGCGCGATGAAACACGCCGCGCCGGTGCGCAAGGAACTGGGCATCCGCACGCTGTTCAACATCCTCGGCCCGCTGACCAACCCAGCTGGTGCGAAGCAGCAACTGCTGGGCGTGTTCCATCGCGACCTGGTTGGCATCCAGGCGCGCGTGTTGCAGCGTCTGGGCAGCAAGCGCGTGATGGTGGTGCACGGCGCGGACGGACTGGACGAGATCACCATCAGCGGCGAGACGCTGGTGGCAGAACTCAAGGACGACATCGTCAGCGAGTACACCATCCGCCCCGAACAGTTCGGTTTGCGCAGCGCCTCGCTGGACGACATCCATACCGACAGCGTGCAAGCCTCGCGCGACATGATCCTCGACGTGCTGGACAACCAGCCTGGCGCACCGCTGGACATCGTGCTGCTGAACGCGGGCGCTTCGATCTATCTCGCGGGACTGGCCGACACGCTGGCACTGGGCATCAAGAAGGCCGCCGAGGTCATCGCCAATGGCGCAGCAAAAGCCAAACTGGCGCAACTGGTACAGGTGAGTAACGCCTGAGCGGCGATGGACGCGCTCGCCCACAACAAGGCTGCATTGCGTAAAGCGGCTTGGCCGCTGGCGCTACTGGCAGTCTTATTTTTGATCGTCTGGTTCGCCCCGCCGCAACATGCATTCGAAGGCATCTCGAAATACCAGAGCATCCACCTGCCGGTAGAGACCGCGTCACTGATCATCTCCATGCTGATCTTCGGCGTCGCCTGGAACGCCTACAGCCAAGATCGCGCATCCAACATCATCCTCCTCGCCTGCGCCTCGCTGGCGGTCGGCTTGATCGACTTCGCGCACATGCTGTCCTTCGCCGGCATGCCGGACTGGGTGACGCCCGCCGGGCCGGAGAAAGCGATCAACTTCTGGCTGGCGGCGCGCTTTATCTTTGCCGCCGCTTTGCTATCCGTCGCATTGCGCCCGTGGCAACCGCTTGCGCGTCCGAACACCCGCTACACGATGCTGACCGTTGCGATCCTCGTCAGCGCAGTGGTGTACTGGATCGGCCTGTTCCATCAGGATGCGCTGCCGCGCACCTTCATCGCCGGCACCGGGCTGACGATGCTCAAGATCGCGGCGGAATATTTCATCGTCATGCTGTTGATGATCGCCGGCATCCTGTTCTGGCGGCAGGCGCACACCGGCAAGCCGCGCGAGGCCGTCGGGCTGTTCAGCGTGGCGTTGATCACCGTCCTGAGCGAGCTGAGTTTTACCTTGTATTCCGATGTGACCGATGTGTTCAATCTACTGGGACACGTTTACAAGATCATCGCTTACATCATCCTGTACCGCACGGTGTTCGTCGGCAGTGTGCAAGAGCCATTCCTGCGCGTGTTGAATGCGGAGCAATCCTTGCACCATGCCAATCGCGCGCTCAAAACCTTGAGCGCAGGCAACAAGACGCTGCTGCATGCGCGCGAAGAACGCGCCCTGCTGGATGCGATGTGTCGCGCCACCGTGGAGAAAGGCGGCTACCTGCTGGCCTGGGTGGGTTATGTGCAACAGGATGAAGCACGCTCCATCAAGCCCGAAGTCTGGCATGCCGTGCAGCCGGGCTATGTGGAATCCCTGCTATCGACTTGGCAGGACATCGCGCTGAACAACGGGCCGTCCGGCGTCACCGTGCGCAGCGGCGAGGCCACCATCTGTCAGGACATCGCCAGCGATCCGCTGTTCGCGCCGTGGCGGGACGAGGCCATGAAATACGGTTACCGTGCCAGCATCGCGCTGCCCCTGCACAACAACGGCTCGACGTTCGCCACACTTTCACTGTATGCCGACACGCCGCATGCCTTCACCGATGACGAGATCGCCCTGCTGTCCGAAATGAGCGAAGACCTTTCGTTCGGCATCCGCAATCTGCGCATGCGCGCCGAGCGCGATCAGGCACTGCAGGAGAAACAGCATTTTCTGGAAACGATACAGGAAGGATTACAGGACACGGTGCAAGCCATCGCCGCTACCGTGGAGATGCGCGACCCGTATACCGCCGGGCACCAGCGGCGCGTGGCCGATCTCGCCGCCGCCATCGCCGGCGAGATGAATCTGCCGCACGAAGAGATATTCGCTATCCACCTCGCCGGTGTGGTGCATGACCTCGGCAAGATATCCATCCCTGCCGAGATATTGAGCAAGCCCGCGCGCCTGAGCGAGATCGAGTATGACTTCATCAAGACACACCCGCA
>Ga0180732_1000721_pt1 | contig 25086 bp, 24 predicted proteins | sample KR11_01MetaG_FD_148674 | JGI IMG/M metagenome (GOLD analysis project Ga0180732, IMG submission 148674) | Groundwater microbial communities from the Olkiluoto Island deep subsurface site, Finland - KR11_0.1 MetaG | ecosystem: Environmental > Aquatic > Deep subsurface > Groundwater | place... | reverse complement strand
GCGGAGATAATTTAGGGCAAGACTTTATTAAATATTAGCATGGAAGAGAAGAATCGGTATTTATTTTTAGAGTTTTTATTTACATTTATTCTCCTTGAGCCGGTAATTTTTCTGTTTGGGGATATTCTATCTCCATACCGGTTATATTTTACTCTTGGTCTAATCGGCGGTTTTTCTTTCAGCTGGCTTAATCGGAATAAACAAAGCTCCTTAACGACAATTTTTATAAATCTCCCCGCTTTGGGAGTTTTGGCTTGGATAATATATTCGTTACTAAATTCCTCTTTACTCTATAGAGAAGTCATCCTTATATTTATAAAAGGAGTAATTATTTTAGAGGTCATTTTTAGTTTTAATAGTTGTTATCCTCCTTCACTAACCTATATTCAGGCCTTAAGCCTTCCTTTACTTATGTGTTTTCCCATATTTGTAAAAGATTATAATGAATTGCATGCTATGTTAGTTTTGATTTATATTGTTTGCTGGATAGTAATCCTTAAGGTTAAATTTTATAAATTACTTAAACCGCTAAAAGAAAAAAAGGTTAAGCGGCATTTATCTATTTTTGTTTCGGCAATCCTTTTTTTAATAATTATATTTGTCTCCCGGATGCTCTTTTATCGTATATCATTGAGCAAGGTCGGAAAAGGAGGATTCTTACTTGAGGAAAGTAGAGGCTCAGAAACTGAAAACCAAACCTTGGAAAAAGAGTATTACGCGCTACAAGATAAAGTCCAAAAAGAAGTATCTCAGTTAATTCCTGAGTTTAACTCTAAGGAAGATAGATATTATGCGCTCTCTTTGCTTAGCTCCTTAATAAAAGAATCGCCTTCTGTGATGGAGACTAAAAAAGCAGAACTTGGTCTTATCAGTCGCCTAAAAACTCCCGGACCCGGATTAGAGAAAGCAAAGACAGGGGAGATGGCTATTCATATTGAAAATTATTTAGATAAAAAGATTCTATTTAACATAAAAAATTTTAGAGAGAATATAACAGATAACCTAAAAAGGAATAAGTATAACATAATAGAGAGAATTTCTCTTTCGAATCTGATAAATGAAATGCAAAGTGCCGATTCAAACCAGAAAATTAAAAAATATGAAAGAGAAGTTAAGCAGATTGTTAATAATTCCTCGGCAGGAGACAATGCAAAAAGAGATTTACGTAATCCCATAGGCGAGCTTAAAGAATGGAAAACGTTTGAGGTTTATCGCCAGAAGTCAAATTCTTTAAATAAAGAAATAGATTCTTTGGAAAAGCAACTAAAGAAAGAATTCACGGATTTGCTTTCCGATATTAATAGCATTGAGAATCTTTCTGGTCTTAAAGAGGCAGAGGAGAGAGTTGAGAAATTGAAAGAAACTACCCCTTCGACACATAAGGATATGATAAAGGAGATAGAGGAAATATTAGATTTAAAGTCAGAGATGCTTCTTTCGGAAAAAGCCAGAGACTTGAAAGAAAAAATAGAGAGTTTTCAGTTAGCCGAAAACGAATCTCAGGAATTAAAAGAAAAAATAGATGATATAAAAGACTCCCAGGACTATCGGGAGTTTTTAAAAGGCTTATCAGGATATCAAGAAAAAATTAAGGAGAATAGAATAAATGTTTCTGGAAAAACAAAAGAATTATTAGAGGTAAAGACCCATCTTCTTTTTAATGAAAAAAAAGAAAAGATTAAGAACAAATTAGAAGAAAGCAATTTGCCTGATAAAGGGGCAAAGCTTTTGGAGGATTTAGAAAAATTAGAATCAGAAGAAAAGAGGGAGAAGTTAATTTCTGATACCAAAAAATTAAAAGAGAATATAGAGAAACTTTCAAATCAGGGCTTTATTTCTAATGCGTCCAAAGATAATCTGGTAAAAGAGACAGAGGAGGTTAAGAACCTTTTTCTGTCTGAACTTAAGGCTGAAAAAGAAATTAGCGAAAGGGAGGCTCCCGAGGAGAAAGGCCAAGCTGATTACCGCAAGGAATATGAGGAATTAATTGAACAGGCCTCCTTAAAAGAAGAAATAAAAGAGATACTCAAGCAACTCAGCAAGCAATTATCTAAAGCGCAGACAACCGCCCAGCTCGAGAGCATAAAAGAGGCAGCCGCAAGAGAAATCACGGCCTTGGCTAAAGAAGGCCTTAAGAAAAAAGAGATAGAAAAACTAAAAGAGAGCTTTGAGAAGATAGCTGAGATTAAAAGGATGTTTGTTATAGAGAAAGGCCTCACTGACCTGCGAGAGAAGATAGAGGAATTGAGGAAAACGAGCCCTCAGGAGGCAAGGAGACTCGAGGAGTTTTTGAAGAAAATAAGAGAGAGCTCTACAAACGAAGAGTTACAAAAAGAACTCGATAACCTTAAAGAGTACCTCAAGTCTAAGACACAGGAGCAAAAGATAAGGCAAAAACCCGAACAAATTGAAGGCGAAGAGGGGGCCTCTTGGCAGATATTTATTCTTCCTTTTGGTCTTGTTATGCCGACAAACGCCGATGTTTCTTTAAAGACCATTGCTATTTACAATAAAATATTTATTAAGGAAATCGGGTCTGAGTTAGAATGGTTTTCTTCCAATCCTTATGTAGCCTGGGTTGATGAGAAAGGAATGGTGCATTCGTTATCTAAAGGTAATACCAAGATAAGCGCTAAGTATAAAGGAATAAACAGTCAGGAAGCAGAAGTTACTGTTGTAGATAAGATAGAGGAGCAACTTGATAGGGCGGTAAAAAGGGAATAATAAGATAAATCATGGTATAGGAAAGCATAAAACACTTTCCTAACCACTGAAAATTACATTGAAGTTATCCTAAAAAGGATAGGCCTTCCTACACCTTTTAAAGGAAGGGCCTAATCGCGAAGCGATTTTCTTGATAAATGAAAGCGAGAATTTTTCTTTTTTGTTGTTTTATGTTTTTATTTCTCTGCCCCGTCTGTAATTATGCAAATTCTGAATATCGAGAAATAAATACCTCTGTTGGCAAGGTTATTGTTGGTTTGGATAGAGAAGACGCCTTAAAAAGATTCGGTGTTCCAACTTCGGCAGCTGAAGATCTCTGGTATTATTCTGTTACCCCTGAGAAGTTCTTTGTTCTTTTTTCTAGACAGTCACTTTTGAATATTTACCTTTATCCCCGGCATTCCAATGTCCCACAAGGCATCCCTTTGGAATTTAAGGCCTTTGGATACTTTTCCGACTTAAAAATAAAAGATATAACTTCCGAAGCCCAATTGTTAATAAGCGAACCAGAAGATTTTATTTTAGAGAAACCAGGCATTATTATTCCTAGGAAGGCAGGAGAATACCAAGTATTAGCGAAATATAAGGGTATTTTCAGTAACCCCGCTTATCTTGCAATAAAAGAATCGCAGGAAAAAGAAATAGAAAAAGAGATAGAGAAATTAATAAGTATAAATATCCTCCCCCTTAAACCCATTGTTTCTTACAAAAGCCAATTGGGATTTGTGGCCCTGGGGACATTTTTAGATTCTTCGGGGACATATTTTATAAGGGATATAAGTCGTCAGGCAACCTGGTACATTAAGCAAGATAAAGAGGTAATTGAGAATAGGAGGGGTAATACAATATCTTTCACATCTTTAGGAAAAACCATTATTTTTTGTCGATACCGCAAGTTAGAAAGTTTTCCTCAGGAAGTTTATGTACAGGATAAACCTTTTATATTAAATGAAACATTAAAGCATATTATGCTCTTGCCGGAGTTTATTTCAGTTGCTTCCGGCAAGAATATAAATCTTAGGGCATTCGGCACGTATCATAGTAACAGGGTAGAAGATATAACCAATAAGGCAAAATGGGAGATTGGCGATAAAGATATGCTAACTCTAAAAAGAAACGGAGAGTTTTTGACAAAAGCCGTAGGAATCACTGAAGTAACGGCCGGATTAAATGATTTAAAGAGTCTTGCGACAAAAATAATCGTTACGGATAAAACAAAGAGTGCATTTTTGACACCGACAGAAGAAAAGAAGATTTATCCTGAGAGTTTAGTCAAAGATATTAAAAGCGAAGTAGAAAAATTAAAACAGGGTTTTACTAAGGAAGAAAAAAGGCTAAATCTTATAAAAATAATTCCTGATTCTTTACAGGTTTCAGTCGGTGAAACCAGGCAGGTTACTGCTTTAGGAATTTATAGTGATAATTCGCAAGAAGACCTGACACATCTTGGAGATTGGTCGAGTTCAAATGATAAAATTGCTATGGTATCAGGGGGCAAAATTAATACCTTTTCTCCCGGCGAGGCTAAGATTTATGTAAAATTCAAAGGTGTAGATAGCCTGCCTGCTAAGGTGTTGGTAGAAGGCCCTAAATTGGTTTCGATAATCCTCTCGCCCCAAAAGTTACAAATGTCAATGAAGGATAAATTAGCTTTGAGCGCGGAAGGATATTTTAGCGATTCTTCGCGCAAAGACGTCACTTCGTTAGTTACCTGGAAACTTGCTAATCCGCGTATCTTAAAAATAGAAAAAGGCAAAATCTTTCCGTTGAAATTTGGAGAAACCAAAGTGTATGCTGAATATCTAGGGATAAAAAGCCTTCCTGCAAATATCAGAATTATATTCACGGTGGATTGGTTGATATATATGATTATTAAAGGGGTATTTTTCTTGTTTTTAGGCGTAGTTGCTATGTTTATTGTTTTATATGTTTTTACCGAAAAGAAAAAAAATAATTTAAGGAATTCTTTAGATAAGAATCCCACAGAGTTCATAGTTAATCTTTACGAGAATACAAAGAAAATATTAGCCATTTTTAATTTAAGTTATAAAGAGTGCCTCACTCCCCTTTCTTATGCCGAGATAGTCCAGAAAAATTATTCCATAGAAAATAATCTTTTTTTAAGGTTTACTGCTAAATTCGAAGAAGCCAAATACAGCCATCATACTTTGTCAAGCCGCGATGCGTCTTTAGCCTTAAACGATTATAATTATTTCCTAAAGATACTGTTTAGCCGCTACAATAAGTTTTCGTTATTTCTAAAATACAGCCTGACCCTTTTACATCGCAGTCCGCTTTTTATATCCACCCCATAACTTTTACCTAAAAAATGGGGTCAGAATTATTTTTTAAGAAAATGCGGTCATATTAAAAAATAATTCTGACCCCATTTTCTCCAAAATATCTTGCAATTAAATTATATTTGTGATAATTTATAGCTCTATTCTTTAATCAACCCCTTATAATAAGAATTAACATGGTCTTATTACATTTTACGGATAGCAATTTTAAAAAAGAAGTATTAGAATCGGATCTGCCGGTCCTGGTAGATTTTTGGGCTACCTGGTGCAGTCCTTGCCGGATGATCGCACCTATTATTGAAGAGTTAGCCAAGGAATACGATAAAAAAATAAAGATCGGCAAAATCAATATCGATGAAAACTCCAAAACTCCCACGCACTATAGCGTGATGTCCATACCTACGCTTATGTTTTTCAAAAAAGGCCGCGTCAGCGAGCAAGTTGTTGGCGTATTGGACAAAGCTGGATTGAAGAAAAAAATCGAAGAGAATCTTTTATGAACCCATTCGACTTCGCTCAGGGTTCATCCTGAGCGAACGAAGTGAATCGAAGGATGAAAAGGATATTTATTGCAGCTACAAAACAGAATGACGGCAAGACTACAGTAGCGTTGGGTCTGATATCTAACTTCAAAATGGTCTTTAAGAGGATAGGGTTTATTAAGCCTGTAGGCCAGAGGTACTTAGAAGAAGGCGGTTTTAAGGTAGACGAGGATTCTGTATTAATCGAGGATTCTTTAAAATTATGCGGGATAAAATGCAAGCTAAAGGATATGAGCCCGGTAGCAGTAGGAAAAGGTTTTACAGAAGATTATATAGCTTCGCCTTTCCGAAAAACAATTACGCAGCAGATTAAGGAATCATTTAAGCGGGTATCGCGAAAGCAAAATTTAGTCATCATTGAAGGTACGGGCCATGCGGGCGTGGGGTCGGTATTCGACCACTCTAATGCTGTGGTGGCAAAACTACTCGGTTCAAAAGCAATTCTGATTTCCTCCGGCGGCATCGGCAGGCCCATTGATGAGATTGTTTTAAATAAAGCGCTCTTTGATAAAGAAGGAGTTAAGTTATTAGGCGTAATTATTAATAAAGTTATGCCCAACAAGTTCGCTAAGATAAATCGCCTCGTAAGAAGAGGGTTAAAAAGAAAGGGGATAGAGGTTTTGGGGGTTATCCCATATAATCCTTCGCTTTCATATCCGACCGTTAGACAGATACTGGAGGAGGGTGATTATAAAACATTATTTTCCTGTAGTGATGCCTCTTTGGATAATCATGTTGCCAAGATTGTGGTAGGGGCAATGCAACCAAAAGAAGCTGTAAAATATATTGTGGACAATAGCCTAGTAATTACTCCCGGTGACCGCGAAGATATAATCAGGCTTGCTTTAGATCTTTATGGACGAGGATGTAAAGTTTCCGGAATAGTCTTAACCGGAGATTTGATACCCAGCCAGGATTTTATTCGCCAGACACAGGATGCCTCTATACCTGTATTGTTAGCTAAATCCGATACATATACTACTGCTTCAGTAGTCCATGGTTTAACCGTCAAGATCAGGCCGACGGACAAAGAGAAGATTAAGACAGTGAAAAATTTAATCCATGATTATGTAGACTTGGATATGATTGTCAAGAGGATGTAGTATGGATATCGTAACGAGAATCAGGGCAAAGGCAAAAACAAAGCTTAAAACTATCGCCTTACCAGAAATTGAAGATATCCGCGTCAGAGAAGCAGCGAAAATTATTGAGAAAGAAGGCATTGCCAAAATTTTACTTTTTGGTCGTGGAATGCTGGATAAAGTAAAACATGAGGAATATGCCCAGAGGTATTATGGGTTGCGTAAATTAAAAGGGATCAGTTTAGATGATGCCAGAGAAACCTTAAACGACCCCCTTTATTATGCAGCTATGATGACGCAGAGCGGCGAGATTGATGGATTTGTGGCCGGCGCCAGTCACACTACTCCCGATGTAGCCAGGGCAGCGATACAGTGTCTGGGCGTAGAAGAGAAAATAAGTATTGCTTCCAGCTGTTTTATCATGAGCGTTCCGGATTGTCCTTATGGAGAAGAGGGGGCATTTATTTTTGCAGATTGCGGTATCGTTCCCGAGCCGAATTCCCGTCAGTTAGCCTCTATCGCTATCTCAAATGCGGAATTAGCCCGGAAGGTTTTAGGTATTACACCCAAAGTTGCATTACTGAGTTATTCCACCAAAGGCTCGGCAAAAGGCAGGGTGATTGATAAGGTGCTTGAGGCATTGGCCTTGGCAAGACAGATGCAACCGGAACTCTTGATTGACGGAGAATTGCAGGTAGATGCAGCAATCGTGCCTGAAGTAGCAGAGATTAAATATCCCAATAGTTTGCTTGCGGGTAAGGCAAATGTTTTAATTTTCCCCAGTTTAGAGGCAGGTAATATCGGATACAAACTTGTGCAGAGGTTAGTCAAGGCGCGGGCAATCGGGCCTGTAATCGTAGGTTTAAATAAGCCCTGCAGCGATCTCTCTCGGGGCTGTTTAACTGAAGATATCGTAGATTGCGTAGCAGTAACGGCAATAAGAGCCCAATGAGGGACGTCTTTGAATCCAGAGCAAAGACGTTTTTGGTTCTGAAGCAAAGGGTGTCCCCAAAGATAAGGCATGAAGATACTAGTTATTAATAGCGGAAGCTCTTCCATAAAATACAAGCTTTTTGATATGCCGCAGGAGAAGAATTTGGTGCACGGCATAATTGAACATATCGGCGAGAAGGGCTCTAAGATTCACGACCATTATGCAGGTCTTAAGATGGTTTTAGGAAAGATTAAGCACGTCGATGCTGTAGGGCATCGCGTTGTGCATGGTGCAGAGAAATTTAAAAAGCCGATATTAATTAATACATCAGTAATTCGCAAGATTAGACAATGCTGTTCGCTTGCACCTTTACATAATCCGGCAAATTTAGCGGGAATATTAGCATGTAAAAAATTATTACCGGGCATAAGACAAATTGCGGTATTCGATACGGCATTCCATCAGACATTACCTGATTACGCTTACATCTATGGCTTGCCTTACGAATATTATAAAAGATTCGGCATAAGAAAATACGGTTTCCACGGCACCAGTCACCAATATGTGGCTTCTGAAGGAGCGCGGCGCCTGAATAAGCCGATTAGTAAATTAAAAATCATTACCTGCCATCTTGGCAATGGCTGTAGTATCGCAGCAGTAGATAAGGGCAGATCCATTGATACCAGCATGGGTTTTACTCCCTTAGAAGGATTAATTATGGGCACGCGTTGCGGAGATATTGATCCGGCCTTGGTTACTTACATTATGCACAAGAAAAAACTTAATATCAGTCAAGTTGAAGAGATATTAAATAAAAAGAGTGGTTTGAAAGGAATATCAGGAATAAGTAATGATATGCGGATATTAAGCAAGACGAACACGGGGAGAGACAAACGGGCAAAACTTGCGATAGATATTTTCGTATATAGAATAAAAAAATATATCGGCGCTTATACTACAATTATGGTTGGTTGTGATGCTTTGGTATTTACGGGAGGAATTGGAGAGAACCAGAAGAGAATAAGAAACGAAATTTATAAGGGCGCATTTTCTCATTTAAAGAAAAAACCCAAAATCTTGGTTATTCCTACTAATGAGGAGTTAATGATTGCCCGCCAATCTTACAAATTGATACATTCGGCGACAAACCCCAATGCTTGTCATTGGGGAATCAGAGCCGTAAGCCCGAAGGGCTTAAAAAAGCGGGGTGTTTGTCGCTCTCAGTATCAACACTGAGTATACCCGTAATAAAATATAGCAGACAAACCCCGATGCTTGCCATCGGGGTATACGAATGTGTTGATAAAAAGAGATTCGCAATGAGAAGATTTTTATTGATTTTATTATTTATGGGGTGACTATCGTTAGTTAGAGGTTACGCTCAAGAGGGGGTGGCGGCTGTGAAAAAAGTAGTGATGGTTATTGCTCAAGGTGATTTCAGGGATGAGGAACTTTCAGAGCCCAAGGAAATTTTAGAAAGAAACGGCATAGAAGTGAAAATCGCTTCCACCACCCTTAATCAAGTAAAAGGTGTACTCGGCACAAAAGTCAAACCTGACCTTTTAATCACTGATATAGAGATAAAGGATTTTGGTGCCATAGTATTTGTGGGTGGAGGAGGAGCCAGTCAATACTGGGATGACCCAGTAGCGCATAAATTGGCTCAGGACGCCATAAATACAAATCGGATTGTAGCTGCCATTTGTATCGCGCCAGTAACATTAGCCAGGGCAGGAATCTTAAAGGGAAAACGCGCCACGGTTTGGTCTTCTGAGGCGGGGCAACTGGAGATTAACGGAGCAAATTATACAGCCCGTCCTGTAGAAAAAGACGGGAATATTATTACTGCCTCAGGCCCCACGCAAGCTTTAGAATTTGGGGCGGAGGTAGTAAAGGCATTAAATAAATAAGGAGAAAAAATGTTAAGGACCATTTTGAAATCTAAGATACACGGCGCATGCGTTACTGAAACGAATCTTTATTATGAGGGTAGCGTTACTATTGATGCGATACTGATGGAGGAGGCAGATATTCTTGCTAATGAGAAGGTAGAGGTATTGAACCTTAATAATGGGCTGCGTCTGGAAACATATGCAATTTCCGGTGAGAGGAATTCCGGAGTAATCTGCCTTAATGGACCGTCAGCGCGCGGCGCCTGTACGGGTGATAAAATAATTATTCTCTCTTATGCTATGGTTGATGATAAAGATACAAAAGTTATAAAACCAAAGATAATTACTGTTGATGAACAAAACCGCATTAAAGATTAGATTATTCGGCGATCCGGTATTGAGAAAAAAAACAAAACCAGTTAAGCAGGTAACCCCTGCACATCGTGATATTTTGAGCGAAATGGCTCAATTAATGTATGCTGGGGCAGGGATTGGTTTGGCCGCGTCTCAGGTAGGCGTTAATGAATCGATGATTGTGGTTGATATCGGCACAGGCCTTTATAAGTTGATAAATCCTAAGACTGTAGAAAAAAAGGATTATCAAGTCACGGAAGAGGGTTGCCTTAGCCTCCCCGGAGTCTGCATAAAAGTTAAACGTGCTAAAAAAGTTGTAATTAGAGCGCAAGATGAAGATTCTAAACCCATAACAATAGAAGCAGAAGGTTTATTGGCCTGCGCGTTGCAACATGAGATAGACCATTTAAAAGGCAAACTGATCATTGATTATGTATCATTATTTGATAAATTAAAGATAAAAAAGAAATTAAAAGAACTTAAAAAGAGGTCGGAAGATGAAAGAGTGCCCGAATCAGAAACAAAATCTTGCAAATTGCAATTGTAGTTATGCGCCCTGTTCCAGAAAAGGTATCTGTTGCGAGTGCATCCTTTATCATCGCAAAAATGGTGAAATCCCTGCTTGTTTCTTTTCGTCTGATGCTGAAAAAACCTATGACCGTTCCATCAGTAATTTTATCCGGGCTCATAGATGAATCCCGTTAGAAATACCAAAGCTATCAGTGAAGGAAGCAAAATTTCTAACGGGATGAATCCCGTTAGAAATACCAAAGCTATCAGTGAAGGAAGCAAAATTTCTAACGGGATGAACCCCGTTAGAACCTATTGCCTATCGGGGATAAAGGGAGGTCTAACGGGGTGAACAATAGACTACCCACATGGTTTAAACAAGATATTCCCGATGCCACAGTGCGGGGTAGAATGCAGATGCTCTCTGAATTTAATATTAAGACTGTCTGTTGCGAGGCGAGATGCCCTAATTTAAGTTCCTGTTTCAAGAATCTAAAATTTACCTTTATGATTTTAGGAAATATTTGCACAAGGAATTGCAGATTTTGCGGTGTAAGCCCCGTTAGAAATACCAAAGCTCTTAGGGAGAAAAACAAGATTTCTAACGGGGTAAGTCAATCAAAGAAAATTACTTTAAGTCTCGATGAAAATGAACCGTATAGGATTAGCCAAATAGTAAAGATTCTCAACCTAAAATTTGTGGTAATCACCTCAGTGACCCGGGATGACCTTACTGACGGCGGAGCAGCACAGTTTGTGAAAACTATAGAATTAATTCACAGCATAGATAAAAATATCAATCCCGTTAGAAATAGCGAATCTCCTACAAGAGAAAATAAGATTTCTAACGGGATCAAGATAGAAGTGCTGATACCTGATTTTTTAGGTAATATCGCCAGTCTTAAAATTGTAATTGACGCCAAACCTTCTATATTGGCCCATAATATGGAAACAGTTAAGCGGCTATATAAAACCCTAAGGCCCGAAGCTAATTATCAGACATCATTAGATATATTAAAGAAAGCAAAAGAAATTAATCCAGTTTTAATTACCAAGTCTTCTCTTATTTTGGGCCTGGGTGAGACAGAAGAGGAAATTATATATATTATGCAAGATTTAAGATATAATCAATGTGATATACTGATATTGGGACAGTATCTGGCACCGTCACCAAGGCATTATCCGGTTAAAGAATTTATCAGCATTGAACAATTCCAGCGATATCGGCGCATTGGCTTGGAGCTTGGATTTAAGGTAGTATTATCCGGGCCTAAGGTCCGTAGTTCCTATCACGCAGAAGAGGTGCTTAGTGAGCTTGAATATGCATGATTTGATTATAATTGGAGCAGGGCCGGCAGGCTTGACCGCCGCACTTTATGCAGGTCGTTCCCGTTTAAAAACACTGATTTTAGAGAAAATAGGAGTGGGCGGCAGGATATTAATGACTGAGGTTATTGAAAATTTCCCCGGTTTTGTGGACGGTATACATACTGCGGATTTAATTAAACGTATGCAGGAGCAAGTTACAAATTTAGGCGTAAACATTGCATTAGAAGAAGTATTGGAGATTGACTGTAAGTTAAAATCAGCGAAGACTAATGCCGGGACATATTCGGCTGATGCTATAATTATTGCCACAGGAGCGCATCCGCGCAAACTAGGGGTCCCAGGAGAAGATAAATTAACCGGCAGGGGGGTTTCTTATTGCGCTACCTGCGACGGGCCTTTGTTCAGGGATAAATTTGTGGCAATAGTAGGCGGAGGAGATGCCATGGCAGAAGAGGCGCTTTATTTAACCCGGTTTGCCAAATCTGTAAATATCATTCACCGCAGAGACCAGCTGCGCGCCTCGCAGATCCTGCAGGAAAGACTGAGACAAAACAAGAAGGTAAACTTTAACTTAAGCTGTGTGATTACAGAAATAATCGGCTCGGGTAAAGTCGAGGCCATGAAAATAAAAGACTTAAATACTTCCCAGGAGAAGACTATTCAATGCGATGGTATTTTCATTTATGTTGGTTTTATTCCGGATACAATTTTTGTGAAAGATAAATTAAAGCTGGATGAGGCAGGTTTTATAATTACCGGCGAGGATATGTCTACATCCTGCGATGGTGTTTTTGCCTGCGGAGACTGCCGCAGGAAGACTTTATATCAGGTTATCACTGCCTGTGGCGACGGTGCAGTGGCAGCAGATTCTGCATATAGATATTCAGTAAGCAAGAAATAAATAGAATGACCAAATTTCCTACGCATAATCCCGAATGTAGCGACTCAAGTAGTGTTTCTTCGGGATGCCGAAGTGACACTACAAAGCATTACCCCATTCGGCATAAAAAATTGATCGCCTGGGTTAATAAGATGGCCCGGATGTGTGAGCCGGATGAGATAGTTTGGATAGACGGCTCAAATGAGCAGAAAAAGAAGTTAGAAGAAGAGGCCATAACCGGGGGAGAACTTATATCTTTAAACCAAACGAAACTTCCGGATTGTTTTTTACATCGTACCAGTATTGATGACGTAGCCCGCACAGAACACCTTACCTTTATTTGTACTAAGAGAAAACGCGACGCAGGACCCACTAATAATTGGATGTCACCTGGCACAGCCTATAGAAAGGCAAAAGCGATTTTCAGAGGTGCCATGCGCGCAAGAACAATGTATGTTATTCCTTTTTCTATGGGGCCTGTAGGCTCTCCGTTCAGCAAAATCGGAGTAGAATTAACTGATTCCCGTTATGTTGCACTGAATATGTTAATTATGACCAGGGCAGGAGAGTCAGTCCTTAGGCAATTAGGAGAAGACGGCGAGTTTACCAAATGCCTTCATTCCAAAGCTGAACTCGATATAAACAAAAGGCTTATATTGCATTTTCCTCAAGACAATACTATCTGGAGCGTTGGTTCCGGATATGGCGGGAATGTGCTTTTGGGAAAAAAATGCCTGTCACTGCGCATTGCCAGTTACTTAGCCAGAAGAGAACATTGGTTTGCAGAGCATATGTTGATTATGGGAATTGAGGAGCCAAACGGCCAGATTAAATATATTGCAGCTGCATTTCCCAGTGCCTGCGGCAAAACCAATCTGGCGATGTTAGTTCCTCCTGAGGGCTTGAAGAGGAAGGGTTATCGTATCTGGACCGTAGGCGATGATATTGCCTGGATGCGCATTGATTCTGACGGCACTCTTTGGGCAATTAATCCTGAGTCAGGTTTTTTTGGGGTTGCACCGGGAACAAATTCTAAAACCAACCCCAATATGGTAGAGACCATTAAGAAGAATACAATATACACTAATGTTCTTCTGAAGCCCGATGGTACTGTATGGTGGGAAGGCGCTGATGGTGAAGCCCCGCCAACAGGCGGGGTTGATTGGCAAGGGCAGGCTTGGGTGCCGGGTGAAGCTGATGCTCACGGAAAGGCTATTTTAGGGGCGCACCCTAACAGCCGCTTTACTACTTCTATTACCAATTGCCCTTCTGTCTCATTCAGGTTAGAGCAACATCACGGCGTGCCTATTTCTGCGATTGTTTTTGGCGGCCGCAGGGCTCATCTTGCACCTTTGGTCTATGAATCCTTTAGTTGGCAACATGGTATATTTGTAGGTGCTACAATGGCTTCAGAGTTAACCGCTGCGCAGGTAGGCAAGATAGGTCAGGTGCGCCGGGATCCGATGGCAATGCTTCCTTTCTGCGGTTATAATATAGCAGATTATTTCAGGCACTGGTTAGATATGGGTAAAAAAATGAGCAAGCGACCTCAAATTTTCCATGTAAATTGGTTCAGAACTGATGCGCAAGGTAAATTTCTCTGGCCGGGTTTTGGGGAGAACCTTAGAGTTCTAGAATGGATACTGGACCGTTGCAACAATAAAGTGGAAGCGACAGTAAAGACCCCTCTTGGTTATATCCCGCGTGCCTCTGATATAGATATGACCGGCCTTGACTTGCCTTCGGGTATTTTGCATAAACTTCTCACCATAAATAAAGAAAAATGGCTTGAGGAATTAAAAGGCATAAAGGTATTTTTTAAGCAGTTCAAAAAAGATTTACCACAGGAATTATGGCAGGAATATGAAGACCTGAAAAAGCGCCTTGAAAAAATTTAGGGACGTCCTTGTAGCTAAAGCTAAGGATGTCCCCATTCCAAAGCAGGGACGTCTTTGATTCTAAAGCTAAGGGTGTCCCCGGCTCAAAAATAAACAATTGAGGGACACCTTTCCGATTGGATTCAAAGACGTCCCTCGATTGCAATTAAAGACGTCCCTTAAGTTTTTAAGTTAACCATGAACGATAACGTCTTGATATTCACTGATTTTAAAGATTTAAAACTCCACAAACGCGGAAAAGTAAGAGATGTTTATGACTTAGGCGATAAATTACTTATTGTTTCCACGGATAGGATTTCCTGTTTTGACGTCGTATTGCCTTCGGGCATACCTTATAAAGGCTGTGTCCTGACGAAACTATCCTGTTTCTGGTTTGATTTTATTAAAGATATCACGCCACACCATCTTATAACTTCTGATATAAATAACTATCCCCAGGAATTACAAAAATACAAAGACGTTCTCCTAGGACGTTCAATGCTGGTAAAAAAAACGAGGCCCTTTGCCTTGGAGTGTGTAGTAAGAGGATATCTTTCGGGCTCAGGTTGGAAGGAATATCAGGAGAAACAATCAGTCTGCGGGATAAGATTACCAGTAGGCCTTTTAGAATCGGATAAGTTACCCGAAATTTTATTTACTCCTTCCACCAAGGCAGATACAGGCCATGACTTAAACGTCAACCAGAAATATGCAGCTGGACTAGTGGGGGAAGATACCGCCCAGGAACTTAAGCAAATAAGCATAGATATTTATAAAAAAGCCAGTGATTATGCACTCAAGCGGGGAATTATTATCGCAGATACGAAATTTGAATTTGGTATATATGATAATAAAATTATTTTGATTGATGAGGTACTTACCCCTGATTCATCGCGTTTCTGGCCAGCTGACCAGTATGCCCCGGGTAAATCTCAGCCGAGTTTTGATAAGCAGTTTGTCCGGGATTACCTAGAGAGTTTAGGCTGGAATAAGACGCCGCCGGCGCCAAAACTACCAGAAGAAATTATTGAAAAGACCACCCACAAATATATAGAAGCATACAGGAAATTGGCCGGGAAAGAGATAAACGATACATAACGACAATGTTTAAGAAAATAATACCCTTAGTATTAAGAATCGGCATAAGCATTATTTTATTATTCTTTTTATTTAAATTTCAGCACGTAGATACGCAGGAAGTGTTAAAAAGCATAAAGAATGCAGATAAAGGCCTTTTACTTCTTGCCCTAGTTGTTTATTTCTCTGTCTATATTCTCTGTCTTTTTCGTTGGAATATGTTATTAAAAGGCGCCAAGATTCATCTTAGTTTAAAGAGAGTGATTATTTCATTTTCTGGAGGCGTGTTTTTTAATGCTTTATTGCCTTCTACTATCGGAGGAGACCTGGTACGCAGCATAGATTTATCTACCCACACAAAAAGGCCCAAAGAAGTGGTAGCTACTGTATTATTGGACAGGTTGAGCGGATATGTAGGCTTGGTAATTGTCGCCTTATTATCATTGCTATTCGGCTGGAAGTTAATTCACCATAAAAGCGTTTTATTATCCATAGCTATTATTACGGGAGTATTAATTGTTGTCTTATTGGTATTATTCAATAGTTTTGCCTATTCCAAAATAAATCAAATCTTGCACTCGCCGAGGGCAGGCAGAATCAGGGAGGCCATAAAGAACCTGCACCAGGAGATTCATATTTTCAGGCACCATAAAAAGATAATTGTGAATAACCTGATATTGTCTGTTCTAATACAGGTTGCATTTCCTCTGGCTTTTTATATTACCGCTTTATCTTTGGGCATAAAAATAAATATCATTTATTTCTTTATCTATTTACCTATTATAGGCGCCATTACTTTATTGCCTATCTCCATAGGTGGTTTAGGATTAAGGGAAAACATAACCCGAATATTTTTTGTTCAAGCAGGTGTCGTTGGCAATGCCGCTGTTGCGATGGCCATCTTAAATACATTTTTTATTTTCGTATACGCAGCCATAGGAGGCCTTATTTATGTCCTTACTATACATCATCGACGCATACAATACCATACACCACATCACGTTTGTCCCCATTCGTAAAAAAATAAAAGACCCCCAAAGAGCCCTCCTGGAATTTATAAAGGACCGAAGATTAGGGAAAAAGTCCAAGAGCAAAATCACAGTAGTTTTTGACGGTTATCCTCAGGTATCAGCGCAAAATTTAGAAGAAACTGATATTAATATGGTATTTTCCAGGGAAGAAACAGCTGACGCCAGGATAAAGAGGATGGTTGAGACCTCAAAGAACCCCAAAAATATTGTGGTAGTTTCTGATGATAGAGAGATAATATTCTTCGTAAAATCTATCGGTAGCCGTTCAATCGGCGTAGAAGAATTTATTAATCCGCAAGTAAAGCCGCAAAGAAAAAAAGAAGACTTGATAAAACCAGAGCTAAATTTCAGCCAGATTAATAAGATAAATCAGGAATTAAAAGCGCTATGGCTTGATAAATAAGTTAAAAATTTTAAATGAAAAATTATAATTCAAAATTTTAAATTTTTAATTATAATTTTACATTTTTAATTTTAGTGTATGCCTAAATTAACCAAAAAAGAAAAACGGGAAGATTTTATCAAATTCTTAGGCACAGCCGGCGCCCGCTTTGTAATGATAAAGCAACTACGCGCTTCAGGCGGGCTTTGGGTTGCGCATAAAGGCAGGAACGTATTGATTGACCCCGGGCCTGGCAGCCTCGTGCGTTGTGCAGCCAGCAGGCCTAAACTGGACCCTACCAAATTAGACGCTTGTTTACTTACCCACCGGCATCTCGACCACGCTAATGATATTAATGTGATGATTGAAGCAATGACCGAAGGCGGTTTTAAAAAAAGAGGTATATTATTCTGTCCGCAAGATGCCATAAACGAAGACCCTGTGGTATTAAAACACGCAAGGGGCTTAGTGGAAAAAATAGAGGTATTAGAAGCTAATAAAACATACAACGTAGATAATTTTGAATTCCAGACTTCTATGAAGCACATTCATCCTGTATTAACTTTTGGTTTAAAGTTTAACATCAAGAATACAAGCGTATCTCTGCTCACTGATACCAAATATTTTAAGGAGCTCCCGAATTTTTATAAAACAGATATATTAATTATATACGTAGTTTTCTTTGAACCTAGGCCGGGAGTGGACCATCTCTGTCTTTTGGATGTGGAAAGCTTGATAAGAGATATCCAGCCCAAAAAGGCAATACTGACTCACTTTGGCATGACCATGTTAAGGGCAAAACCCCAGATTCAGGCACTTGAATTATCAAATAAGTTAGGCATTGAGGTTTCGGCTGCTTATGATGGTATGACCCTTAATTTTTAATAATTTCCCTTGACATAAGTCACGGGTTATGATAAAGTTATACAAAATTAACCAGAAAACCAAAGGAGGTGAAAGATGAGTAATTGGCAGGTAGTATTATTAGAGCCAGCCAAGATAATCTTGTCTCAGATTAGCCAATTCTTAGTCAATGTGCTTTTGGTGGTTATTATTCTTATCATCGGCTGGATTATTGCCAAAATCATCAAAACGCTGGTCACAAAACTCTTAAGGGCAATAAAACTTGACCAACTATCCGACCGCATTGATTTGGACAATATATTGGCAAAAGGGGGTATTAGCTATTCTCTTTCTGAGCTAATCGGCGTAATGTGTTATTGGTTAGCGCTTTTGATTACTTTTGTGGTTGCCGTCAATGCCATAGGTCTTACAGTTGCTGCTGACCTCCTGAACAGGATAGTCCTTTATGTTCCTAATATCATTGCCGCGGTATTCATTTTGATATTGGGTATGTTTGTGGCCACACTATTAAGTAATATTGTTAAGACTGTAGCTAATAATGCAGGTGTGTCTCAAGCCAAACTTTTAGGTAAGATTGCCGAGGTTCTGGTACTTATTTTTGCTGTAGTCATCGCCGTGGAACAACTTGGCATTGCTGCTAGGATAATCTCTCTTAGTATAACTGTAATATTAGCCTCTGTGGGTTTAGGCGTCGCTTTAGCATTTGGCCTGGGATGTCGTGACCTGGCTGCAAAGTTTATTTCCGACCTGATTGAGAATTTAAAATCAAAGAAGTAAGATCAGTAAAATTTAAAATTAACCCTCTATCTCCTTAAAGACGGTAGGGGGTTAATTTTTAGGAACGTTCCCCAAGGTACCACCCTTATAGATCATAACTAATTGATACTCAATGACTAATAAGTCTATCTATATTAGGACTCTCGGCTGGCAGATGGATGCGCTATAGGGGGGCTATGGAGAGGATAGCGGAGGCGTTGGCGAGGTTGTAAAATAAGGGGGATATTTAAATGGAAAGAAGATTAAAAAAAGAACTTAACCTTTTGGATATTTTCTGTATAGCTACCGGAGCTATGATTAGTTCAGGTTTATTTATATTGCCGGGTTTAGCTTTTGCTCAGGCAGGTCCCGCAGTTATCCTCTCCTATATAATAGCAGGCATTTTCTGTATTCCTACGATTTTGAGCATGGCTGAGTTAACCACGGCTATGCCTCGCGCAGGAGGGGATTATTTCTACATCATGAGGGGATTTGGTCCTCTTTTCGGAACCGTAGCTGGTTTTAGTACCTGGTTTTCTTTAAGTTTAAAAGGAGCTTTTGCGCTTTTAGGAATGGGCGCATATTTAAGTTTAATAACGCATATTCCTTTAAGTACAGTTGCTTTGGTTTGTTGTCTAATTTTTATTTTTCTTAATCTGATAGGTGTTAAAGAGGCGGGGAAATTTCAAGTATTTTTAGTCTTGGGTCTTTTAGGTATTCTCCTTATTTATATTTTTTGGGGTATGAAGACTGTTAATTTTAGAAATTTCTCGCCATTTTTTGCCGAGGGTTTTACTCCCTTGTTTTCCACAGCAAGTTTTGTGTTTATTTCTTACGGAGGTTTAACCAAGGTGGTAGCGTTGTCAGAGGAGGTGAAGAATCCAGGAAGAAATTTACCCTTAGGAATGTTTTTTTCGTTAGCAGTAACCTCTATTTTATACGCTTTAACTATTTATGTAACTATAGGAGTTATGGACCCAGCGAATCTAAAACTTACCCTTACTCCTATTTCAGATGGAGCAGCAATTTTTGGAGGGAATCTCCTAATGATAATCATCAGCATCGCTGCGCTCTTAGCCTTTATTTCAACTGCAAATGCGGGCATAATGACTGCTTCGCGATACCCATTGGGAATGAGTAGGGATAGGCTTCTGCCTTTGGTTTTCCAAAAAATAAGCTCTAAATTTAAGACTCCATATATTTCCATTCTCGCTACCGGCTTTTTTATGGTTACAGCCGTTTTGTTTTTAAAACTGGAATTATTGGTCAAGGTTGCTTCAAGCGTATTAATTTTACTTTATATTTTTGCTAATCTAACTTTGATTCTATTTAGGGAGAGTAAAATCTTAAGCTACAGGCCTAAATTCCGCTCTCCACTATATCCTTATATGCAGATTTTTGGAATACTGGGTGGAATTTTTCTTTTGGTTGAGATGGGCTCATTTATTCTTTTTTTAATGGGCATATTTCTCTGTTTAGGCGTGATATGGTATAAAGTTTATGCACAAAAAAGAGCAACACAGAATTCCGCCCTCATATATGCCTTGGAGAAATTAGTCGCCAAGGATAAAGGGCTGGCTTCAGAAAGCCTCCTTACCGAATTAAAAGACATCGTTATTCAACGCGATGAAGTTTTAGAAGATGAATTCCATAAAGTTATTGAGGAAAGTCAAATTTTGGATATAGAAACTCCTCTTAAGGCAGAGGATTTATTTAAAGAGGTATCCATACTTTTAAGTGGCGACCTTAAGGTTGATCCGCAGGAGTTAGTTCATGAATTTTTGGAAAGAGAAAAAGAATCAAGTACCACCTTGCGTAAGGGCCTGGCAATCCCACACATTATTGTTGAAGGCAAAAATATTTTTAAAATATTATTGGTAAGAGCAAGGACTGGCGTTATTTTTCCAAATGATGAACTCGTGCATATTATATTTATTCTTGTTGGTTCTTTTGATGAACGCAATCTACATTTAAGAGCCCTCGCCGCTATTGCCCAGATTACGCAAGACCCTGAATTTGATAAGAAGTGGCTGACAGCAAGCGGTAAAGAAGATCTAAGGAATATTATTCTCTTGGCTGAAAGAAGAAGGGGTTAAAGATGTCAATTTTGTTAATTTGTGAGTTCTTATGGGGTAACAAGTTATGAATAAAAAAATTTACCTAAAGACCTGGGGTTGACCCTTGGTTTGTTCTCTACAAATTATCTAAACCGTTCTTTTCCACAGCATTTCAACTTGAATTAGCTGCGTTGTAATTCATAATGCACCGCCCCGCCAAAGGCGGGGCTGCGTTTGTGGTGTTTGCACCGTTTCGCCTCTACTTACGTTCAGCTTCACTCCACGCTCGCTTGGTCGCTCGCTTAGCGGTAATGCAGTGGTGCGATTCGGCTTTTCGTGTTTGGCGAATTTTGGGTGGGGGCAAAATTCGCCAAACACTTTAGCGTCCTCAACCGAGTTTATGCTTTGCAAAGCAAAGTACAAAAATTCCCTGAAAAATTCTTATTTATTTTATATTGGCGGCGAAAAATTTACAAAAGGTGTTTCTTATTTATCAATCTTAAAGCCCATTCGCTTTGAAGCTAAAATAACCATTTCCACCAATTATAATATGATTTAACAAAACAATGCCCACCTTTTTACTTTCTTTGTTTTTTAAAATTTTTGTTTCTTTCATTTTCTACAAATGGTAATCCCCTGCCGCTTCAGGTTGATAGAGTATTTTTTCAACTTTCAATTTCGCAACGCCTGCGGGAACTTTCCACTCAATAACATCTCCTACGCTATACCCGAGTAATGCCGTGCCAATTGGCGCTAAAATCGAAACCCAACCTTGATTAGCATCAGCATGATCGGGAAAAACCAGCCGATAAGTTATTTCTTCTTTTGTGTTCAAGTCTCTTAAATAAACCTCGGAATTCATAGTAATAACATTAGCGGGAATATCTTGAGGCTTTACGACTTTTCCCCTATCCAATTCTTTTTCTAATTCTCGTAAATACTTCTCCTCTTCTTTACCAAATTCTCTTGCTACCATTATTAATTCCCGCAATCGTCTCATATCATTCTCAGTTATATAAATATTTTTGTTTGTCATGTACTCCTCCTTAATATTACCCAATAATCTGACTGATATCCATTACAAAAAGAATTCCCTCGCCTGGGATTTTTAAGTTGCCTCGTTTTACCAAAACTTCGATAATTTTCTCTTTGTTGGCACCAAGTGTAAGAAGAATCAGAATTTCCCTTGATGAACCAATCCTGTAGCCAAGAACACGATTTCCCTCCTTTGCACAAAGTCCTTTGCCGGAAAGCATTGTAGCGCCGAAAATACCAACATCTTTAACAGCCGGCATTATTGCCTTTGTTTTTCCTTTCGGAAGAATAGCCACAATCAACTTAAACATATCTGATCTCCTATTTGCCATATTTTTGAAAATCGATAATCAGCATTAGACCGGATCTGCTAAAATTTACTGAGGGCACATTATTTATTCCCTCTTATATAACAGGGTTAAGACGTGCCACCATCCTTACATCTTCGATAGTATAAAAAGTATCTTGATCAAATCTTTTTATTATATCCAGGACCTTATTCAATAACTTGCGCCGCACAATAACAAAAATAATCTTTACGGGTTCTACAGTCCCCTGCGCATCGATCGTAGTTACACCGTACCCCTTTTAGCACGAAAATATCTCATTAAGCTGGCCGGGTTCTTTTTCCGTTATAAACTGGACAGCTAAATTCCCTTGTCATCTCCTCCTTGTGTTTTTACTGATTATACCGTGGATGAGAAACCATAATCCTGCGTTACTCTTGCTTTTTCTTAAGCTGTGCCACCGTTTGCTGAAAAATAGAGAAATCTTCCATATTTGCCAAAACCAATAAAACATCGCCGCTTTCTATAACCGTAGATCCTGAAGGTATAACAAATTTACCCTCTCGAGAAATAAGCAGAATAAGGCATTTTTCGGGGACGCCTAAATCGCCAATCCTTTTTCCCACTATTTCTGAATCATACGGAACAATAACATCCGTCAGCTCAGCGTCCATAGCTTCTGTTTTCTCAAATTCTATAGGATATTTTATCCTATTGGCTAAAGGAACATCTAATTTCAATATTTTTGAAACGATCGGAATAGATGTCCCTTGAATAAAAACGGACGCAATAACAACAAAAAACACAATATTAAAAATGGTATCCGCCTGCGGAATACCAGCCATGAAAGGAAATGTCGCCAAGATAATCGGGACCGATCCCCTAAGACCTACCCAAGCAACCATGGCTTTTTTGCGTAAATTCATTTTAAACGGCAAGAGACACAGCAATACACTGACAGGGCGAGCAACCACCATAAGAAAAAGCGTGAACAATAATCCCGCCCCCATTAACGGAACAATATGTGAAGGGAAAACTAGCAAACCCAACGTTACGAACATGGCGATTTGCATAAGCCACGCTAAACCGTCATGAAATCTCATGATCATTCTTTTGTTTGGAAACTCCGCTTGCCCCAACATTAAGCCCACAAGATACACTGCAAGAAATCCATTGCCTTTCAGAAAAACTGCGATTACGTACGTTAATAGAACAAGCGAAATCATTATTACCGGATAAAGCCCCTCATATTCCAACTTCAGGCGGTTAATGAGAAACACAATAAACCTCGCCATTAAGTAACCAACGAACGCGCCCATGCCCATATTCAGAACGAATCTGGGAATCAAGGCGGCAATGCTCATGTTTTTCACGGTTAGAAGACTGATAAAACCTACGGTCAAAAAAACAGCCATTGGGTCGTTACTGCCAGATTCAAACTCAAGTAATGGCTTTAAAGGCTTTTTTAGGCTTATTCGCCTAGACCTTAAAATACTAAATACGGCGGCGGCATCGGTTGAGGAAACTATAGAACCAAGGAGCATTCCTTCGAGAAAAGAAAACTTTAGAATATATATGGCAAAACACCCGGTTATAATTGCGGTCATTAAAACTCCGAGTGTCGAAAGTATGACTCCCGGCCAAACAACTGATTTGGTATCTTTCCAATTAGTATCGAAAGCTCCGGAGAAGATAATAAAAATGAGGGCAACAACACCAATGGATTTCGCTAACTGCGCGTTGTCAAAATAAATCTTGCCTATTCCTTCTGAACCAGCAAGCATCCCAATCGCTAAAAATAGCAACAACATGGGTATGGCGAATCTATCCGAGAGCTTGCTTGAGATGACGCTCACGAATATCAATACCGCAACCCATAATAAAATAGTTTCGATTGGTATCATATGATAAAAAATTTCCTCTATCCCTTTGGCAACTTTTTCGCCAAAGATTTAATTGTCGAATCTATGTGCTTCAATAAATTTGCTCTTCCAAATTATATTATTTAACAGCAATCGATTAAATTACTGTAAAACAATTTTATGACTTCAGAATATTTGTTTACCTCATCGCGGGAAATCTTAATTTCTTTAATTTCTCTATCTTCCAAAATTTCGCCCTTTGCTTCTGCCAGCCCTCTTGAGACTCTGGCACCATTGTGTTTTATGTCATTAACTAATAAACGCAAAACATTACATTCTTGAAAACCTTCTATGGCTTCAAGATTTACCTTTCTTTCATTAAAAAATTTTGAGATTTGTTTCATATTCCAATCCTTATATTTCTTATATCTTTTGTCTAAAATTTTTTCTTCTTTCTTTAATAAATTACCTACTAATAATTTCAGGAGATGTTCAAAAATAAAGTAATCATGGCTAACTACTAACATGCTAGCCAAATTCTCAAAATCTGCCTGCTCCTGATAATCATCTACAATGGTATCGCGAATATCTTCGAATGACTCCTCGCTAACTTCTTCTTCATTATATCTCTTTTCTAGAATGCTCTTATTTTCTTGAAATTTCTGAGTTATCTCTTCATAGAATTTCTTTGACGCTTCCAGTTTCATTTCTAAAAGTTTTAATCCTATTTTCAGAATATCAAGCATATGCGATATTTTTACTTATTCGTCCGCGCCCGGATAAACTCCTCTAAGTCCTCCAGCTTAATGCGCCACTGGCCTATCTTTGTAGCGCGAATTTGTTTTTCTCGAATAAGTTCGCGCACTCTATATTCAGACAGGTCAAGCTGTTTAGCAACTTCTTCTACTGTTAGATATCCTTTAAGTAACATCGGAAACGCTCCATTTTTTGCTATACAACATTATCCAACATAATTCTACATTCAATATATTTATACAAGCTAATTCCTCTAAGGGGAAGTAGGCACACAAAGGGCGCTGCGGAAGCCTCCGCCTTCGTCAAGGCTACGGCGGATAAACTCCGGTCTGCAGCCGCCCGAATGTGACTGCTGGGTGGGTGGGGCTAAGATTCGGCTTCCCCGCCGAATGCTTCTCTTCCCTGCTCCGCTTCAGGCAGGGGCGGACTCAGCCGAGCAAAAACACCTTTTGTAAATTTTTCGCCGCCGCCAATATAAATAAAAAGGAATTATTTAGAGAATTTTTGTACTTTGCTTTGCAAAGCATAAACTCGGTTGAGGACGCTAAAGTGTTT
>Ga0180732_1000720_pt1 | contig 25103 bp, 23 predicted proteins | sample KR11_01MetaG_FD_148674 | JGI IMG/M metagenome (GOLD analysis project Ga0180732, IMG submission 148674) | Groundwater microbial communities from the Olkiluoto Island deep subsurface site, Finland - KR11_0.1 MetaG | ecosystem: Environmental > Aquatic > Deep subsurface > Groundwater | place... | reverse complement strand
TAATTAAAAGAGGGGAATTAAAAAGGAGCAAGTTCAATTTGTAAATGAGTTTTAGGTTTAAAAGACAAAAAAGGTTGCTATTTTTTTAACAATTATATTTAAAATAATTATACCAAATAATAAAATTCTTTCTGTTTTTCTTTGACAATCCTCTGTGGATTTTTAGACTGTTTTTCAGATAGGAAAATCTTGTTTCCAGCCCGTTGGTTGATTTTGGAATTCTGAAATCATCAAGATAATAAAACATATTCGGCAAAGCGTTTTTAATCAGCGACCTTGTTCTTCTTAAAAGTTTGTGCTTATACCATTTTCTGCCGGAATCGCTTTCGCTTTTCTCTTTCAAGAAATCATTATACTTTTTGAGCCAATTTTCAAAGCATTCAACCCATAAATCTCTGTCATAATAAGTTTCAATTTTGTGAAGTTTTTTTACCAAGCATTTCAATTCAATTCCCGCATTTGTTTTTGGGAATCTTGTGAGATACGCTAAACTCATTCTTTGGATATGAACAACGCATCTTTGATGGATCACATTTGGATAAACATCATTCACCGCCTTAATAAGCCCTTTCTGGCCGTCTGAAGTGATGCTGGCAGCGGTTAATCCAAGCTGTTTCAGAAATTCCAAATCAGTTAAATAATTATAATAATTTTCTCTTTCTACAATTCTGAAATATTGAAGATGTTTTAAATCGTTATCTAAATAATTCAGAACGCAGAAATTGTTTTTGAAGTATGTTCCGTCGATTATGAGGTGGCAATCTTGATTGGTTTTTATTTTAAATTTCGGCGGATTGTTCAGATAGTTTTTAAAAAGCCGCTGCAATGTTTTAACCGATCTCTCGCTTTCTTTTGATAATTCTTTTAATATTCTTTTTCCAATAATCCATTTTTCAAACCAGATAATTTGTCGAGCAATTGAATTCTTGCTATTTGTGGAATTAAATGTCTTCTTACATTCCTTGCAAAACCATCTTTGTCTATTATTTCTTAAACCAAATTTTTTAGTCTTCTTGCTTACGCATTTTACACAATGTTTTTTTTAAATTTCATCATCATAGTTAAACTGTTTTAATAATTAAAGCTATTCTGCTTTAAGATTACAACAAATTATAATGTACCCATATACTGGACAACCATATTTGGTGGATATGGTATAATGAAATCATATGAAAAAACACACACCAAAGCAAAAAGCGTTAATCGCTTTAGCCGCTCTTCGGGGCGGGAAGATATCAAAATTATCCAGCGATTACAGGATCCATCCTAACCAGATTAACAGGTGGAAAAAAACGATTGAAGACGAGGCGGAGAATATTTTTCACGACAAGCGCGCCAAAGAAAATAAATCGAAGAATGAGCTTATAGACGAATTGTATAAAATCATCGGGCAGCGGGAAATGGAAATCTCGTGGCTGAAAAAAAAATACAAGCTTGAGCTACCGGGAGAGACTGGATTTGGCGGATAAAAATAATTCTGAAATTTCCCTTTCGCGCCAGACGGAACTTCTGGACATTTCCCGCTCCAGCGTTTACTACAATCCGATTGTCAGCGTGGCGGATCTCGCGGCGATGAATGCCATTGATAAAATTTATACCAATTGTCCTTTTTACGGTCATCGCCGAATGAAACCGGAACTAAAAGATGAATATGGAATCGAGATCGGCAAGAAAAAGATAATCGCTCTGATGAAAAAGATGGGGCTGGCGGCGGTCTATCCGCAAAAGAAAATCAGCTTGAGCGATCCGAACAAAGACCATCGGAAATTCCCTTATTTATTGAGAAATACGCCAATTTTGCATCCCAACCACGTTTGGGGAACTGACCTGACTTATATCAGATTGAAAGGCGGTTTCGCTTATCTCGCCGCCATCCTTGACTGGTTTAGCCGCTATGTGATTTCATGGAAACTTTCCCCGACTCTTGAAAATGATTTCTGCGTTCAAACTCTCGAGGAAGCTTTGAAAATAAATATTCCGGATATTCACAACAGCGATCGGGGCGTTCAATATACGAGCTTGGATTATGTCAATGTTTTGCAAAATAGAAAAATACAAATCAGCATGGACGGGCGGGGGCGGTGCATGGACAATATTCTCACGGAAAGATTATGGCGAAGCGTGAAATATGAAAATGTTTATCTGAATGATTATCTGAATTTCAGCGAAGCGGAAGCGGGCTTGCGAGATTATTTTAAATTTTATAATGAAAAGCGCAGGCACCAATCATTGGACTACAAAACCCCGGCCGCCGTGTATTTTGAAAAATGATTGAAAAAACGAACTCATATAATCGCTCCTAAGGCCTCTGAAATATTTCCTTTGATGTTTGATGCCTCTTAATTCTAAAATTTCCAACAAATTATTTTTCGATAATTTTATTAATTTCTTAACTTAACCAACCTCCAAAATCCACCAAATTAAACAGATATTGCTGTCTTGACAAGGGGGACACCTTAAATCTAACTATCTTAGCAACCTTTTTTGTCTTTTAAACCCAGTTTCAAGGGTTTTGTCGAACTGGAAAGCGGAATATATAATATGATATTTTATCTGCTGTTAATTTTGTCGGCAGTTTTTTTGTTAATTATATTCAAAATAAATGCTCAAGCTAAAAGTAACGAAAAAAAAGATAATAATGGGCATATAAGACTGCAACTGACATATTTAATAGGCTCTTTGGGCGTATTATTATTTTTGTTGCACGGAGAATTGTCAAAATTCTTATTTTTTAGCGTTCTTGCATCGGTTGGTATTCTGAAAACATTTCCGAAAAAAAGATAAGCAATAAAATAATCCATCTCTAATCCACGTCTGCACCAATTCGCTTTCGAGCGGACGGTATGGGGCATGCACGTTTACCCGCTATAGGAGGGCTTGTCCGTCCTTGGCGCGAAAAGGCGAATAGTTTCACTTCAACCTTTTTTTCCTATCTTAAAATAATTGCTATGGCTAGAATTTTAAGATAGACTTTTTCTGCCTATCTCTAATTCCTACCTGTGGCAGGCAGGCGCGCGTCTGTCCGTCTAGGGCGGGAATAGGCGAATAAGGAAAAACAAAAATATCTATAATTAAAATATGGATTTTATACGAGAGCTTTTCATTCAACTTTTTTTGACAAAAGATCCGATTTGAAGTATAATAATATATAATTATATAATTAGTTGTAAAATTAATTAACATATGTTTTGTAAAAATTGCGGGAAAAATTTGGAGGAAGATGCAAAATTTTGTAAAAATTGCGGGAGTGCTGTTGAAGAAACAGCGGTCGCGGTTTTGAAAGAAGAGCCAAAAGAATCAATGCAAACTCTTCCGAATCGTTCCGAACCGCCGGTTGCTGTTCAGACCGTAAAAGCAATTATTCAGATAGTTATTCTGATACTGGTTCTTTATTGGGTATGGTATATGTATAATTGCGCTGTTGGCAATTATCCGAACACCGGCGACCAGATGTGCAAAGACACTCAGCAATTTTTCAGTAATGAGGGTGGAAATGATGGCAATGGAAGCAAAAACGTAGAATGCCCGCCCACGGGTTGCGGTTATGATTGGTATTGTTCCGGAACTTATTATGTTGAAGGCTCGCAGAAAAGAGTCAGCGGATGTGTCGCTACGCGTCCTGGAGAAATTTATTCAAGTTGGAGCGGAAACTGCAGGAAGTGTCCATAGTTTATAACTTTCAAGAGGAGGAGAGACACTCCTGTTTTTTTATGAAAATATAATTGATCAGTATGCTAAAAAATAAAAAAATTCTAGTTATATTTATGGCAATAGCGGTTATGACAATTTTTATTGTCATTTTTGCGTTTATGGCCAACAAAGATGATAATAATAACAATAAGCTTAACGAAGCTAATAAGACTGAGGGACAACTAGGGAATTATAATTGCCTTGCTCTGTTTAATGTGGCGCGAAATAATTCATATGCATCCAGCAAAGAATTGTTTGAGCTTGATTCTTTCCAACCATTCGGCAGAGGAGCGTTTTTCGGCAAAATAAAAAATTTTAAGCCGGAGCAGAAGAGCGAATTTTCTGTTTTTATAAATGAACTGATTAAAGAAGACAAGATATCAACATATGAACATCTTGAATCTAATGTTTGCTTGTATAATGAGGATTTGAATAATCCCCCAAGCGGCGTTAGATTGAGTTATTATGTTGAGCATCGCTATTGCACTAACAATTGCTATACCGGCAAATATGAGATTGAGGTCGAACTTCAGCCGAACGGTCAGTTTATCGGGTACCGCCAGAACATATCAAAATGAACACTTCGGTATAAATTTTAGAATCTTAGGCGGCGTGCCAGTTTCGCTGGCAGAACTTTAGCGTTTGGAGTTAGATTATGTTAAAACAAAAATATCTATAATTAAAATATAATGAAAATAAAATTACATTGATACTGGGGTTTTTGGGATTAAATAACCCGTCATTTATATTTTCCTTGCCTTTCTCTTCTGTTGGTTCAGCGTCTTTCAATCTGAACCATATATTTCCGCAAAATTGCAAATAGCGGCAAAATAGAAATAATTGGTTCAAGCGCGCCCGTCCGCCGAAAGAGGAAATAGGCGAACAAGGAAAGCGCGCGAAAATCCTGCTTTATCGGAAGCGGGATTTTTTGTGAAGTTTTTTGGTTTTAAGATGTTTGGCGTAGCTCTTGAAAGTGAAGGATTTTCGTGATAGGATGAATACAGCAAGCAAATATGTTCTGCTTGCTTATTTTAGCCCAATTAAATTTTATATTCCAAAACCATGTCCCAAAAAAACACTCGAAATTTCTGCATAATCGCGCATATAGATCACGGGAAGTCAACGCTGGCTGACCGGCTTTTGGAGCTGACTAAAACCGTGGAAAAAAGAAAGATGAAAGCCCAGCTTCTTGATCAGATGGATCTGGAAAGAGAGAGGGGAATAACTATCAAGCTGCAGCCGGCGAGGATGATATATAAATTAGAAAGCCCAAAGCCCAAAGCCCAAAATCCAAATAAAATCCAAAGCCCAAAATCCAAAAATAATTTGTCATTAGAGAATAACGAAACTTTGAACTTTGAACTTTACACTTTAAACTTGATTGACACTCCCGGGCATGTTGATTTTGCTTATGAAGTTTCGCGATCTTTGGCGGCGGTGGAAGGAGCTATTTTGCTGGTGGACGCGACGCAGGGAATTCAGGCTCAAACTTTGGCGAATTTATATTTGGCGATGGAGCAGAATTTGGAAATTATTCCGGTTATAAACAAAATTGATATGCCGAACGCTATGGTTGATGAAACGGCAAAAGAAATAAAAGATTTGATCGGCACGGATGAAGATGAAATAATCAGAATTTCCGCGAAAACCGGAGAGAATGTCGAAAAAGTTCTGGAAGAGATTGTCAAAAAAGTTCCCGCGCCTTCCGGCGAAAAAGATAAGCCTTTGCGCGCTTTGATTTTTGATTCGTATTTTGATTCATATAAAGGCGTTGTCGCTCAAGTCCGAATTGTTGACGGGAAAATAAAAAATGGAGAGGAAATATATTTTATGAAAGCAAAAGCAAAATCGGAAGTTTTGGAGCTGGGCGTTATGAAGCCTCAGCTTGAAAAAACAGAATTTTTGGAAGCTGGCGATATTGGATATATCGCCACAGGGCTTAAAGAAGTCGGGAAATGCCGAGTGGGAGACACTATAACTAAAATATCAAATATCAAATATCAAATATCAAATATTGATAAGAATATTTATGATGATAAAAATATAATAATCAAGCCATTGCCGGGATATAAAGAAATCAGGCCGGCTGTTTTTGCCAGCATTTATCCGGTTGACGGAGATGACTATCCCGGGCTTAGAGACGCTTTGGAAAAATTAAAACTGAATGACGCGTCTTTGTCTTTTGATCCGGAAAGTTCAACGGCGCTTGGCAGGGGATTCAGGTGCGGATTTTTGGGAATGCTTCACTTGGAAATCGTTAGCGAAAGACTGACCCGCGAATATGATATGAATCTTGTGGTGACCACGCCTTCAGTTTCGTATAAAATCAAGAAGCGAAACGGGCAGGAAATCACCATATTTTCTCCCGCCGATATGCCCGACCCGGGAGCTATTGAAGAAATTCAAGAGCCGTGGGCAAAATTGGAAATTATATCTCCCAAAGACAGAATCGGATCGGTTATGAAGCTTGCCGAAAAATCCCGCGCGATTTATAAAAGCGCGAACTATCTTTCAGAGGGCCGAGTTGTTTTGGTATATGAAATTCCGCTCATTAATATTATCGTTGATTTCTATGATAATCTCAAAAGCATTTCTAGCGGATTTGCCTCCATGAATTATGAGCTTATTGGATTTAGAGCCGGTGATTTGATTAAACTGGATATAATAGTAGCCGAAGAAAGAGTTGAGGCGTTTTCAAGAATTATTCCGCGAGAAGAAAGCCAAGAAGAGGGAAAAAGAATTGCCGCCAAGCTTAAAGACATAATCCCGCGCCAAAATTTCGCCGTCGCCATCCAAGCCGCGATTTCCGGAAAAATAATCGCGCGCGAAACGATCCGCCCTTTCCGAAAAGATGTAACCGCCAAATTATACGGCGGAGATGTTTCGCGGAAAAGAAAGCTTTTGGAAAAACAGAAAAAAGGAAAGAAGAAAATGAAGTCATTCGGAAAAGTTGAAATCCCGCAAGAAGCGTTTCTGTCGGTGCTGAAGAAAAACTAGATGAATATCAGCAATCTTGATTCTTGCGCAATTCCGCATAAAGTAATAAACTATAAATAATAATCCTAACCAAACAATATGAGCAAGAAAAACAGGTTTAATAAGTTTAGAAAAAACAGGGGTAATGTTTCTGAAAATGTTATCAGCCAAGAGAAGCCAAAAGAAAAAAAAGAGAAAGAAGAAAAAGAATATGATATGAAGTCGGATTTTTTGAGTCTGGGAATTATTTTTGCCGTTTTTATCGGAGCGCTGGTCGGGCTTTATTATTATGACCAGCAAAGCAATATTCTGGCGATTGTCACGGAACAATTAATGAAGATGTTTGGCTAAAAGCCGCGCAAGCGTGTAAGTATTTTAATCTGTTATTTTCCATTTTGATGTTTACATTTTAATTTAACATTTTTCATGCCTACTCAAAAAAGAAAATTCGGGGATCTGGGGGAAAGGCTGGCATACAAGTTTTTGAAAAATAACGGCTATGCGGTTTTGGAAGTTAATTATCAAAAAAGAATTGGCGAGATAGATGTAATCGCCAAGCTTGCCAAAACAATTCATTTTATTGAAGTTAAAACAAGAACGGAATCAAGCGCTAATATATTTGGGCTTCCGCAGGAAGCGGTGAGTTTTCAAAAGAAAAAGAAGCTGATTAGAACAGCTCTTTTTTATTTGGCGGAGCATAGGCTTCCTGATGATGCAATCTGGCAAATTGATGTGATCGCTATTACGATCAATCAAGACAAAACAAAAGCGAAAATAAATCACATTGAAAACGCGGTTAGTTATGATAGTTTGTGAAAGTTTGGAATTTAATGTTTAGGAATTTCAATATTCGCCCTGAACGAAGGCGAACAAGCGTTTGTTCGCCTTCGTTCAGGGCGAAGCCTAATTCATAATATCCACCAATGAAAAAATTAAAAATCGCGCAAGTCGTTTCGCTTCAAGAAAGCGTGCCGCCAAAAGGGAAAAATGGTTTGGAATATGTGGTTCATTATTTAACGGAGGAGCTTGTTAAGCGCGGCCATAAGGTAACTTTGTTCGCCACTAAAGATTCCAAGACCAGCGCAAAACTCGTTGATGTTTTGCCGTATCCCGCGGCGAAGAAAAGAATTTTTGATTGGAGCGCCACGGACTATTCTCTTTTGGCGATGACAAAAGCCGCGGAGATGGCGGATGAATTTGATATTATTCATTCTCATATAGGGTCGGTCGCTTTTTGTTTTACTGGCCTGATTAAAACGGCTATAATTGAAACAATCCATAGTCCGGTCTATAAAATATCCAAGAAATATCTGCCTAAAAAAAATATTCAAAACAGGTATTTAAAAGATAAAATCAGAAGACATAATAAATCATATCATATATTCGTAAGCAAGAATCAAAAAAGCAACGCCTTCTTTAAAAATAATAATGCCGTTATCCACAATGGCATTGATTTCGGAAAGTTCAAATTTGAAAAAGAGCCGCAGGATTATTTTGTATATTTGGGATATATCACTCCCGAAAAAGGCGCTCATTTGGCGGTTAGAGCCGCGAAAAGAGCGCGGGTAAAATTGAAATTGGCGGGAAGCTACAAACATTGCGAGGAATATTTTAAAGAAGAAATAAAGCCATATTTGAAAAGAGGAAAAATTGAATATGTCGGAGTCGTCAATCCGGCTCGAAGAAATAAATTATTAGGAGGCGCCAAGGCGATTTTGGTTCCCGTGGATTGGGAAGAGCCGTTCGGTTTGGTAATGATTGAAGCGATGGCTTGCGGAACGCCCGTCATCGGATTCAACCGCGCGGCCGTTCCTGAAATAGTTAAGGATAATAAAACGGGATTTGTCGTGGAAGATTACAAAGAAATGGCAAGGGCGATCAAGAAAATAGATAATATAAATAGAGCGGATTGCCGCGCGCATATTGAGAAAAATTTTTCGGTGGAGAAAATGGCGGATGAATATGAAAGGGTTTATGAGAAGGCGATAGATAATTTTAAGAAGAAAAACGATAAGATAATCTAATTTATTTACAAAACATTACAACACCACCGCAATATTTTATATAATATATTATAATGATATTGTACGGTAAATAATAAAATAAATCACTATGTCCAAAGTATATTTTCTATTCGGCATCCACAATCACCAGCCGGTGGGAAACGATCCTTATGTTTTTAGGGAGGCTTTTGAAAATTGCTATTCGCCTTTTTTGAATGTTTTAAAAAGTTTTCCGGAAATAAAATGCAATATTCATATTAGCGGTCCGCTCTATGACTGGGCGCTGGAAAATAAGCCAAGTTATATAAAAGACCTGAAAGAAATGGCGGAAAGGGGACAGATTGAAATAATAGGAGGAGCATATTATGAGCCAATACTTCCAGTGATTTCCGATGAAGATAAGCTGGCGCAAATTCGCCTGATGAATGATTTTATCAAAAATAAATTCGGAAAAGCGCCATCAGGAATGTGGCTGGCGGAACGGATTTGGGAACCGCAGCTGGCAAGCGTAATTTCCGAGGCGGGACTAAAATACACCTTTTTGGATGACGAGCATTTTCGTTCGGCGGGAATTGCGGACAAAGAACTTACGGGCTATTACACGACCGAGAATTCCGCAAAACCGCTTTTAATATTTCCGATTAATAAAGCTTTGCGGTTTAAAATACCATTTTCCAAAGCGGAAGAATCCGTGGATTTAATAAAAAGTTTTTCTCAGAATAATAAAGATGTTTTAATCACGCTTTTTGACGATGGTGAAAAATTCGGTTCGTGGCCGATGACTTATGACTGGATTTACAAGAAAGGCTGGCTGAAGAAATTTTTCAGCTTGCTTGCGCAAAATAATAAAATCATTGAAACTATCACGGCTTCCGAGGCGCTCAAAAAATTCCAATCAAAAGAACTTGTCTATCTGCCGACCGCTTCGTACAGGGAAATGGATGAGTGGGTTATGGAGCCGAAAGAGTTTTCAAATTACAAAGAATTTAAGAATCGCCTCCGAAAATATCCCGATTATCAAAAATTGAGAAATTATATAAGGGCGGGATTTTTCAGAAATTTTTTCCACAAATATCCGCGCGCGAATTATATGCATAAAAAAATGCTTTATCTGAGCGAAAATATCAACAAAAAAACGAATTATAAAAAAGACAAAAAAATATTTGAAAATTTATATAAAGCCCAGTGCAACTGCGGATATTGGCATGGCTTGTTCGGGGGATTTTATTTGGGAAATATCAGGGTGGCGATTTATGAAAATTTGATTAAGGCGGAAAAAGAACTGGACAGAAAATATGAAAAAAAGTCTTTAACAATCCAAAAAGCCGATTTTGATTTTGACGGATTGCCGGAAGTTATAATTAAAAACAAACATTTAATCGCGGTCTTTTCCAAGCGCGGCGGAACAGTTTTGGAATTAAGCTATAAAGACAAAAATTTCAACTTGCTTGATACTATAACAAGGAGAGAGGAGTCGTATCATAAAAAACTTAAAACTAAAAACTTAAAACTAAAAACTCAAGAAATTATATATGATAAATACGAGCGATTGGGTTTGGTTGACCATCTTTTAGATAAAAAAATAACCTTAAATAATTTTAATAAACAGCAAAAATTCAAAACTCTTTCCGGCGATATTTATGATTTAGACATTACTGAAAAAGAAAAATCAATAGCGCTAAATTATCAATATAAAAGCGATAAGCTGGAATTTACGAAAAAAATATTATTATCTAATTCTGCGGAAATAAAAACCGAGTATAATTTTACGAAAAAGGAGCTTTTGAAAAAATATAATTTTGGCGCGGAGTTTAATTTGTTTTTTCAATCTTTTCGCGATGTGGCATTTTATTCCAATAAAGAAGAAATGGCTTTGAACAAAAAAAGAGTATTTAAAAAAATAAATACCCTAGGAATTTCCGATCGATTTAAAAACATTCATTTGCGATTTGATTTTGACGAAGCGGATGTTTTTATTATCCCAATATATTCTATTGCCAATTCTCAAGACGGTCCCGAGAAAATATTTCAACAAGCGTCTATTTTGTTTATTAAAAAAAATAAAGAAAATTCGTTCGGATTAAGAATGGTAATTTGTAATTTGTAAATGGTAATTTGGGATTTGTAATTTGGGATTTGTTTTATCTTCTGATTGCTACGAAACTCAAAAAACCAATAATTCCCATTGCCACATCTCGCGTTTTGTTTTTCGCTGTTTCTTGAAAGATATCAACAATAAATTCTCTGCGCGAAACGGTAGAAGTTATAATTTCAAAAAGCTCCCAGCTCAAAAGAACCAGGAGCGACAGAACAAATGTTTTTTTCAAATCAACCGCAGAGCCCTTGCCGTTCACTATCAGGGCCACGAGCATTCCTCCCGCAAGATGAGTCGGAATGTCAATCCATTTAAAATTATTATTTCCCATGTAATATACGAAAAAAGTAAATACCGCTAAAGCAAGCCATAAAAGCGGGATTATAATCGTTCCTTTTCTAATTTTTTGCATAGGTAGTTATTTAAAATTTTATTAAGTATCTACTTATAATATTGCCTGAAATAAATATAATGTCAATGATAATAATGTTATTTTAAGACTAATTTGAATTATATGGTTTATGTATTATAATAAATAAGAAGCAAAAAGCGGGATAAAGACTCATAACATTTGTATTATGCAAAAACATCCGATAATTACAGATCAGTTTGATAAATTACAACAATACGGCAATTTAACAATATAACAATATAATCTATGATTTCTCATATCAAAGGAAAAATAATTTTAAAAAAAGAAAAGTTTATAATAATATCCGCGGGAAATGTCGGATATAAAGTTTTTGTCATGTCTGGCTTCGGAAAAGTAGGAGAGGAGATTGAGTTATTCACCTACTTGAATGTGCGAGAAGATTTGCTTGCTTTATATGGATTTGCGGAATACAAAGAGCTTGAATTATTTGAGCTTTTGATTTCAATTTCAGGAATTGGGCCGAAAGCGGGAATGGGGATTTTGGCCATTGCTGATCCTGAAACTATTAAGATCGCGATTGCTAAAGGGGACTCAAGCATTTTGACGCGCGTTTCGGGAATTGGAAAAAAGACGGCGGAAAGAGTTATCTTGGAATTGAAAAATAAATTCTCAGTTTCTGATGTTGAAAATATAGAAGATAAGACAAGGGAGATAGGAAATCATTCCGACGCTCTGGATGCTTTGGTAAGTTTGGGGTATAGCCCCAATGACGCGAAAAGAGCATTGGCAAATATTTCGCCGGAAATCAAAGATGTCGGGGAAAAAATAAAAAAGGCGCTGAAAGAGCTGGGGAGAAGATAATTTTATAAATTACAAAATCCAAAATCCAAACCTGCCTGCCGGTAGGCAGGTTATTCCAAATCCCTGCTTGCCGGCAGGCAGGAAATCCCAAAGATAAAATCCAAAAAAATTTGAAATTTTTGATATTTGTTATTGATTTGGAGCAACCCGCCTGCCGGCAGGCAGGTTTGAGCTTTGATATAATTTGAAATTTATAACGATATACACTTTATCCTTATTTATTTTTTTGAAATAAACTTATTATCTTTAATATAAAACCTCAATAATTTGTCTTTCCAAATTCCCGCATAATCCACGCCGACGCGCGGGGATTTTTTTATTTGGCCGGGTTTTATTTTCTCGCCGTTTTCAATCCAAAGTTTTTTTCTTACAGTTAAATTCCAGCCGTTTAGATTTTTGCCTATTTGAAATTCGCGGCATAATTTTGCGGGGCCGTTTAAAACCCCCCTATCCCCCTTATCAAGGGGGCAGATTATTGACTCCAGCGCCCTGATTAAAACCGCGCAGGGATTCCCTTCTTTTTCCGTGACGACATTGAAGCAGTGATACATCCCGTATATAAAATAAACATAAGCGCGTCCGGGGGGTCCGAACATAACTTCGTTCCTTTTGGTTTTTCCTTTTGAAGTATGACAGGCAAGGTCTTTTGCGCCGAGATACGCTTCCACTTCCACTATCTTTCCTTTGATAATCTTATTGCCTATTTTTCTGCACAAAAACTTGCCTAGCAAGTCCTGTGCCACGTCTTTTGTCGGGCGATTGTAGAATGAGTTTGGAAGAATATTTTTCATTATCAAGGAGATTATTAGTTTAAAAATTAGGCAATTACCAAGTTATTAAAAAATAATATTTTGTCATCCTGAACTTGCCGTGCCCGCAGGCAGGCAGGTTTCAGGATCTACTTTCTTTTGCGTTTGGTCTATATTTAATTCAGCGGGTTGTAGATTACAGTCCTTATGAAATGTTTGAAGAATTGTAGGTTTGTTTGTTCGTAGTAAAACGAAGATCCTGAAACAAGTTCAGGATGACAGTCAAACTAGCTATTCTATAATTTGGAGCATTTCCGCCAATGTCGCAAATTCATATCCCTGTTTTTTTAATTCCAAAATAATTTCAGGCAAGGCCTCTGAATCAAGATGCGTTTTGTCGTCGGGATTGCTTCCGAGGTGCATCATAATTATATAGCCGGGAGCTGTTTTGGAAATAACTCTGTTTTCAATAAGCTCTTTTGTCATTCCGCCGGAAGTTCCTTGCCAGCCGAGAGAATCAATTGTCCATCTAATATCTATGTAATTTTTATTATTTACAATTGTGCGAGCTAAATTATTTCTGCCGCCATAAGGAAAGCGGAAAAAAGGTTTGAATTTTGCGTTAATTTCAGACAATAAACTTTCCGTTTTTTCAAGTTCCGTGACGATTTCTTCGTTAGTAATCTGCGTGAAATATGGATGCGAATAGCTGTGATTTCCAAGATCTCCGCCCGAAGCGATTATTTGCCGGACTTTTTCGGGATATTTCTCAATAAATTTTCCCGTCAGAAAAAATGTTCCTTTGACATTTTCTTTCTCTAAAATATTTAAAACTTTATCTACGCCGTCCGCGTTTGCGCCCGCGTCAAACGAAAGCGCGACAACTTTTTCAGCGGTATTTATTTTTGTAATTTCCTTGCCTCTGTATTTTTCAATAATCGGCTGCCAGTCTATCTCCTCCGTTTTTAGCGCTTCATCAGAATTATTTTCCGCTTGTTTTTCAATCGGTTTCGCATTATCGTTTTTGTCTAATTCAGAATTTACTATTTCAGCTTTCCGCTGTTCTTTTTTTATATTTATATTATTATCATAAACAAACAGCACAAAAATCATCGCGACAACCGCGAATAATAAAAAAATCGCTAGTGCCAAATGTAATTTCTTTCTCCTTTTCATGAGAATGTTTTTAGTATTATAAAATTTTGTCATTCCCGCGGAGGCGGGAATCCACGAAGTCTCACTTGATGTTTATTCTACGGTAAAAGTTTTGAAAATAATCCAGCAGTAATGTTTTGCGATATTTAAAAACTTATGATGTTATTCTAACAACGAAGATATTTCACCTAGATTCCCGCCTTCGCGGGAATGACAATCTTGCGCTCTCCTTCTATTCTATATTTTTTCTTTGCAAATGGCAAAATATTTGGTATGATGAAAGTGCGGTTTGTGTATAAAAAATTAGAATTGGGCTAATAAGTTGAGGAGGTGTATTTATGAAAACAAAAAATAAATATCTGTATCCTATAGAAATAACCAGCAAGGTTAGAATTACTTCCAATGAATCTCCAGCGCATGTTGGCAGATTAAAGCATGCCGTAGATTTTATAATTCCCGAAGGAACTTTGATTAAGGCATCGAAGGATGGAATAGTCGTGGATATAAAACAAGATTCCAATATCGGCGGTCCTGATGAAAGTTTTGATAAATTCGGGAATTATATTGAGATAAAACATGAAGGAGATGAGCATTCAATTTATGAACATATCCAAAAAAATGGAGCGCTTGTGAAAATTGGCGACAAAGTAAATGTTAAACAAGATATTGCCCGTTCTGGAAATACTGGATATATGGCGCATCTTGGCCCTCATTTACATTTTGATGTTCATAAATATATAGGACAAGGACCAGAAGACTATGAAACCATAGAAATTCAATGGTTATCATAAAAATGCGGAAGGCGCCCAATCCTTCCGCCCAATTTTCATTTTTTTGCGATATAATAAATTTTAAAATACCATGGAAGACTTTCAAAATAAACAAATTGCTATCTTTCGAGGCAAAACAGTTCGAAAAACCATATATAAAAAAGAATGGTGGTTTTCGATTTTGGATGTTATAAAAATCTTAACTGATAGCCCTCAGCCAAAAACCTATTGGGCGAAGATGAAGGAGAGAGATAAAGAAATGTTTCAACCGTTCCCATTTTGGGAACAGTTGAAATTGCCGGCTGAAGACGGAAAAATGCGCGAAACTGATTGCGCCGGCACAGAAGGTATTTTACGCATTATTCAATCTATTCCTTCACCAAAAGCTGAACCATTTAAGCGTTGGTTAGCTCGTGTCGGCTATGAAAGAATCCAAGAGATTGAAGATCCGGAACTAGCAACCAAGCGAACTAGAATGTTATACAAACTAAAAGGTTATTCTAACGACTGGATTGAAAAAAGAATGCGCGGCATCGCAATTAGAGAAGAGCTAACTGATGAATGGAAAAACAGAGGCGCGGAAAACCAGAAAGATTATGAGATACTGACAGCCGAGATATCAAAAGCAACTTTTGGCTTGATACCGTCTGATTATAAAAAGCTAAAGGGGTTGAAAAGAGAAAATCTTCGTGATCATATGAACGATCTTGAACTTATTTTAACTATGCTCGGAGAAAGAACTACGGCAGAAATTCATCGCGCTCGCGAATCCCAAGGGCTTCCTAAACTAAGGGACGACGCTATGGTTGGAGGTCAAATTGCAGGAACAGCAAGAAAACAAATTGAACGAAAGACCGGAAGATCAATTATCTCAAAAGACAACTTCCTGCCAAACAAGCATAAAAAGAAATTAGGAAAGGGAAAATAAAAAAATAAATTTGAGCGCTATTTGTCGGGAGTTGTGTTTGAGTGAGCGCATAAACTTGTCAAAATTCCTTAATATGGTATACTGTAAATAATTAACTAAACCATATTAAGCATTATTTTATGAATTATTTATCGCCAATAGTAAAAATTCGTCTGGAAGAAAAACTGGCAAAGCTTAACAATCTTCGTCCTTTGCCAAAAGCTGCCGTGCAAAAACTGCGGGAAAAATTCCAAATAGAAATGACCTATAATTCAAACGCCATAGAGGGCAATTCTTTAACTTTGAAAGAAACTTTTTTAGTTATCAATGAAGGCATAACAGTAAAAGGAAAGCCGCTGAAAGATCATTTGGAAGCGAAAGACCACTATGCCGCGCTGGAATATTTGTATGATTTGACAGATAAAAATAAAAAACATACGATTTCTGAAATGCTGATACGGAACTTGCATCAAATTATCATACAGGAAACTGATAAAGAGTGGGCTGGGAAATATAGAAATGCTAATGTGATTATCGGCGGGTCAAAACATACTCCGCCAGACGCATTGCAAGTTCCGCAAAAAATGCGAGATTTAATCAGCTTGCTTAATTCGCAAAAAGACAAGGTAAATATTATTGAGCTTTCCGCTTTGTTGCACCATAAGCTGGTTTTTATACATCCGTTTTTTGACGGCAACGGCAGAACAGCGCGGTTAACAATGAATTTGCTTTTGATGCAATCTGGGTATCCTTTGGTTATTATTTTGAAAAATGATCGCCGAAAATATTATAATGTTTTGGATAAGGCGGATGATGGAAAATATGAACCATTGGTAAAATTTATTGCTCAAGCTGTAGAAAGAACACTTGATATTTATTTAAAAACTTTAACCCCTGCAACTACAAAACAAGAAAAATTTGTATTACTGACTGAAATATCTAAAACTGCTCCTTTTTCTGCAAAATACTTAAACTTGCTGGCAAGACAAGGCAAATTGGAAGCACACAAAGAAGGCAGAAACTGGTTAACATCAAAAGAAGCTATTGAGCGGTATCTGAAAAACCGAACCAGACAGCGAAATATTTCCGGGTAAATTTTTTAATTTCTTTTTTTATCCCAGCCGCATAATTTGTTTGTTATACTGGCATTAATGGAAGCTGATAAACATAATATATATCTTCGCATAATATACAAGGTCGAGTATATTATTATACAAGCAATTCGCATAAAAATAAAATATATGATCCAAACAAAACTTGATTTTACAAATGAATTTAAACCTATTTGGCAAAGATTTAAATGGTTTTTGACTATTTTACTTTGTCTATTAGTTTGTCTATTTATAGTTGTAGCATTTATAAAAAACTGGGATGTTTTTAAATATCTGTTTATATTGGGTGTCCTTGGAAGTTGGTTGGGTTGGTTATATTTCGATTTTGCATTAAGGTGTCCTAATTGTAAACAACGTTTCGTCTTTTGGTGGGATCCAGACATCTCTCCTTATATACGTGTCTTTCTCACCGGCGAATGTTATAATTGCGGCACGATTTTAAAGAAAAAATGGATGTCTCAAGAAGAGTTTCAAAAACTCTGGAAAAGACTGTTTATAACTATAATAGTCATCATAGTCATCGGTATAACGGGTGCTTTTATTAAAGTGGGAATAGGAATAAAATATGAGCATGTAGATATTCCAGAATCAGAATGCAAGTGATAATAAAAGGAAAAAATACAGAGAGATTCTTTATACTTTGGCTGAACTTCATATAACGGCGGATAAAAGGCTACGCTTTGCTTCGTCCAAATTGCCTTCGGCAACTTCTTTTATCCGCAAAACGTTATCTGAAATTTCAGGCAATATTTTTTTCTCGCTTAATAAAGTTCAACAATATGACAAAGAAAGTTGTTATCGCCGGGAGCGCATCACTTCAAGAAAAAGTTCTCTACTGGAAAGAGTTCTGGGAAAATCAAGGGTATTGCGTTACTGATTATTCCGCACCGATAAACAAAGAAAACTTTTTAGAAGAATATCCTAAAGTTCATACGGATTTTTTCAGAAACATTACGGAGGCGGATATTCTTTTTGTTATGAATGAAGACAAAAATGGCATCACGGGATACCTTGGCGCGGAATCATTCGCGGAGATGTGTTTTGCCGTCGCTCAAAATTTAATTCATAATAAAAACATGGAAGTGATGCTTTTGAAAATGCCTGAAAAAAGCGTTCAATCTTATGATGAAATAGTTTTGTGGCTGAAATTAGGCTGGATAAAATTATATAAATAATCTTATTAAATAAGCTTTTTATGAATTCAGAAATTAAAATTATTTTTTTCTGCTTAATCATTCTGGCGGTTGCGCTGGAAGCGGTCGGCGATGTTTTGTTCAAAAAAAGGAAGATTTATCTTTAATAAATAAAATCGGAATAGGATTGGGAGCTTTAAGCGTAATTCTTATTGAGATTTAAACGGGCAAAAATAAATTTGAAAAAGATTTATTGTTAAAGCCTTTCTTGAAAATAAGCATTTATTTGCCATTGATTTATTCTAAAAAGTATGCTATAATTTCAGCACGGGTGAGCATACAATTCTTGTATGCTTAATTAATTAAGCGAAAAACATGGAAAGGTTTATAGATTCCATGCTGAATATGGCTTCAAGCGTAACTATGCTGGTTTTCTCGGGAGCATTGTACGGCTTGGTGGTATATTCAGCAAATGTTATGTAGCGCCCGATTTGGAAATTAGAAGACGCCGCTTATCAACGGCGTTTTTTGTTGGCATAGCTTGCGGATAAGACTTATTCTTGACATAAATAATAAAAAGCATAGAATATAATTAAAGTTAATAATTTAACGAGTTATGCATATAAATCATAAAAACCTGTCCTCATCATCCAGCTCATCTTGCTTAGATGGACGGTTTTTTTGTGTTTAGAATTATAAATTACAAACATAAAAAAACAGTTCATCAAAAAGATGGGCTGTTTTTTGTTAAGGAGGGCAGTTATGAAAACAAAAGAAAATAAAGAAAATAAAGAAGAAAAAAAATATAAAAGCAGGAGAGAAAGAGAGTGGACTAAAGATGAGTGGGCGGAACTTGGCCACTCATAAAAAACAGGATGAACATATCCTGTTTTATTTTAAAAATATTATAGCAGAATATTTTTTATTTGTTAAGCATGGCTTTGTGACATACCTGTGGATAAATTTTATTTTATAAGTAAAAACTCCCTAATTTTAAAAACTAAGGAGCTTGTTATTTGGCAGACTACTGTATTGATATTATCAATAATAGGAATTTCAATGTTTAAGTTTTGTATGTTCTTAGTGTTTTATCTTCGCATAATTTTGTGCGATGACTTATAGATGTGATCTTATAGACGACAGAAAAAATCATTCCAAATCCGGCGCCGCGATATAAGAATTAAACTCGGTTTCGTTTATTTCCGCTATTTTTCCCCAGTTGAATTTATGAGAATCAAAAATCTTTTTGGAAGGAATGAATCTTTTGGCGCCGTTTTCAAGATAATATACTTTGTAATCGCCAGCCTTTCTGATTAAGTTCACATTTTCATAACTATCCAGCTCCGCTTGCGTAAGGACTTCAATATCTTCCCATCTGTTCAAGGGATATGACAAGAATATCTGCGCGGACGATATTGTTTTTTTCATTCCGATGCTCGCGTAAAAATAATAAATCGTGTCGCTGTTTTTTTCTTTGCCAAGCTTTATGTCGGCATATCCCATTACTTCTCCATCTTCAACTTTTACAATATCTTTCCATGCATAACCGCTTTTATTGAAAGCTTCCGCGGTCGGTATCCAGAATCGTTTATCTCCTTTTATCAAATAAACTCTTGGATTATTCTTGCCTTTTATAAGTTTGGCTTTTTCGTCGCTTTCAACGGCGCTGCCGGTTTTAAGATTGTTGAAATCTTTTTCGGAAATAATGTAAACATTTTTCCATTCATAGTTTTTTCTGTTAAACACGGCGGATGTCGGTATCCATCTTTTTTCATCGTTGATCACCGCGTATATTTTATAATCACCGATTTTTTTTATAAGCGCGTTATTCACGAAAAAAATGCATTGCGCCGGCGCTGAATATTTGCCGGATTTGTCATAGGAATATGCGCTATAATAATATATTTTTCCTTCCACCGCTTTAGCATCGTCAAATTGAATGCCCGTGCCTTCATAAATTTTGACTCCATCGTCAATGCTTGTCGAGTAACTGCTTTCTTTGCGAATGATCAATACTTTGGAAAAATCTTTGTCGGTCGGATTCACCCAAGTCAAAAGCGCGGTGTTGCTTTTCAAGGCTTTATTTTTTACCGCAAATTCTTTGACTTTCCCGGGAGGAGTCGTATCTTCGGGAGTTATGGTTTTCGCGCTCGCCACATTTGATATCGCCGAAATATTATCCTCTTCGTCCGAAGCTTTGATCGCGAAATAATATGTTGTCCCGGTCTCAAGATTGTATATCGTCATCTCTTGGTTCGTTCCCGCGACTTCCGGAGCCGGTTCGCCATATACTTGAGTGGCCGCTGACCAGTTGGCCGCGCTTATGGAGCTTGTGGAATATCGGAGATCGTAACTGAATGCGGTGCCTATTTTTGCGTCATCGCCCGTCGCGGTCCATGTCAGATTTATTGAATTCAAGGTAATAGTGTAAATGGTTAAATTTGTAATTGCGGAAGGAGCAGTGGAATCGGTTCCCAGAGTTTTCGCGCTCGCTATGTTTGATATCGCCGAAATATTCGCCGCTTCGTCCGAAGTTTTGATCGCGAAATAGTATGTGGTTCCCGGACTAAGGCCGGCTATCGTTATCGTCTGGTTTGTTTCCGCGATTTGCGGTTTTGGCTCATTGGCTACTTGAGTAGCCGCCGGCCAGTTGCTTTCGTTTATGGAACTTGTGAAATATCTGAGATCGTAACTGAATGCGGCGCCTATTTTTGCGTCATCGCCCGGAGCGGTCCATGTCAGATTTATTGAGTTCAAAGTTATAGTAGAGGCGGCTAAATTTGTGATTGTGGCGGGAACAGCAGAGTCGACTCCCAGAGTTTTCGCGCTCGCTATGTTTGATATCGCCGAAACATTCGCCGCTTCATCCGAAGTCTTGATCGCGAAATAATATGTGGTTCCGGAATTAAGTCCGGTTATTGTTATTGTCTGATTTGTTCCCGCGACTTCCGGAGCTGGCTCGTTGCCTATCTGAATAGCAGACGGCCAGTTGGCCGCGTTTATAGAGCTTGTGGAATATCGGAGATCATAACTGAATGCGGCGCCTATTTTTGCGTCATCGCCCGTCGCGGTCCAGATAAGAATGGCGGAATCGGGCATGACCGAAGAAACCGCCAGATTTGCAATGCCTGCCGGAGCGATGGTGTCAATAGTTTGAGCATTAATGTTGTTTATGCTCGCTGTTGCCAGCAAAACAATACAAATTGCCAGCAATTTTTTTGTGAATTTTTTCATTTTTTTAAAATTAAGTTTATAAAGATATATTTTAAATGAAACAATTCCAAATATCAAAACTCGAATTATGCTAAATCAAACTCAGAGCCTAAATGGCAAAAATTTATATTCTTTTGGCATATTTGCGCATGTTTCCATTTGCTCATTTTTTTATTTTAAAAAATCAAAACTTAATCCGCTAAATTTTATTTAACAAATCTCCTTTTGATCTCTCCTATTAAAAGATTACATTATTCCCGTTGCTTTGTCAATCATCATAATCGTAATAGATTATATTCAACACAAAAAAATAACCCTTTTCAAAAGGATTATTTTTTATTCAGGGTTTGCTGATTTTCCTCTGATTCCCCCTCTATGAGAGGGGGAAGGGGGCAGGGCTGTCTCATGCTAATAATTTTACTTGGTTTTGTCATTCCGAAATGAGCATCAGCGATTGAGGAATCTATGAACTATCTAAATTTCATCTAAATCCGCGTTATCCTCGCATAGTCCTATTTACAGATTTCTCACCCTAATCGGGTTCGAAATGACAAATTCGTTAGCGTGAGACAACCCTATAGACATCACATCCAGAAACCGCACTAGATTATTATTTTTAGAAAATAAACGCACTGATTTTCGCTTATTGTAGCAGTGGATTCCTGCCGGAGTTTATCCCGTATCTTATTACGGGGCAGGAATGACAGTGCGAATTCATAGTGTTTTATCTATAGGGAAGGGGGTGTGTTAAATTAGCGGAAAAACCCACCCCGTCTGTTGATACAGACACCCCCTGCCTACCGGACAGGCAGGCTCCCGAGAGGGGAATATTTGAAGAAAATCAGCAGCCCCTGTTTAGATAAAGCATAAATTACCGATAACATTAATGTCATCCGTTAAATGACAAATCCAATACGAATTCATAAGCTTAAATATTGCTAATCATTTTTACTCTGCGCCGGAAAAACTTTCGAATTTCTTCAACTACAATAATAGAGAAGGCAACCGCTGTTATTTTCAGCCAATCGGAAGTTTCCAGCGGCACGGTATTCAGGATGTTTTGCATAAATGGCGTATAGATTGCGGCAAGCTGAAGCAAGATGACGATAATTGTAGCGCCCATGAGATACTTATTAGAAAAAGGGTTCATTTGCAAAATTGACTTATCCTCGCTACGGCAATTCCAAGCGTTAAACCACTGGAACACCGCCAATGTCGTAAGAGAAACTGTCCACGCTTTCGCAAGATCGGTTTCAAAATATCCCTTAAAAAGAAAAAGTGTTCCGATTGCCATCGCAAGAGCCATAAGCAACATTCTCTCAAGCATTAATCTATCAACTAAATATTTATTGGGCCGTTTAAATCCTCCTTTTAATAATCCTTTTTCTTTCGGTTCCATCGCCAATGTAACAACAAGAAAACCATCGGTCACGAAATTAAGCCAAATAATCTGAGACGGCAGAATAGGAAGCCCAAGTCCCAAAATAATAGCGCTAACAATCACGAACACCTCTCCCGCGCTTGTGGAAAAAAGATAAAGAGCGACTTTTTTTATAGTCTTATAAATGCTTCTTCCTTCCTCCGCCGCTGAAACAATGCTGCCAAAATTATCATCAAGCAAAATAATATCCGAAGCTTCTTTTGCCACTTCGGTTCCAATCTTGCCCATTGCCACGCCAAGATCCGCCGCAACCAATGAAGGAGCGTCGTTAACGCCATCGCCGGTCATAGCTACGATTTCTCCTCTCTTTCTGTATGCTTGGATGATTCTCAGTTTATGCTCCGGAGTAACGCGCGCAAAAACACTTGTAGAAGCAAGTTTTTCCGACAAGACTTTATCATTCATGCCGTCAATATCTTCTCCGGTAAGCGAAATATCTCCGTTGCGAAAAATTCCCGCTTCGCGCGCAATGGTTTCTGCGGTAATAGGATGGTCTCCTGTGATCATTACCACTCGCATGCCAGCGGATCTTACTTTTTCCATAGCCGGAACGACTTCAGGCCTTAAAGCGTCTTTGATGGCAAAAAATCCTACAAAAGAAAGCGGCGGCATTGAATCGGGATCCAATGAATGTCCGGCATCATTGTTAGTGGCATAGGCTACCACGCGGAATCCTTGTTTTGCCATACCAAAGAATATCTCATCTAATTCTTCTTTCTCGCGAATAAGAAGTTTTTTCGATTGTCCTTTATGCCATATTTTCTTGCACATCGCTAGAACTTTTTCCGGCGCTCCTACGACGGATAAGAAGTTTTTTCCATCCACAATTCGCGCGACAGCATGATATTTGCGCGAATAATTAAAAGGAAGTTCAAAGACCATCGGAGATTCTCTTTCTAGGACATTTTTATGAAATCCTATTTTTTTAGAAAAAACCAGCATTGCCGCTTCCGTGGGATCTCCGGCTATGTTCCATGTATTCGTTTCTTCCGTCAATGAAAGCCTGGCGTTCGCGCAAAACGCCGCGATCTTTCCGCTCAAAATTAATTCCGGGTGATTCAGGTGATCGACGACTTTATTGTTATAAATAATTTCGCCTTTTGGCTCGTATCCGATTCCATTTACCTCAAAAAACTTTTTATCAGCATAAACTTTTTGAACGATTAATTCGTTCTTTGTCAATGTTCCTGTTTTGTCAACCGCGATTATCTGCGTCTGTCCCAGCGCCTCCACCGCTTGAAGTTTTTTTACCAGCACATTCTGTTCGCTCATTCTTCGGACTCCCAGCGCCAAAACCAATGTCATGACAATCGGCAGGCCTTCCGGAATTATGGAAACAGAAATAGCGACGGCAGTCCTAAACATTTCTTCCGGCGAATTTCCGGCTGAAACTCCAAAAAATATTATAAAAACACTGATAAAAAAAACCGCGGCCATGATTAATCGAGAAAGATATTGGATGTTTTTTTTCAATGGAAGTTCCGTGTTTATGTCAGTGATTTTTTGCGCTATTTTGCCGAGTTCTGTCCCGAGCCCCGTGGCTACGACAATCGCTTTGCCGTTTCCGCTTACAATATGCGTGCCGTTAAAAATCATATTTTCCCGATCCGTAACAGATAAGCTTTCGCTTTTAATGGCGACATTGCTTTTCAGCACAGGTTTTGACTCTCCCGTAAGACTCGCTTCATCAATTTTGAGCGTATTTGCGGAAAGAATTCTCCCGTCTGCCGGAACTTTTTCTCCTTCTTGGAGAAAAATAATATCGCCCGGCGCCAAATGCGCGCTTTTAATAATTATTTCTTTATTGTCGCGCAGGACCGTCGCCGAAGTTTCCGTGAATTTTTTTAGCGCAAGAAGCGTGTTCCGAGCTTTTCCTTCTTGGATTGTTCCAATAATCGCGTTGAAAAAAAGAACGGCAAAAATAATAATACTGTCCGTGGTTTCGCCCATCGCAAGAACTATCAAAGCCGCGGCGAATAAAATATAAATCAGAGAACTTTGAAACTGGCGAAGAAAAATAACCGCCATGCCGTCAACTTTTGCTTCTGGCAGTTTATTAAGGCCGTATTCTTCGATTCGTTTTTCCGCTTCTTTTTTAGCCAAGCCGTATTCGCTTGAATCAAGCAATTCAAAAATTTCATTGGCTGTTTTTTTATGCCAATTATTTTCAACTGAAATATTTTCTTTTGTATTCATGTGTATATCAATTTACATTTTAACTTGTTTCTATTATAACAAAAAATTTCCTTGCTGGCGATGAGCATGACTTGTGTTAAAAAAGTTTGATTAATAAAAAACAATCCTTTTTTGAGCAAAGGATTTTTATTTTGTAGCCTCAAGGGGAGTCCCCGCCTATGGCGGGTCAGCTGAAGGCTGAGAACCCCTATCGCCAGGATGCCAGCCTGTGGCTGATCCGCCATTGGGCGGAAAAACCTTCAATTTTATAAAGTTTAATTTTTGTAGCCTCAAGGGGAGTCGAACCCCTATCGCCAGGATGTCAGCCTGTGGCTGATCCGCCATTGGGCGGAAAAACCTTCAATTTTATAAAGTTTAATTTTTGTAGCCTCAAGGGGAGTCGAACCCCTATCGCCAGGATGTCAGCCTGTGGCTGATCCGCCATTGGGC
>Ga0180732_1000719_pt1 | contig 25104 bp, 56 predicted proteins | sample KR11_01MetaG_FD_148674 | JGI IMG/M metagenome (GOLD analysis project Ga0180732, IMG submission 148674) | Groundwater microbial communities from the Olkiluoto Island deep subsurface site, Finland - KR11_0.1 MetaG | ecosystem: Environmental > Aquatic > Deep subsurface > Groundwater | place... | reverse complement strand
AAGTGTCGCTATGGCGTACACAAGCTTAAACTTCCCCGGATCATCCTCAAGGGAGGGAATGTGTTTCAATACGGGATTTAATCCTTGCTCGTAAAAAAACTGGTCTTTCTCGTGGACAACGGTTGCATCAATATCAACGACCCCGCCGCCTTCGGTCGCAATCCGGACCATCCCCCTGAAGCTTAGATCCAAACACGCTTTACCTTTTCGAGGAACAATGAACGCTTGATGAAGTCCGGGGTTAAGGGTTACGCCGATCATTCCCACGTTAACTATTGCATTTCTCAGGGATTGCGGATCGCACTTCTGAAGAGCCTCGCTCCCCCTTATGGCCTGAATAGCAAAAACGATTTCTCTCGCGTATGTTTTTTCATCAGCCACTTCAAGCCATTTGGCCTTAATTTTTTCATCGTATACGACAACTTCATACGGCTGCATTGTGTCTCCTCTCTTTCTGGTAAAGATTGCGGCATCCTCTATGCTGGGACGATCTATCGTTGACCATTAAATTGATTGGGTCGTCATACTGCTTACAAAACTTGCATTTCCTGTAATTTGCGTGGCCGCTCTCTGACAATGCCCTTGCCCTTGCGTGGAGAAGGGCGTGATAACCTTGACTTTCGCAAACAACTAACCTTGCGTTATCGTTATGTTCTCCGTAATGGTGAACCACCTCCGTTGATTTCAGGATTCTGCCCAAAATCCTTTCTGATATGAGTCTGTGTTCCGGGACATAGCCGTTGTGTGAATTGGGATGATTCGGCATGCTGATCGTGGAGTGGCCTTGACCGTCGAGACTGCGCCCTCCCTTCCATTGCCAGTGATTGTCTTGCTTCATGTGATGCCCATGAATAAACCGAATCGGCTCTCCCTTTACCCATCCTCTCTCGTAAGCCGTACGATACGCTATTTTAGTTTTGCCGCCGCACCCGCATTCACACAATCCGTCCATTGATTTTTCCTCCAAATAGGTAGCCCCGTCAATGGGTGCAATGAGCACGCGGCCCGGAAAGCCAAGGGGTCCCATATCGGGGGCTAATTTGTTTGAAGTTTCTGTGGTCATTGCAAGTTCACTATACTCCTTTTTGATAGATTGTCAAGGGGAATCTCACAAACTCCCACCCGCCCAGTTGGGGAGATATAGTTGACGGATTTCAGAATGCTTATAATTGGGCCAGTATCCCGCTTTTCGACATTCCGCCTCAATTTCTATCAGCCGCCGAAATTCATTCTTTCCGTGTTCGATAAATAAGTCTTCAAGGGTATAAACCTCAGCCCTGAAGGGGGGTTCCTTTTCAACGCAGATGAACACAAAAGCATCAACTTTCGCGTTTGAAACCGCGTTGAAACCCTCTAAATACATCCCGGCCTCTCTTGCATAGCCGTATTCCATGACGGCCCTCGTGAAGGCGTAAATGTCTGCATTTCTGACTGACTTCAAATCAAGAATAACCCCATGATCTCCATCCGGTATTCTATCTGGGCGACACTTGCAATCAAGGCCCGTCTTTTCATCCGTCCAGAAAACCGACATTTCAGAACGACCCTCCATGAGAAGTTTTGCGGCTGTCGGATGGGTTGCTATGGCACCGTACATTTCACCTAATGTATTGTAATCTTCGATGGAAATCGCCGTCATGCCGTTAAGGGTTTTTTGCCATTCCGTATAGGAAGTGATGGTTTTTTCTGTTGATTTTTTTGTTGGCTTCGTCGGCATCGGATCGACCATGATGAAACTCCGGGTGAACCCTTCCAATCCGTCAAGAATGTAAGAATGAAAGGCGCGTCCAAAGGTAAGGGCGGGAGTATCCGCCATCGGCACCTTCGCAGCAGCGGGGCATTTATCAAGTCGGCCCAAATATGAATTGGAGACGACATCCTTCATTTCATGATATTCTGTGTGTGTTATATTCGGATAGACCCCTTGTTCCATAACCCCTCCTATTTAACCCTGTTTATGATCCCCCTGATAATTGGATGGACGTGAGAGTTTCTTGGGATATCCCTCGTGACCATTAGCTTACAATCAGGGCATTCCCCCTGCCGGCAATCATCAGACATGCCGAAGTATCCACAGACGCATTTCACCGGGTAGATGCTCTCTTCAAGTCCTTCTTCATCGCGCTCACGATCCATTTCGCTCATTCCGACACCCTCATATCCAGATACTCCTCCTGAAAATTGTAATTAGGATCAAACGAGGGCTTCCGGTTTGTCACCAAGACCATCGCGCCACAGACGGGGCACCTGAAGCGGTCGGATGGATATACCTGACCGTGGCCGAAGTTCGCACCCACACCGTTTTTGTCGCACAACATTTCTTTTCGGCATCCTACGCAGATAATCATTTTACCCTCTCTTTAAATTATTAGCGATGGCTGGAATGGTTTGTCTAATCTCGGCCCCTTTATCAGATTAGCCTTCGATTCAAGGGGCTGTAAGTTTTTCAAGCTCCAACACTTCTTAAAATCAATGTCGTCTGGGGTTTTAAAGTTAAACGCCGCTATGGGAATCTTATGATCAATATGCCAGTGCGTCCCGTGGTTATCCCACGTCATGTCAGGGGCAAATTTCTTTTCAAGGTGTACCCTTAGTTGGTCAACCGTGTAACCGACCAGTGACTCCCAGCGGCGACCAGCCTTTGCCCCGGTGCAGAGGGATCTGTGTATTCCTACTCGCATATCATTACTTAACCTTCCTTTCGGCGTGGCCCTATTTTTTGCAGCATAGTCCTTTATTTTTTCCTTGTTCTCTGTTTTCCACCTTTTGAGCTTTCTTTTACGGATTCAGCATTTCCTTCTCTCCACTTTTTCTGTTGCCGATGCACCGCCTCTTTGTGTTGCTCCAAATATTTCCTCTTATATTCGGCCCTGCATTTCTTGCACCATGAATTAAAACCGCACCTCGTCACCTTATCGGGACTGAATTCTGAGAAACTTTTTATCTTCCCGCACCTTGAGCACTTTTTCTCTGTCAAAGTAAAAAGATTTACATCCGGGGCATCTTCGTACATCTGGCTTTCGGGGAGTCCACTCATAACCACACCTCTTGCACTTGATTTGCTGGATTTTATATTTCATGGTTTATATATACTCCCTAAAAGTATTACTGTCAAGGTTTATTTCACCCCCTCTTTATATCCTTTAATCTCAAGATCATCTTTTAGAAACCACTCGCTGTCTATTTTTATCAGATTCTTCATCTCTTATTGGACAATGCCTTGCGTGAAGTTCTTAAGGCTTCCCTTCCATCGCCAGAGGATTGAGGGCTTCTTGGTCATGGCTGCACCGCCAGATTATTCTTTTCGATCCACTTGATGATCTTCTCCGGGTTGAATCGATACACATTCTCACCGTTTGAGTTTTCGCAAAGCAATTCCCCACGAGGGAATCCAGCAGGCCGTTTGAATCCGCAAGGGAAAACCAGCGTCATCCCGATAACCGATCCCTGATTCCTCGCCTTGATCGCGTCGCTGTAAAGTTCTCCCGGTGTCATTGCTCCCCCTCCGTGAAAGCCTGGCATTTGTCCGAGGCGATTATCTTGAGCTTTCGGGATGGATTTCTGTGTAAATGACACCGGTGCTCCAGGATTTCGTCAATCTGAATGTCGGTCATGTTTCGGGCCAGCCTGTATGCCTGCCGGAACATTGGATATTCCTCTTTTGGAATGATAAAATATGGACCGAATGATCTAATCATAACCCCTCCTCAATTAAAGAATTTAAAGTAAATCACAATCCCAATCACCACCCAAAGGACTGAACCAATCAGCATCCCAACAATAATTCCTCTTGCCGGGGCGAGGTCGTCACTTTCCCTCTTTGCTCGCAATAGTGTGAACCACGCGCTATCTTAAGGGCTTCACTGCGGGCTATCCTTTTAGCGTATTCGATTTCGCTGTCTGTTAAAGGTAAGGTCATAGTCCACACTTCTTTCCGTCTCTATAAAACCAGCAGACATTCCCCTCGCATACCATTCCCTCAATCCCGTGATAGCGCATTTTCCTCATCTGTTCCGCCTTCTCCAGCCAGTTCACATGGTCGTAACGGTAGGGAGGTTCTTTTTGGTAAAAATAGAGGGCGAAATAAACTACAAGGGCCAAGAGTAGCCATTTCGTTATCATAGCCTCCTCCCGATAACACCCTTTTCGCTTCTAATGGCAAGGCCGACACAACACAGGGCAATGACAACCCCGACGACCGCCCCTGCAAGAAAAATGATGTATTCCATTGTGACCTCCTAAGCGATTCCCTTATGAAACTTGTATGCGATCCCCTTCTTCATCAGCCATCTTGAGGCTTGCCGTTTTGTAGGGGGGATGCCGGGTTTTCCGTAAGGCTTCGGGATTTCATTACAAGCCTTTTCAAATACCGAGTTTCCGTCTTTCAGAAAATTGACTATTTTATTGTCTTGCATATTCACTCCACAAAAGATTCATCTTCGGGTGAAAGCATTTGTTCCATTTTTCCGCATACTCTTCAGGAGTCTGGTTGTTGTCTTTCTTCGCTCCCTCCTGGTTATTCGCGTATCTTTCGGCTTTCGGGATAAGTTTGTTTCGCTCATCAACATATTCACCGCTGAAATGTTTGTGAGGAGTTAATTTCTTAACTAATCCGTTATTGTAGTCAATGGTTAATTCTTTGTATTCTTTCATAGGGTCTCCTTAAATCTCAATCCGCTTCACTTCTCCCTTGTCGCATGCCAAGATAATGTCATGCAGCAACCCGCCGCACTTTTTGACGTGGGCGACGAGGCGGGAAAATTCATCCTTGCTTAAAACCTTGCCAACGGTGGTGGGCGTACCATTCAACCCCACCAAATATAGGGCTTCAGTTATCCCCGCCATATGGTAAGGGAAGCTAACGTATGTCTTCGCAACTACTTTACCGTACTTATCGAAGATTTCCTCCAAACTCAGGAACCCCTCGAACCCGGTAATCAGGATCATATCATCCGGGAGCTTTTTGTAGAGGATAACGGCTGGCTTGCCGACGGGCTTTGTCGGGGCCGGAAGAATCCTCGCGTTTTTTCCGCTGAATATGTTTGATGCTTTCTTTTTCATGGCGGTCTCCTTTTATTGCGGGCCGAGAGAGCCACTATTCTCCCCCGGCCCTTCACAGATACCATTCCGCAGCTTTTTTACGGAAAGCCTAAACCATCAAGGATTGCGTACCGCGTTACTCTCGTTGCACCTCCTTTCTAAATGGGCATGGGCCGCACATGATTTTAAGGGCATCAAGGCCCACTCTGAGTTTGCGAGCCTGCCTCTACCGACACCACGTCGGTTTGCTCAAAGCCGTCATATCCCCTGTACGGTGGGGCGGATGGTTAGTCCGCTTTCTCCTTCCCCATGCTTTTCAGTGGGGGCTCTGCTGGTGATGCTGACATCTGCTTTACCCGGACTTGCTCCCGGCAGCAGGGCCTTTTATTCAAAGAACTTTCCCCTTCTTTTATTCTGGAATGGACCGGGGTTCGGTCGTAACACCGCCGTTTTCACGACCCCCGCTTTGTGTACGGGGTGGCTTGTTGGCTTTGTCCAAGCGGCGTGTTGGCCGGTCTCGCCGTTGTTGTCGGTTGATTGTCAACCGAAAAACATACCGCCATTGCTGGCCGCCAGATACCTACTTGCCCGGTCCGTTCCATTTCAAAGAACTTTCCCCTTCCGCTGGTGTCTCCCCTAATGCACCGCCCGCATCCAGCGCGGTTGCCCTCTGTCCTCCTGGTAACGTTCTGGCCGTCAGTCTGGCCGTGAAGCCAATTCGTCGGAGTCTGCTGCCATTATGAGGCTGGGTCTTCAGGAAAAGAGCGTGGAACTTGATTGCGATTGAAGGATAGCATAGGCGGGATTGCTTGTCAAGCATTATTTACAACCAACCCAACATTGCCTATTGACACGGCAAGCCGTTTGGTTTATAATCCTTAACCATGAAAAAGAAGAAACCGACGACCATCTCAATCCTATTCAAAACAACCCGTGAAGATATGGGCCTATCTCAGGAGAAAATGGCACAAGAACTCGGCTGTTCCCGTGTCAGTCTTTCACACTACGAACAGGGAATAATGATTCCGGGGGGCGATAAGCTGGAAAAACTAATGGCACTTGCAAAATCTGTTAAAGGAGCCCCATGAACCGTACCCTCCGAGACTTCCGCCTCTATCTCTGGCTTCAATACCAGTATATCCGGAGAAGGATTGTTATGTGGGTACTGGGAATATGATAACATGCACCCCCATGAGAGCTATAATTTCTGGATCAGCCTGTCTTTCTATGATGAATATAAGAGATGAATGTCTTCATTGTGAACTTAGGGTTGGGCCATCGAGGATTAGTATCACCAAAACATTGCGGGATAGCCAAGAGGCAAGGCGCGAGCCTCATAAGCTCGTTACCGGGGGTTCGATTCCCCCTCCCGCTTCCAACTCTGGTGGAAGGAGGAAGAAGTGATCAACATATCGAAAGGACGGTTTTGGGATCTGCCGTGGTCGCTCGTAAGTTCATGTAGCCGGTGTAGTCCGGGCTGTAAAAACTGTTGGTCGCTTGCAATGGAAAAACGATTCCATAAGGGAATTGAAGGCGAGATTCTCACCCATCCCGAACGCCTCTCCATCCCCCTGAAGCGGAGAAAGCCGACCGTGTACGCCTGCTGGAACGATTTATTTCATGAGGCGGCGCCGGATGATTTCATCTATGACGCTTACGAGAAAATGGCCTCACGTCCACGGCATACCTTCCTTGTGCTAACAAAGCGCCCGAGACGAATGGACGGATTTATCGAACACTATAAGGCGCGACGGTGGCCTGACGCTGGCGCTCCTGTATGCGATCGGATGTTTCTGAAGGACTTCGATCATATTTGGCACGGCCTCACCGTCTGCAACCAGCAGGAGGCCGACGAGAAGATCCCGCTTTTCCTCCAAGTGTCGGGCAAGAAGTTTCTGAGCATCGAGCCGATGCTGGGGGCGATTGATCTACATCTTTGCCTCGAATGTCAAGCCGAACCGTGGAAATGCCATGAGCACCTGAAGGTTGACGGGGTTGTTTTGGGCGGCGAGACCGGCCCCGGTGCAAGGCCAATGCATCCCGATTGGGTTCGATCCGTCCGGGATCAGTGCGCGGCGGCGGGTGTGCCGTTTTTTCTAAAACATCTAAACAAAAAGGACGGTCGTGTTCTCGACGGCAGAACCCATGATGAACTTTCCTGGAGGACATTATGAACGGTCTCAGCGATACGGAAAGATTAGACTGGTTAGAGAAGCATCAAGGATTTGCTCTTATAAGCGATGACAATAAGCATTGGGCCTGTGTCTGTGATGGAATGCAGAACATACCCGAATCATGGCCCGGTGATATCCAAACCACGTTTTTCATCGAAAAGAAGCAATGGAAGAAGAGCATCCGGAAGGCGATTGATGCGGCGAGGAGGGGGGAGTGATAGCAATAATAATATGCGGTTGTATTAGTGTTGCGGCAGCGGTAGTGTCGTTTGTTTTTTCGCTTATTGAGAGGAATTGGACCGCCGCACTGTGGGCAGTTAGTTGCGCCTGTTGGGTGGGGGTCGCATTGCTGGGGGCCGCTAAATGCCCATAAAGAAACTACCGGCAAAGAAGGGACTCCGCGAACTTAAAAAGATCCCCAAGGCCCCGAATAAGAAGGCGATTGAAAAGGAATGCTTCAAGCTCATCCAACAAATCGCATTGGCCCAAGATCCCCGCTGTATCTGTTGCGGGCTGCCGTCTGTCGCTGGTCATCACCTGTTTGGTCGGGGCCTTGCCGCTGCCTTCAATCCTGAAATGGTGAGGGGGCTATGCTTACTTCATCACGATTTGGCCCACGCCATGCCGAGGATATTTGGAGAGGCCATGAGAATTCGCATCGGATGGAGATATTTGGAGCTTGAACAGATGTCACGTGTGGTCATCCCCTATATGGACTTCGCGGCCAAGCGGGATGATCTGAAAACATTCTTGGCGGAATTGGAACGGAGAGCGACATGAAAATTGAACTGACCATTCCCGGTGTACCGATAGCGAAGAAGCGACCAAGATTTGCCCGCAGGGGGAAATTCGTCACGACGTATAATTGCCAGGATACGGAGGAGGGAAAGGCCCGGTGGGAGATTATGCGGCAATGGATGGGCGAAGATCCTATCCCTGTCGGAACGCCGATTGAACTACGGGCAATCTTTTATATGCCGATTCCGTCCGGCATCTCACAAAAACGACTGAGCGAACTATGCTACCGGCACGTTAAGAAACCGGACACGGATAACCTTCTTAAATTCCTGAAAGATTGCGGAAACGGCATCCTCTGGGTCGATGATTCTCAGGTTTGCGAGGTCCATTGTGGGAAGTTTTATGACAAAAACCCCCGGACAGAAGTGACGGTCACGTTTGGCGAGGTGGCACCATGATTTGCCCGAATTGTCATAAGGGCGAAATTATCGCCGCCTTTCATCCGGTATCCATTCCCTGCCCGGTTTGCAACGGAACGGGGGAACTTCCGGAGAATATTAAATACGATCCCGAACGGGGAAAGAATATGAAGGAACGGAGAATATGGTTAGGCTTAACATTGCGGCAATTCTGTATCTCTAATGGGATTGATGCCCAAATAAGATCAGAAGAGGAAAGGGGATACTGGAGAACAAAATGAAATATAAACCGTGCAATAAATGTCAGAAAAGGAAGGAATTGTCTGATTTTTATAAAGATCCCCATAATAGCAAAGGCGGTTTTGGTAATATTTGCAAGGAATGTGCAAAAACGGCGGCAAGGAAAAGATATTCCGAGAACCCCGAGCCACAAAAAGTTAATGCCGCTCAATGGAAAAAGTGCCATCCGGCGGAAGTGAAAGCATGGAGGACTAAGCGAAGGCTTGAGCATCCCGAAATAGTATTAAAGAGAGAGAAGGGGTGGCGTAGTAAAAACATAGAATTGGTAAGGGCATACAATAGGAAATATTGCGCCAAGGCAAGGGGGACCGCAAAAGGGCGACTAACACGTAATATTGGAAAGAGTGTTTGGGCATCCTTGCGGGGCTTAAAAGAGAATCGTCACTGGGAGCATCTTGTCGGCTATACCATTGATCAATTAAAGAAATGCCTCGAAAAACAATTTCTCTCCGGCATGGCCTGGGATAATTACGGCGAGTGGCATGTTGACCACAAGATTCCCATATCTGCCTTCAATTTTGAGACATCCGAAGATTTGGATTTCAAACGGTGCTGGTCATTGAAAAACCTTCAGCCCTTATGGGCGGTAGATAATATGAAAAAGCGAGCAAAACTATATAAACCGTTTCAACCATCATTAACGATTCAAGAACGCGGGTACTTTAAGGTGATGCCATGAAACTACCTAAAAACGTAAAGATTGAGCCACGAAGGTTTTTCCTCATTCGCTTATGGAGATGGTTTGTCGCCTGTGCCAATGAGCCGACAACCCATACGGGGTTGCGATGACCAAAAAATGCACCCTGTGGAAAGCTCCCATATTTAGCGGTCCCCTGAGCCGAGGATTATGGAAGCGGATAAACAAGACGAAGCCGAAGAAGCTCCGATGGTTGCTCTATGAAATTGGATGCAAGCTGCAAGAACTTGAAACCACTACGCGACGGAGGCCCAATGACCAAAAACGTAAAATGGATTGACCGTAGCCTCTACGATGCGCCGTTCTGCATCGGGTTATGTCTATCCGAGAAAGCTTTTAGGGCCGAGCTTAAAAAGTTAAAAGTTCCGAGAGATACTTGGCCGGAATGGGTCTCTCCGGTTCATGATGCTCATGTTGTCACCGTCAGCCAAGAGTCAACAAGAACGAAACTGTGTTTTGTCTGTGTGGATGAGATTTCTGACGGGGAGGCCATGCTGGGTATTTTGGTCCACGAAGCTACTCATGTATGGCAGGCTATTTGTGAAGATATGGGGGAGGATGAACCGAGTAGTGAATTCGAGGCTTATGCGTTACAGAAAATATCACAAGGACTTATTTCTGCATGGTTATCTGGGAGTAAGAAGAAGAAATGAGCAAAAAGCACCCCTACCGATGTGTTTATTGTGGACGGATACTCGGTGCTCCGGTTGGGCATCGGTGTAAGAGCGTTATGCGTTATCGCCATCTAAGATTTAAGAAAGAGGATGGTTCAACATGGGAGAGGGGGAAGAAGTGATGACAGGGGCAATAATGATTACGATCTGCTATTTCATTGGCTGCGCCATAGCATTCGGATGGGGATTGGGGGTCGGCAAGAAGTCCCGCAATATCACGCTGGAGGGGCAAGGGGCCAAGGAGGCATTTGCATACCTTCTTCGGCACGAACTCCATAGACATCGGGAAGACATCGCCCATATCAAAAAGGACATGAAGACCTTAGAAATAGCAGGGATTCGCGCCCCGGATATACCCTTGGGGCTCTGGATTGAGGTGAAATAATGAAAGCCATCCTTGAAATTGAACTGGAAATTGACGGTGAAATTCTCCCTAAAGTTCTTTCCATGCTCCAAGCCGCCCTCAAGGAAATCGGCAACAACATCCTTAGCGCAGAACCCCTTGGCGAGGAGTTCCAGAAGGTGCTCAATGAGGTGCCGTATGACGAAGGAGGAGGCCATGAATGAATGGATAAAAGAAATTCTAACTCAGGCATTGGAAATCAAGAATCTTACCCATAGACTTGAATCCCAAACGCAGAGATTGGCCGAATCAGAAGAAGAAGTAGGACATCTAAAAAATAAACTCGAAGAGGCTGATAAAATGATTATCGCGTTGAGGTATGATCGGAATTTCTATCGTGACGAATTAGCGAAAGGGGGAAATTGATGAATAAAGGCAAAACAGCGGCAAAATTAACGGTAAAAAAGAAGTACCGCCCGGATGAGGTCTTCAGGCGGACACCAAGCGGAAAGTATCACTCCATCGGATATGAATGGACAGGATTCCCTTGTGACGGGATATGGCTGGTGCAGGACGGAACGCGAGCCGCATCATGTCTAATCGGCATGAAAGAGAGGGTTTCCATCTTCGCCTTAAATTACCGGGTGCATGAAAAAGGTATCGTTGATGCTATCCAAAAAAGGGAGAAGGATCTGAAGTATGGCCTGTCCACATATGACATGGCCCGGATCGCCTGCGATTACTTTGCTCACGTAGCGGCGAAACAGGTGGAGAAATGAAAACACCGGCAAAAACATCGGCAGCGAAGTGCGGCACCTTCGTGGGGATTAAGGGAGTCCAGCTTGACCAAGTGGCCTTTGAATTCAATCAGGAATCAGACACGAATCAAGATGGGGACTTGGGGCAGTCGATTAAGATTTACACGCAGGATTCAGGGGCTGGTTGCTACATCGTGATTGAGACGGAACGGTGGGCTATGGATGCGGAGGATATTGATTTATTCGCCGCAACACTTAAAAGAATATGCAACATTCCGGAGGAGTATGAAAAATGACCTACGAAATCAAAACTGCGGACAATGGATGGATCGTTTCTTGGGTGGATGAAGGAGAAGATGGGTGTTTTATCAATCATCATCAAGTCTTCGAAATCCCCGATGATGTCGATCTGACGAAGGAGGACCCTCAAGCCCTGATAGGCCTTCTCTATTTCGTTAAGGAGGAAGTCTGTGGGCAGTATTACTCAAAGCATAAGGCCAAGAACGCTCTGGTGAGACTTGAGGGAGAGGATGAATAGCAAGATCCCCGATAGGTGCCCGCTGAAGGATTGGAAGCCGTGAAAGTATTCTGCGCCATCTGCAATAAGTTCATGGGCGATATCTCAATAGAGGGGAAATTACGCAAAGGCTATGCGGCCCTGTCTGTCTATATCGAGTGCGAGGACTGCCATGAGCCGGAAGATTGTCACAAGAGCATCCGTTCCGAGGATGATGCTGCCGTTAAAACCCTTATGGGAATGTTTGGGATGAAGAAATGATCCTCTCTAACTGCTGCCGGGCTCTGATAATAATAAGAAGCTCATGGTCAAAGGCAAAGGATAATGTAGATCATTGGGCAGAATGTTCAAACTGCCATCAACCATGTGACATTATTGAAAAGGAGGAAAATGACAAGACAAGACAGGATTGAAATTCAGAAGAAGGGCGACGAGGAGATCCGGAAGGGCCGGGGGAACATGAAGTGGATACTGAAGCAAGACTCCCTAAACGTCCGCGCCCGGAAGATTGGAATAGCAACCGACATGCCGTCCATAAACAGGGAGATGAGAAGGCGTGACTTAAAGTCTGCGGTGAGGATGGAACTCAAGGCTATCAAAAAGAGGGCCTCTGCATGAAGCGCATCTATGTTGCGTCACCTTTTACAATCGGCGATCCATCCGTAAATGTTAGGCGTCAAATTGACGCCGGGGAGGAGCTAATCAACGCTGGATTCTACCCCTATTTACCGTTGCTGGCTCATTATCAAAACATGATCCACCCTCACAATGAAGAGACATGGAGACGCCTTGATATGGCGTGGGTAGAAACCTGTGATGCTTTACTAAGGCTCCCCGGAGAATCCAAGGGTGCGGATGAAGAGGTCCTTTTGGCTTTAGAATTAGGGATGCCTGTTTATTACTCGGTGGCTGAGCTGATTGAGGGGATGGGATGATTAAACTATCAGGACTGTCGATTGCCGAAACAGATAAGATTATCCCGCCTAAGACAATAATCCTTGGCTATATGGGGTCTATCTCTCACGGAACCTATGTACCATCAACTAACCCTAACTCCATAGACGACAAAGACATTATGGGTGTCTGTGTGGCGTGTGAAAACGTCTATTTTGGATTGGGCCAGTTTGAGCAAAAAGAGGCCAAGTATAAAGAATGGGATTCCGTTGTTTATGAGATCCGCAAGTTCTTCAGACTACTCCTGAAGGGAAATCCGAACGTTCTCGGCCTGTTGTGGCTTAAAGACCCCAATTACATCCACACAGACCCAGCGGGGAAGCTGATAATCGAAAACCGGAATCTCTTTGTTTCTAAGGAAGTCTATCATTCCTTCACGGGCTATGCTCACGGACAGCTTCACCGGATGACACACGGGGCATGTAAGGGCTATATGGGTGAAAAACGAAAGCGATTGGTGGAAGAGTTTGGTTACGACTGCAAGAACGCGGCGCACCTGATTCGCCTGTTACGAATGGGAATTGAATTTTTAATCGACGGTGAGCTTCGCGTCTTCCGGGAAGATGCCGCCGAACTGAAGGATATTAAGGCGGGAAGGTGGACCCCCGAAAGGATTCAAAGGGCTGCTGACGACCATTTCAATCTTGCACGCGAGGCGTTTATCAAGTCACCACTACCGCCAAAGCCAGACCACGAAGGGGCGGAAATGTTACTCATAAAAATCATGCGATCTGAATTGGGGTACATTGATATATGAAACCCATTCCCGAACAGCGATTGGATAAAATGACAGACAAATAATAAGGGGAAATGCATACCTCTTTGATGATATGATGGAATTGAGGGTAAATTGACGGACTTTAGAAAGGCTTACAAGGACCGCCATTACGAAAAAGGATTATGTGTCATCTGCCCCTTAAAGGCTACTCATGGAGACAGGTGCAGAAAACACTGGATGCTTCAAAAGGAATACAAACGTAAACATAGAGTGAAACTTTCTAAGAGAAGAAGCGAAGCAGGTTTGTGTCTGGGGTGTGGGGGGGTTCTTGATGTTGAAAGTGATGATTTATTCGAGACCTGTATAAATTGCAGGGAACAGAGGCTTAGGCCGGAACGAGGAGGGAATTTAAGATGATTAACCTTGTTGAAATGTGTGCGGAGCCAGATGAATGTGCGTTCGATCAACCATGTCTTTATGGGCACCGGGTTGACGGCTATGCAGTGTATTGCCATAATGACGAATGGGAAGGCCCCCGCAAATGTCGAAACTCGTGGTATTACGGGAAAAACACGGGACACGACGACAAGGATTGTCCGGGTTTTAAGCCAAATCCTGATTATAAGGAGGACCTATGAGAATATCCACCATCCCGAATATGCCAGCAGATTTTGAGCTGGTTTTATTTGGGGACAACCAGGAAGGGAACATTGCGACGGCGCATGACAAGTATGAGGAGTGTATCAAATATATCTGCGATAAAGAGGATAGGTATGGTATCCATATGGGGGATATAATGGATGCTTTTTGGGTCTCGGACGTGAAGCGATACGATCCCCTAACTTGTAAAATCACCCCATCGGAGCAGAAGAAAAACGTCATAAGGGATTTAACTCCTCTTGCTAAAACAGGCAGGCTTCTCACTATCTTAAAAGGGAATCACGAGAAATCACTTGAACTAAAATACGGCGATATCACAACGGAGATTTGCGAGGAGCTCCAAAAGATATCTGGCTGCATCTATCCGCTCTATGGTTCCTACACCCATAGAATTGAGTTTACGGGCGAAGGAAAGACGCTTTTCAAAGCATATTTCACCCACGGCCGAAAGATGGTATCCTCCGTCTCCCCAGATCCCCATAGAAAAAGAGCCAATATGCAATACAGATTAAAGCTGATTCTGGAAAGTTTAGCCGGAGACTGCATTTTGATGGCGATGGGACACATTCATCTTGTTTTAGTCACCCCTCCATTACCAGGCGTTTACATTACCCAGGAAAAAGGTAAGCTAAAACAGCACTACACCCATGCCGGAACAGGGAAAACGGGAGAGTATATTCCACCAGACCATAGATGGTACGGAGCTACCGGGAGCTTCCTCTTGACCCAGATGGACGGTTACGAGACTTATTCGGAATTGGCCCAGTTTGCACCGAATGAACTTGGCTACTTAAAAGCCATTGTCAAAGACCGGCAGATGGTGGATCTGATTGAGGTGAAGGTGTAGAGGGCAACATTTCCGCTTGACATTTTAATTGGGAGTGGTTATGGTAAGAATGCTGAGGCACCATAATGAAGATAAGAAATCCAAAAACAGACGTACAGAGAGCCCTTTTAGGAAAGCAGTCTTCATTGATTGCCTCAGCACCTATCGGGGCTTTCTTGCGTCTGGAAGGAATTTAATATGAAGAAAATCTATTTTGCAGGAAGCGTTGGGAAGGGTGATTGGCGGAATAACCTTGCCGTGGAGGCAACCGGAAGGATTATGAGTAACGGGTACGCGCAATATACTACCCCTTCTGGCGGAAAGTTTATTTACGGCGGGCCGTTTGCCATATCTGACGATCATGGATGCTTCCATGAAGGAGATCACGGGTTTGGACCCGCTGCGTGTGAAGGTTCGTTTGACGAAAATGGGGAAGAGGGGAGCGGGCAAAGATGCTTAATACTACCAAGATGTGAATACCAAATACGCTCTTGCGACGCCCTATTGGTGAATATAACCAAACCTGACTGCTATGGGACATATTACGAAATTGGCTATGCCTCTGCTTGCGGGAAGCCAATTTTTATTCACTGCCCCGTTATAATAAAAAAGAACATCCAAGACACTCACCACGCTGGCGACGGAGATGGACTTGGAGACGACCTTTGGTTTATAAAGCAATCAGCAACACTGCTTACCGCCCTTGAAATCCCCCAAGAACTTCTCGTGTTTGAGACAAAACCAAACTATAAAGAATACTTGCAATCCCCACATTGGAAAACCCTCACTGCCGCTAAACGCGAAGAGGCGGGTAATAAATGTCAGCTTTGTAATGACGGCGAAGTCACACTCCACGTCCACCATCGGACATACGAAAACATTTACAAGGAAACACTTAAAGATTTAATTGTCCTGTGTGAAAATTGCCATAAAAAATTCCACGGAAAGGATTAGGGGGTGCTAAAATGAAAGACGGACCCTCTTTCCAGATTTACGCTGCGGACCTTTATGTTGACACAAACGAATGGACTTGCGAAGAGGTGGGTGCATACACCCGTCTTTTAATGTCTGAATGGGTTAACGGCGATCTTCCCGATGATCCCAAAAGGCTGGCGAGAATCACAGGACAAGACCTAAAACGGTTCCAAAAAGTGTCTCCTCAACTGCTTCGCAAGTTCCAATTAAACGGCAACAATCGGTTGATAAATTTACGACTTGAAGAGACAAGGACTAACCAGCGTAACTACCGAGAAAAACAAGCAAAGAACGCCATTTCAGGGTGGAAGAAAAGGAATGCCACGGCAGATGCCACGGCAGATGCCACGGTAATGCCACAGCCTATGCCAGATGAATGCTCTTCAGTCTTCAGTCTTCATATAGAAGATAATATATTGCCGAGCGTGAAAGAAATCATCGGTTTTCTCAACAGCCAATCTGGTAAAAATTTTAGCACAAAAACAAAAGCAACCATCAGTCATATCAATGCACGGCTGGCAGAGGGAAGAACCATTGATGATTTTAAAAAGGTCATAACCATTAAGTGTGCGAAGTGGATGGGCGACCCCAAAATGCAGGACTTCATTCGTCCAGAAACACTTTTCGGAAGTAAATTTGAGGCATACCTTAATGAACATATGAACGTAAAGGCTGATCCATTCAGAGGTGCCCTATGATAACAGTAAGGGATTATTTAATTCGTAAGGGAATTCAGTTTAAGATGCGCGGAGATGAATGTGTATCGAATTGCCCTTTCTGCCAAGACAAAGACCGAAAGTTTTCCGTGAATGTCAAAAGCGGAGCTTTCCGATGTTTTCACGAAAACACCTGTGGGGTTAGCGGTTCATTTTGGGATCTCCAAAAGCGGTTCGGGGATGATCCGAAACACCTAACAGATAAATCTCCCTTCCTGTCAAACAAGAAAAGCAAATCCTACCAAAAGCCGAAGGCACTGGTCACGCCGGTTACAAATCCGGTCATGGAATACCTTGAGAAAAAGCGATATTTCACAAAAGAGACAATCGCATATTTCAAGATCGGGGCGAAGGACCAGGACACGGTTGAAATTCCATTCTATAAAGAAGGGGTTTTGGTAAACATAAAGTATCGAAACATAAAAGAAAAATCTAAAATGTGGCAGGAGAAAGAGGCGGAGCCGGTTCTTTTTAACCGGGACAACATGGATGGGGGGAGGCTGATAATATGCGAAGGGGAGTATGATTGCATGGCCCTTCACCAGTATGGAATCAGGGATGCCGTGTCTGTGCCATCCGGAGCCGGTAATTTTGATTGGGTTGAAAATGAATGGGACTTTTTGGATACCTTCAGCCAAGTGATTTTATGTTTCGATAACGATAGTGCCGGAATAGTGAAGGCGCGGGAGCTTGTCGCAAAGATTGGTAATTGGAAATGCAAGAGTGCGATTTTCCCACTCAAAGACGCAAATGAATGCCTTATCAATGGAGTTCCAAAAGAAAAGATGGTCGAGTGTATTGAATTTGCTAAAGAGTTTCCCCCATCGATGCTTTCACGGCCATCGGATTTTGCAGAGGAAATCAAAGAGGCATTCAGGAATCCAGATAAGCTAAACGGAACGAAAACACCGTGGCCGAAGCTGACAAAGGTTTTAGGGGGGTGGCGGAACGAAGAGCTGACAGTATGGACAGGGCGAAGCGGAGCCGGTAAATCCACAATCCTCAACCAGGTTGTCCTGGACCTTGCCGGGGAAGGAATAAGTTCTTGTGTGGCCTCTCTTGAAATGCCCGCCAAGAACTATCTCCGGTGGGCGGTTGTGCAATATCAAGGGAACTGGAAACCATCCGATTCCGGAGTAGATAGTGCCTTGAAATTCATGGACGATAAACTCTATATTGTGAACACCCATGAAGAAATAAAAGAAGCGGAATTACTTGACGTTTTTGAGTACGCGGCCCGGAGACACAACTGCCGACATTTTGTGATTGATAGCCTCGTCCGGGTGGTGCTGGGCGGAAAAGAAGAGCTTGAGGCCCAAAAAGCATTTGTCTCGAAACTTGTTTCATTCTGCAAGAAGTTCATTTGCCATATCCACCTTGTAGCCCACCCCCGCAAAGGGATGAAGGATTCCGATAAGCCCGATAAGTCTGACGTGAAGGGGAATAGTGCGATAACCGATCTTGCCTACAATGTGATTTCAATATGGAGGCCAGAAGACGACACCGGCGAAGAAGATCCGCACGGGGATGTATTGATTCAGTTATTAAAAAATAGGGAGATTGGCACAATGGGGAAAATAAGGATGAAATTTAATAAGGGAACAAAGCGGTTTTCGGATGGATCGTAGCGGCAAGGAGGCCAAATCCTAATAAAGAAGCAATTAATCCAATGGACCCAGGAAGACATAGAAGAGCTTGAGGAGAAATTGAAGGAGATGAAGGGAGGGGGATGATTCGTCTGTTCAATCAGGATTCTATACTTGCCATGCCCTCGATGCCAGACAAGGCTTATGAGCTTGCCGTGGTCGATGTTCCGTATGGCATCGGCGAGGACGGGGAGAGCAATCATTCGAGGGGGTGTCTTGCGGAAACTACAAAATTCATTCCAAAGGCGTGGGACCGAGAGCCGCCGCCACCCGAATACTTTGCGGAGCTGATGCGTGTTTCGGTGAATCAAATCATCTGGGGAGCCAATCACTTCATCGACCGGATTCCCGTCCCGTCCCCTTGCTGGATTGTATGGGACAAAATAAACGGCAAGACCGATTTCGCTGATTGCGAATTAGCATGGACTTCCTTCCCGTCAGCGGTCAGGCAATGCCGATTCCAATGGCAGGGGATGTTGCAAGGTGACATGAAAAACAAAGAGAAGCGCATCCACCCCACCCAGAAGCCCGTCCGCCTCTACGAATGGCTACTAAAGAACTACGCCAAGCCGGGCGACAAGATACTCGATACCCACGGCGGAAGCGGATCAATCATGATCGCCTGTGACATTCTCGGCTTCGATCTGGACTGGTATGAGATAGATAAGGATTACTTCACGGCAGCCAAAGAACGCCTTGAACGCCACCAGAGGCAGGAGACATTAGACTTATGACCGAAATCCAGCCAGCCGTCGATGCCATTAGGGAATCAGACAAGGCCGAAAAGGGTATCAGATACACTCTCAAAACGCCGAAGCAGGAACGGATGAGGATTGAAGAGCTGACATTTACCGAGATTGAACAGGGGGCGACGCTGCGATATTTATTAAGACAGGGATATACGGTAATTGAGCGGGAATTGATTAATATTAAAGTCGGGACGACACCGGAAAGTGAAGAGCGGACAGGGGGGTATAGTGAGTAAAACAACTAACGAAAGGAGAATTTATGTGGCCACAATGGACGGTATTGTTTATAATGGTGTTGGGTTTGGGGTTAGCAATGGGGATGCACGGAAAGCCGCGAGAACCGCATAACTGGATAATATCATTTATCGCTGCGGCGATCAACTTTACCCTGCTTTACTTTGGGGGATTTTTTAAGGGGATGTTCTAACACAGAAACAATGTAAAATTGATAAGGAGACGAAACGATGGATGAAAAAACGAAATGTGATAGGTGTGGAAAAGACATGGAGGATGAAAAGAATGCATCGACAGTCGGGATGATGATTCAGATTTATCCAAACAATACAGAAAAGGAATTCATTGATAAACAGCTCGGCAAGTATGTAGGGAAGTCACAATTCATGTTCTGCTATGAATGCCTGATTGATGCGATGATGGGGGTGAAATGAAACACATTCCAGTTTCACTGACCGAAGAATTTGTCATGAAAGAAGGAGAAGGGCTGGTTGGGGGTGCCAAATGATGTATTGGTTTACCTCCGACCAGCACTGATTTTAATCACAGCAATATTCGCACTCTCTTTGTTTTCAGGGACTTCCCCTCTACCGAGGCCATGAATGCCGAGCTAATCCGCCGCCACAATGAAAGGGTGAAACCGGGGCATACGGTCTATCATCTTGGGGATTTTAAGGTGTCCACCGACGGTCCTAACGTGCATGAACTTGCGGCGATGCTGAACGGCAACCACGTATTCATCTCCGGCAACCATGATAAGCGCAACGGCCTCAATACTCCCCTGAAGTTCTGTGTCATAGAGTCCTACGGAAAGAGAGCCTTGCTAATTCATAAGCCCGAAGATGCCCAGACATTGTGTGGTGAAAACCCAAATATGGGCATAGACATTGCCCTTGTTGGCCACATCCACGAAAAATGGAAATTTCAAAAGGGACCGTGGGTGGACATGATAAACTGCGGCGTGGACGTTTGGGATTATTATCCTATCGACATGAAACAACTACTAAAAGCATACCGGAACTGGAAAATGGGCAGGGTTGAAAATAACCCTTGACAAAGTTACTTAGAGGGAGTACATTGCATCCATGAAGACGAAGGTAAGGAAAATAACCTGTAGGCGGTGTAATTATGAATGGCTCCCCAGAATCCCCGATGTGCGAAGGTGCCCCCACTGTAAATCCTATTATTTTGATCGAGACAAAAAAGTGCGTAAAGTGCGGGGCGACTGATTGGTATAAATCCGGCGAATGTCGTCCTTGCAAAAGAACCCGTGGTGCTAAATATTACGCTGAGAATACCGAGAAGGTAAATGCCGCCCATGCCAAATACCGGGCAGAGACGGGCTACAGCGCCAAACATTACTCCGAACACACCGAGAAGGCACTGGCATACGCTGCAAAATACCGAGCCGAGAATGCCGAACAGATAAGGGCCAGAAGTGCAAAATTTTACGCCGAGAATGTCGGATACCGTGAAAAATACCGAGCTGAACACCCCGAGCAGGCGAGGGCGAGTAGTGCTAAATACCGCGCCGAGCATCCCGAAGTGGATCGCGCGCACTATTGTAAACGCAGAGCCCAAAAACGGGAGGCGGGCGGCTTATTCACCGCACAGGACATAAAAGATATGCTAAAACGCCAAAAGAATAAATGTGTTGTTTGCCGGACCAATATTTCTAATGATTACCATATAGACCACATTATGCCATTGTCCCTTGGAGGGCACAACGGAATCACTAACATTCAACTATTGTGTCCCCCCTGCAACCGGAGCAAACATACTAAACATCCAGTGGACTTCATGCAATCAAGGGGATATTTACTATGAACCATCACCCCTGTTGACGCGAAGCAAATCTTCAAGGCTTACAAGAAATGGCTCAGGGGGTCAACCGAGTAACCCAGATTCAGATCACCCGTAAGCCTTTTGTATCATAGCCGATAATGCGAAACCCTTGTCAGAAAAACACACCAAGATTCCTTACAAAACATGTCCACGTCATCGACATGAGATTAAAACGTGTCCATGCTTATTCCCGCCCATGTAGGCGCTGGTATGACCCGAACGTATAATCAATAACTTACATGGTATGGTGACAAACTTATGCCCGACCGGGTATGCACTGGTATGGGGCTTTCAGCCAATCTCTCCTTTTCAGCAACTGTTGAATTTGCCGGTTATAATGAAAGGCCGGTATGCGGTCCGTGAGGGCACAACCAGCTCCCAAAGTATAACCCCGGTATGGGTCATTTCCCCTCCATCTTCTCGATCACTCCCCGAACCAGCCCCAGTATGCGGTCATTCTTATTACCCTTTGGCCTGAATCCGTCAGTCAAATGGCTGGCTTCAACCCACCCCTCCAAAATCGGCAGGTAGAGCTTGAGGGCAACAAGGAGATCCACCTTCTCCACCTCCTGTCTGGTGACCTTATCAGTATACCATTCAATAGCCTTCAACAGCTTTTTATTTTCCTCTTTAAGGCGACGAATTTCATCAATAGCATTCATTTGTATGCCCCTTCCTGATTCTCTTTGCCATATCTAAAACGCTCTCCATCGGTCCCCGGATAACGGTTGACTTCGTCACGAGGTCATTAAAGACATCGAGAGGGAAGTCACCGGGGCGGTTTTGTTTTCCAATAAACTCAATCCCCAGGTCTGCGAAATAGGCATTGGTATGGTATGTCTCAATAGGTATGTCTTGCATTGGTATGTCTCCTTTTGGTTAAAGGGTTAATCCTCTGGTATGGGCTGGTATGTCTAAAAATCCCATTGTGAATTACAATTCCCGCAATGAGCCTGTGTCAATCCCTCTTTCCTTGACAGCCCCGTAGCGAGCATCGAGATCCCCATCGTTAAAATCGCCCCTGTCACCTTTGCACCACTCACGCCTTTCTTTCTCTTCACGGTCTTGGTATGCACAAAGCCCTTAGTTTGACAGTGGGGGCAGATGTACATAGGGCTGATCGGGCCGTAGAGGGTTAAGACCTGTTTAGCCTCAAAGTCATTCCTTCCCTGAAGATCTTCGTTTGGATCAGACCTGAGGTTCTTTCCGATAGTACAGATAATCCCAATGATAAACGCTACTGCCAATAATCCTAAAATATCTCCCATTTCAAGCTCCTTTCAGCATGGGGCATAATTGCCCGTTGCCCGGTATGGGTGTATGTTCAATCTCCAATCCCAGTCTTCGAACAATGCGTAATGCGAATCTTCGAACTACGCCACCGCTTTTACTTGGTCCATTCTTCGAACCTTCGCACCATGTTTGGCGTTTTTCAGCCCCTTCATATTACGATTCTTCGAACACCTATTAGATTCTACCATGTCTGTATTGATATGCTTCCACGCATAAGAAAAGACATATACGTTTGGCTGTCTAATGTCAGACCCAACCTTAACAGCCGTCTCAAGCTCGATCAACCCGAATCTTCGAAGCTCATCAACAGCCTTCGAAAAAGTCGCCCCGTTGATGTATTGCCTTGCGTCCTTGTAGGGAAATTTCACCTTCGGCACTCCCGCATCGGTCCCTTTCTGTCTCAGAAGCAGGAGATAGACAACACGGGCTGAATTTCCAATCTTCTTGAACGCTGGGCTGTCAATCACATCATGGTTGAATCTTACAAAATGGGAATGGTCCTGAATCTTCGTGCGCTTTGACATTTTGGCCTCCTTCAAGGCGTAGATTAGGGCCTGGGCGTTCCCATGTGAAGGCATGAGAGCCTTGCGCCGTCCGCCGACGGACCCAGACTCCTTATATCTTAACCATTAAAAGGCCAATGTCAAGTGGAAATCTTCAATTTTTCAAAGAGCCGTTCTGGTATGCCTATCCCTTTGGTATGCCTTCCCCCCTCCTCCCGGCATGTCGTTCTTCAATAGCCCTCACCGCCTCGTCAAAATCCACCCCCGGATGCTCGGCCAGGTATGCGGCCATTTCCTCTACGGCTATCCCTGCCGCGTGTAGCGTTGACATTCGTGACATATTCCTGCCTCCTTTCTAATTTTTCAAATAGTCAATGACGGTTGGAAATGCTTTTCCAGTTTCGCGTTTTTGCTCCGATTATCAAATCCCCACATGGGCTGTAAGTTCTTCAATGCCCAGCATTTCTTGAAATCAACATCCTCTGGTCTTTGAAAGTTAAAAGCGTCTATCGGAATTTTGTGGTCTACTTCCCACCGTTTTTCTGATCCCTTGCGCCCGTAATTCTCCCAATTCATTCCGGGCTTAAATCTCTTTTCAAGGTGCGCCTTTAACTGTTCTGCCGTGTATCCAACCAAATCTTCCCAGTGCCCCAGTTTATCACCACATATCGAGGCGCGGATAGCACATGAAACATTGGAAGCTAATTTCACTTTCGGGTTACTGCGCCTTTTCTTTGCGTTTTCCCGTGCAGATTTTCTGCATTGGTCTAAGTGCAAATTTCTCCATTTTCTTGTATTTGCGCGTATCTTTTCGACGTTTTTGCCTCCTCCCTCTCCCCTTGCCCTCTTAGCTTTCAGCTTGGCGCAATAACACTTTTTACACATATTCCAAAGTCTTGATTTGTTTTTGTGACGCCTATAAAAATTATCGTAACTTTTCATTTCCCCGCATTTTGAGCACATTTTTTCCGTTCCATTTACATTATCTCCACTTTCCGTCACCGGGATAAGCGCGATACGCGCCACTTTGTCTTTGGCCTTTTTTAATGCCCGTAAGCCGTTGTGACACTCTTTACACGCTGAATAAACCCCAAGTGTTTTGCGCGTGTCTTTATGAAAATTATCCAACGGCTTTAACCTTTCGCACTCTGAACACCTTTTCTCTATCCCAATATGCTGATTTGCATTTTGGACAGATCCGGACCTCTTCTTGTCGGGGATTCCACTCATGACCGCACCTCCTGCACCGCAACTGTTTTTTTATTTTTACTTTCATACTCATAAAGTATCACCTCCCAAGTAAATTGTCAAGGACAAATCGTAAATTATTTTAGCCACCCCCGGTATGCTCATGGCTGCACCGCCTTCTGGATTGCGGCGCGGACCTTCTCACGCACTACCCTTATAATCGTCTCCCCCATGGCTGAAGGGTAAGCCAATATTGGCAGTGTTGCCTTACACGCCTCCAGCAGCTCCTTATTGACAGCCCCCCTTCCCGGAAGTCCGTCCGGCGCGGTCAGCATGAATGTCAGGAAAAATGATCTATCTTTCTGACAAATACATTTCAATGTTATCATGGAGCGTATGCCAAGCCGTATGCAATGGCACATCATCCCCGCCGCTGTGTTGCTGTTCGGCCATTTGCGCGGATTTCTTTAACCATTCAATAGCTTTCGATCTTCGGTCGTTCCACTCCTTCGCCGCACCCTCTGGTGTTGAAAATCCGTTATCAATGGCACACTCGCATTTTGAACATTTTGGGCGAAACCATTTTTTCACATGCGACCACGGCAAACTGACATTCGTTCCATTTCCGAGGTTTCCTGTTTTTTCTTCTGTTAGTTCAACAACTTCTCCTTCTGATCCGCAGAACGGACATTCTTTCATGTGCAGGTTTTTCATGGCGTCACCTCCCTTAAATACCAATCGGCTAAACATTCCCGCCAATCCACAAGGGCACCCTTGACGAGCAGTTGAACTCGGCCCGGCACCCTCTTGAAAAAGGCTTGAAATTGATCCTCCGGCATTTCCTCAAGTGTTTTGATCGCTTCGTTTTTGCTCATGGCTCCACCTCTGCGTATTTGATGGCAGCGGATAAAAGATTCATTGCGCCATGATCCTGGTCGGAAAATGTTTTCCGTCGTAGCCATAGTTGGTGCATTGCCGCCTTGCACGCCTCCAGCAGCTCCCCGTTGACCATCTTCAGCCGGTCGATTTCCTCGTAAAGTGCGTTACTCATGGTATGGCCTTTCTCCGCTTTACGGTGCGGCCCGTTATGGTTGTTATGGTATGGGCCTCTCTTCGGCCTTTGCTATGGCGGCTATG
>Ga0180732_1000718_pt1 | contig 25106 bp, 16 predicted proteins | sample KR11_01MetaG_FD_148674 | JGI IMG/M metagenome (GOLD analysis project Ga0180732, IMG submission 148674) | Groundwater microbial communities from the Olkiluoto Island deep subsurface site, Finland - KR11_0.1 MetaG | ecosystem: Environmental > Aquatic > Deep subsurface > Groundwater | place... | reverse complement strand
TGCTATCAGTAGGAGGGTCAGCTGAACCGATAATTAAAGCAATAAGAAACAATAACCCGGACTTTGTGTATTTTTTCTGCTCTTCCGGGCAAAAGGGGAGTGAAAATACAATAGATAGTCCTGGAGACCCATGCGGCGATAAAAGAAAATCAAGATGCCCGAAATGTGCTCATGAATATTATGTGGGAAAGCCAGCAGGAAAAGCCATCGTATTCCAGGCTGGTCTTACGAAAGAAAAGTATGAAATAATCACTGTTGATGACCCAGATGATCTGAATGGGTGCTATCAAAAGCTCATGGAACTAACATTGAGAATAGAACAAGAACATGGTGATTGCCAGGTTGTAGCAAATTATACGGGTGGAACAAAGACCATGTCAGCAGCTATGGTAATTGTTGGTATTATGACCCAGCAGTGGGATCTCTCTTTGAATATCGGCCCTCGCGTGGACCTGATACGAGTGAAAGGAGGAGATGTGCCAGTAGTTATAGATAAGTGGAAAATATTATGCCAGAGCCAGGTCGATTTCTTAAATAGAACATTGAAAAACTATAATTATGGATTTGTTGCAAATTCCATTGGAGAGATGCTTACGCACCCGCTTGATAGATCTTTGCAGGATAATTTGATCGAGGCAAGAGCCGTATGTGAGTCTTTTGATCTATGGGATAAGTTCGATCATAAAAGGGCGCTGGAATTGATGGAACCTTATGGGTCGAAGTATTATCCATATATCATAGACCTGAAAAAAATCCCTGGAAAATCAAAAGCCCCGGGTTATGAGCTTGTTTCAGACCTTCTGAACAATGCTGACAGAAGAGCGACTCAATTGCATTATGATGATGCTATAGCCAGGTTATACTGGGCGATAGAGCTTTTTGCACAGATAAGACTTGAGAAACAGCATTATTTAATATCGTCAAATCTGATGTTGAAAGATCTTCCAGATAAATTGCATGAAGATTATAGGAACAGGGTGAAGGATAACAAATTATTACTTGGTCTGATCGAGGATTATGAATTGCTTTTCAAACTGGGCGATCCTTTTGGGATAACATTCCATCAGCATGAAGGAAAGATAATCGATGCAATAAAAAGGAGAAACTCATCTATTTCTGGTGGTCACGGCACTGTTCCCCTGGGAGAAGAGGATTATGTTTTTGTGAAAAGCAGGTTGAATGGATTTATTATTCAGGTGATCAGAGAGAATAAGTTAGACATGGAAATCAGGCAGATGCCAGTCACTGGAATTATGTCATAAAAATATTTAAAATCAAATCTCATCTATCGCCAATATGCAGCGGCTGAATTGAATTATATATAGTATATTCTATGCAACTTTTTCCGGAAAAAACTCGAGGGTATCGCCAAACATTATTTTTTGACAAAGTTTATATATGATATAAAGGGATATTAGAACTCTAATAGCAAAATAGAGGCATTTTAATGCTTTTCATAAAACCCGTATGCGCTGACACGGGTGAGAAAAGTAAGACCCGTTATAGGGGATTGAAACCTTTTTCTCATTGCTTTTCCCTCTTTTCTCTTTTTTTGAGAAAAGTAAGACCCGTTATAGGGGATTGAAACACCTTATCCGAGCAAGACGCTCCTTTTGAATGCCACTTCAGTGAGAAAAGTAAGACCCGTTATAGGGGATTGAAACCTTTGTAAACCAACGCTAGGTATAAGGCAAAGATGCCGTGAGAAAAGTAAGACCCGTTATAGGGGATTGAAACAAGAAAAACATATTCCAGTCTCCAAAATGTATTTTTTGTGAGAAAAGTAAGACCCGTTATAGGGGATTGAAACAGTCAAAGAACTTATTATCCTCAAGCCTTTTTTCTTAAGTGAGAAAAGTAAGACCCGTTATAGGGGATTGAAACATCTGAATCGCTGTAGCCAGTTCCGCCAACCCAAACGTGAGAAAAGTAAGACCCGTTATAGGGGATTGAAACATTTCTTCCTTGTACCAAAACACGGGATGTTTGGTCTCGTGAGAAAAGTAAGACCCGTTATAGGGGATTGAAACATACAGATGTACATCTGGAAACATTTCACTTAGTTCTGTGAGAAAAGTAAGACCCGTTATAGGGGATTGAAACATCTTCCAGAACACGCTATATCAATGGGATCAGAGATCCCCGTGAGAAAAGTAAGACCCGTTATAGGGGATTGAAACACTCTCCTGCACATCCACTCATAATCATGATCGGATCATCGTGAGAAAAGTAAGACCCGTTATAGGGGATTGAAACCTCGCCGCTGAGTTTCTCCTCAATCGCTTCTTTGATGAAAGTGAGAAAAGTAAGACCCGTTATAGGGGATTGAAACTCTATAGCCTTGTTCAGTATGCCTTTTATGAAAGCGCCGTGAGAAAAGTAAGACCCGTTATAGGGGATTTGACCTTTTAGATTTGAAGTTACAATATTGTCACTCTTGTTACAAAATTATGACAAATGGAAAGTACTCAAAGTATTGTACCATCTTCAAAAGAAAATGAAAAGGATTATTACTGAGTGGTCTATTTGTTAGTAAAAGGCAGTAATAATTTGCTTGATTGAAAAAATGGGAGTTATGGGCATGGTATTCAGTAATCAGAATCTTCAACTTGCCTGGAATAAGGTCAGGGATAATAAAGGATGTGCGGGTGGTGATGGTGTAACACTGGAAGAGTTTGAAAGAAACCTCAATGAAAATTTGACCCAAGTCCAGAAAGAAATCGAAGTCGGGGATTACAGACCATTCCCAGTTCTTAGAATTTATATTGATAAGGAAGATGGCAAGAAACGCTCTATCGGAATTCCCTCGGTCAGGGATAGAGTAGTGCAGCAAACTCTGTTATTAAATATGTCGCCAATCTTTGAAAAAGAGTTCCTTGATTGCAGCTTTGCTTATCGTCCAGGAAGATCTGCGTTGAACGCCATTGAAAGAATAGAAGGGCAAATAAAAAAGGGAAATGAGTGGGTTCTTGATGGTGATATAGAAAAATTCTTTGATTCCGTGGATCATGATCTGCTTCTTAAATTCGTTTCCGAAAAGATATCGGATGAAAAAGTTTTGAATTTAGTGAAGCAGTTCTTGAAAGCCGGTGTTTTTGAAAATATGATGATACATGAAGAATACTGCGGAATTACTCAGGGAAGTGTAATATCACCGCTTCTGGCAAATGTCTATCTCCACAAGTTTGATCTTGAAATGACTGGAAAAGGATATAGTATTTTCCGATATGCTGATGACTTTATCGTACTCGAAAATTCTAAGGAAAAGATCGATGAGGCTCTAAATGATGTGGTTATTGCACTGAAGGCTCTCAAATTAAATTTGAATGAAACAAAAACAAAATTTCTGACAGTAAAAGAAGGCTTTGTTTTTCTTGGGTATTATATTGATGCCTGCGGAAAAGGGCCCAGTAAGAAAGCCATCAGTGCTATCAGTCAGAAGCTTAATGAGATGAGCCGGTCGAATATTTCCATATCATCAACACACAAAATAGATGACATCAAACAGAGCATTAGAGGATGGACAGGATATTTTCGTTATTGCAGAGGGATAGAACCTGAAAATGAGTTTGTCTTGATAGCGTTAATTGAGACAAGTTTTGAAATTGGTGATAAAGAAAACGCGGAAAAACTTTATGAGAAAAGAAAGAACATTCCCATTAATGATCCAGAGATCTGGTACAGGCTTGGATATATAGCGCAAAAATCAGGAAAAGATCCTGAAGCACTGGATGATTTCTCAAGGGCTCTGGCACTTGATCCGGAACATTCTAAGGCAAAAAATGCAATTATTCACCTGAATCTTGTTGATGAAAATAAGTATGATTCTATTGAGCGGTTAAAAAGGCTCATTAAATTCTGTCCTGATCTTGCAAGACCATATCAGGACATGGCTTTTTGTTATTCTGAACTTGGTGAATATGGAATGGCTCAGGAATCTTTTAAGAAGGCAATGATGCTTGAAATAAAAGAAAAAACCGAAGAAAAAACAAAATTTCTTTCTTCTTTATCAACCAAACCACAACATTTGACCTATTCTGATAATGATGTGTCTCTGTTTTTTTCGATCTTCAAAGGAAGAGAAAGTATATTCGCACGACAATGGATAGATGAAAAAGGAAGAAGAGGTTTTTCTCCATCAAATCAGCCTTTTAGCAGGGAAGTAATAAGTAAACATCTTGATGGAAACGAAACACTTGGCATATATTTGCTGAATGAAAAAAATCAGGTACATCTATGTGTGATAGATATTGATATCGATCAAAAAATCCTTCTTGAATCCTCACAAAGCGATGATGAATTTTCAAAGCTTCACAACCTCACACACCAGGATGCTGTGAAAGTAGCTTCGATCTGTGATGGATATGATATTCCAGTTCTCATTGAAGACAGCGGTTTTAAAGGCCGTCATATCTGGTTTTTCTTTGAAAACCCGATCAATGCAAAATTAGCAAAAACATTCCTCAAATTTATCATCGATAAATCAGGAAAACCGGTCGATGGGATACATCGTGAGATATTTCCAAACACTGATAAATTAAAAGAAAATGGATATGGGCCTTTGATAAAACTCCCGCTTGGGATACATAGAAGAACAAACCGAAGATGTTTTTTTCTGGACAGGACCGGGAATCCATTTCCTGAACAGTTATCATTACTTTCACATATCAAGAAGATAGGGCCGCGAAAAGTGGAGGAGATGCTTTTTACTTTCGCTTCCCGACCAGTCGCGGCCCCGGTTAAGAAGGAGGCGGTTCCATTAGAAGAGAGCTTAATTTCTGGCTGCAATGTCATAAATTACCTTGTGAAAAAAGCCAAAGAAACCCATTATCTTGATAATTCTGAGCGAGTGACATTGCTTTATTCTCTTGGTCCTCTTGGCCAGGAAGGAAAGGATTTCCTTCATAAAATAATAAGTAATTGCATAAACTATGATTACGATTATACCGAGAAACGCATAAAGAAAATGAAACCGTATCCCATAAGTTGCTACAGGATCAGGGAGAAACATGAGGATTTTGCTCTTGACGTAGGCTGCAATTGCAGCTTCAAGATCCCAAAGGGGGGTTATCCATCACCAGTGCTTTATGCTTTCAAGAGGCGCAATGAATGGCTTTTCCAGCCTTCTTCTTCATCTGGTGGAAAAGATGATGGAAGTAAATTCGTTCCAGATGATATGGATACTCTCAGCTTAAAACTTAAAAATTATATTGAACTGAAAAAGCAGATGGGAGGCGTTGAAAAAAGTATCCAGCGCCTTGAAGAAGAAATGTCTTCTCTCTTTGATAAAGGAAAAACTGACAGCATAGCTACTGAATATGGTCTTCTCGAAAGGAATAAAAAAGCTGGAAATAAGGTAGAATGGTTGATAAAACTCTAGAGTTCCCATGACTGCATTATACCTGACAGAGCAGGGTTCAAAACTTAGAAAAGCATCTCAGCGACTTGTTGTTGAGAAAAACGGTGAAACGCTGCTGGAAACTCCTGCTTACGGAATTGATCGCGTTCTCATATTCGGAGCTGTTCAGCTCAGCACCCAGGTTATCAGTTTCCTGCTAAATAGCGGGATAGATGTTAGTTTTTTTTCAATGACAGGAAAACTCAAAGGAAAGCTTGTTCCAATCCAGTCTATGAATGTATTCCTGAGATTGGCGCAGTATGAAAGATTCAGGGATGAAGAGTATAAACAAAATATCGCAAAAAGCATTATTGGAGCAAAATTGATGAACCAGCGCACACTTATTTTGCGCTATCAAAGAAATCATCCGGATGTTGATTTTTCAGGTGAACTCGGTATTATTTCCAATTCTATTGAGTCCCTGCCAGATCAGAAGATGATCCCCTCTCTCATGGGTCTTGAAGGTGCAAGCAGTGCAGCTTATTTTAGATGCTATTCAAGGATGCTTTCAAAGGATTTTACATTTGAGAAAAGGTCAAGACACCCGCCTCTTGATCCAGCGAATGCTCTTTTGAGCCTTGGATATGTGCTTATGACCAATGAAATATCATCTCTTATGGAGTCTATTGGATTTGAGCCTTTTTTGGGTTTTTTGCACAGTATAAGATATGGAAGGCGGTCTCTTCCACTTGATCTTATCGAAGAGTTCAGGCATCCTGTGATCGATGGATTGGTACAGACGATCATAAATTCGGGAAGCATTAAAATTAATGATTTTCACAGGGAAGAAAATGGAGCTTTTTTCCTGAATAAGGATCCATTCAAGAAGTTCCTTGCTTCTTATGAAGAACGTCTGGATAAACCTTTCAAGTATAGGGAAGAAGAAAAAGATAAAGAGACAAGTTTTCGCAAGCTTTTTAGAATGCAGATCGAGAATTTTGAGAAATCTGTACTTAACAAAAAAGAATATCAACCTTTCCTGGTGAGATGAATGGTCTTTACTGTTATCTCTTATGATATTTCGGATGACAGGAAAAGAACACAGGTCTCAAATATTCTTTCTGATTATGGGGTGCGTGTGCAGTACAGTGTTTTTGAGTGCAGGATAGATCTTAAGACTCTTGAAATGCTTGTGAAGATGCTGGAACCCTTTCCAGAATGTGGAGATAGCATACGCATATATCTGATATGTGAAGGGTGTATAAAAAAAGCTATCCTTCTGGGAAGAGGTGAGTTTTTAAAAGAGCAGGCATTTCACATAGTCTGAACTGATATTTATATATATTTTTAAAATATTTAAATTCAAATCTCATCTATCGCCAATATGCAGCGCCTGAATTGAATATTATATAATATGTTCTATGCAACTTTTTCCGGAAAAAACTCGAGGGTATCGCCAAACATTATTTTTTGAAAAAGTTTATATATGATATAAAGAGATATTAGAACGCTAATCGCAAAATAGAGGCATATTAATGCATTTATTAAAACCAGCATGCGTTGGCACTGGGTGAGAAAAGTGAGACCCGATATAGGGGATTGAAACATTTTATTATCCCTTCCCCTGGCTTTAAAATCCTTCGTGAGAAAAGTGAGACCCGATATAGGGGATTGAAACATTTCACGAACGATTTCAAAAGCCGCTTTATCCATTTTGTGAGAAAAGTGAGACCCGATATAGGGGATTGAAACATTTGTTATCCTAATTGTGTCGCCATGTTTGACGACAATGTGAGAAAAGTGAGACCCGATATAGGGGATTGAAACATCAAGCCTATATTCTTCCGCATTAGCTGCTATCTTGGTGGGTGAGAAAAGTGAGACCCGATATAGGGGATTGAAACTTTAGTTTTTCCAGGGCACGGGTAATACCCTTCAAATCGTGAGAAAAGTGAGACCCGATATAGGGGATTGAAACACTGTTATCTCATAAATATCGGGGCTCTTTACGCTCATAGAGTGAGAAAAGTGAGACCCGATATAGGGGATTGAAACAGTAATCTACCCCAGCTTTTGCATATTCACTTTTCTTCGTGAGAAAAGTGAGACCCGATATAGGGGATTGAAACTCTTACTTCTTAAGGCGTCCATCCCCTTTGCACCCACTGTGAGAAAAGTGAGACCCGATATAGGGGATTGAAACATTATCTGATTTCCCTGCTTTTTGATCTCAGCGGCGTGTGAGAAAAGTGAGACCCGATATAGGGGATTGAAACTCTTTGAGTCAATCATCGACTCGCAGGGTTAATGCTCTGTGAGAAAAGTGAGACCCGATATAGGGGATTGAAACTCAATATAGTACGGATATACGCCGGTATCCCGGTTGTGTGAGAAAAGTGAGACCCGATATAGGGGATTGAAACCTTGGGACAACCTGCTCCGGATAGCGCCTTTTGAGCTGTGAGAAAAGTGAGACCCGATATAGGGGATTGAAACAATTTTAACCGACAAAAGCCTTTTAATTGCGCGACAGTGAGAAAAGTGAGACCCGATATAGGGGATTGAAACATTTCACGGTTGTTAACCGTATCGCTACCACAACGCTAGTGAGAAAAGTGAGACCCGATATAGGGGATTGAAACAATCTTACTTCTTCGGCTTGCAGATTATCGCTGTTAAAGTGAGAAAAGTGAGACCCGATATAGGGGATTGAAACAATAATCGCATTCCATAATAACTCCTCACTAGTAATAGTGAGAAAAGTGAGACCCGATATAGGGGATTGAAACATAATTATTCCAGCTATTGTTGCTGTCACTGTCCAGGTGAGAAAAGTGAGACCCGATATAGGGGATTGAAACATTTCAGTTATCATTTTATGACGGAGGTAATGATATCGTGAGAAAAGTGAGACCCGATATAGGGGATTGAAACAATCCAAAGTAATCGTTGATGGGATTGGATATTGTAAGTGAGAAAAGTGAGACCCGATATAGGGGATTGAAACAATTTATCCGTTACATCTGTCAATTTTTTCATCTCCTGTGAGAAAAGTGAGACCCGATATAGGGGATTGAAACCCATTGTGTATGTGATGGAGCAAAACATAAACGGTGTTCGTGAGAAAAGTGAGACCCGATATAGGGGATTGAAACCTCTTATCTGTTCGGTCAAGACATTCCGAACTCCCATAGTGAGAAAAGTGAGACCCGATATAGGGGATTGAAACATTCTTCTGCTCTACCATGCGATTATAACAAGTTTCAGTGAGAAAAGTGAGACCCGATATAGGGGATTGAAACATTTTGTGTTCTGTAAGGATCAAAGCCGCCACCCCAAGTGAGAAAAGTGAGACCCGATATAGGGGATTGAAACTTCACATCTATACTGCTTAACTAAGCATTCAATCTCTGTGAGAAAAGTGAGACCCGATATAGGGGATTGAAACTCTAAATTCTGCCCCTGTCGGAGTGCCTCGCATTATAGTGAGAAAAGTGAGACCCGATATAGGGGATTGAAACAGTCCAATGATAAGGACAATTGCAATTCCTACGATTCCAAGTGAGAAAAGTGAGACCCGATATAGGGGATTGAAACCATCTTGATGGATCAGTTCCGGCATCATTACGCCACCTAGTGAGAAAAGTGAGACCCGATATAGGGGATTGAAACAACAAATTCAAAACCTGAACTCTTATATATTTCTAGATTCTAAAGCAAGTATGAAATGGGTGGAATAATGAAGTTATCTGAATATCGATTTATCATTTATGAGTTTAGAAATTTGATTAGGAATAGGAGAATACAATGGCAAAAGTAATGATAATATCCCTTGGAACAGGGCGTGGTGTGGAAAATGGTATCGCAAGATCTATCCAGGTCAATCATCCGGATATAATTTATTTCATAGCTACTGAAGAAAGCCAACATTTGATACCGAAAATAGAAACCGTATTAGGTAAAAATTTGATCTCTGAGCCGCCTTTGATCCTTGAGGATGCTGAAGATGTGGAAGGATGCTGGAAGACAACTTCACAACTTATTCGAAATTTGTTCCAGAATGGTTATGATCCCACAGATATATGCATTGACTTTACAAGCGGAACTAAGGCGATGTCTGCCGGGGTCGTCCTTGCAGGAGCAGGCTATGAATGTGAAAACCTGAGTTATGTTGGAGGTGGTAAACGGGATGAGAACGGGAGGGTAATATCAGGTACAGAAAGAGTAATTATCCTTACTCCTAACGAATTTTTCGTCGACCAGCGTCGCAGGATGATAAAGGATTTTTTTAATCTTTCCCAGTATGAAGCCTGTATCAACCTTATAGATGATGCACGAAGGAAGTCCATGGCTTCGGATGTTCAAGATGAGATGGATAAACTGAAATTGCTGGTTTATGCATATTCCTTTTGGGATAAGTTCGACCATTTGAAAGCAGCGACTTATTTTCAAAAGCTTCAGGGAAAATTCGATACTCAGTGGAATATTGATACTGATCATAGCAAGGAGATGGTTTTCAGGATATCAAAGCAGCTAGAAAAATATGATGCGAGCAGTAATATCAGGGATAAATATTCAGAGGAGGTGCTTGCAGACCTATTAGCAAATGCTGACAGAAGAGCAAAGGAAGGAAAATACGATGATGCTGTGGCACGACTTTACAGAGCAGTGGAAGTGGTGGCTCAGATGCTATTAGCACGGAGAAATATCGATACTTCAAAAGTAAAGATCAAAGACCTGCCTACAGATTGGCAGGTGGAGTATCGAGAGAGCAGGGAACCGATAAAGCTTGGTCAGGAAAAAGCCTTTTCCTTACTGGAAAGCCTTGGTGAGGAAACGGGGAGGGAATATCGAGTGAATAAGAACCTGCGCAATTATCTGAGCAAGCGCAATAGTTCTATCCTTGCACATCAGCTTGAACCCATGACAGAACAGATATTCAGTGAGCTGTCAAGAGAGACTGATGAGCTTGCCAGAAAAGCCTTCCCTAGATTGAGTTCGCTTAAAGAGAAAAGCAGGTTTCCAATACTGGAATTAATTTAAGGTCTGGGAGATTGGTCTTATGAGAGAATGGATGGATATTATAAATGAAGCGACCTGTTATAGGGAATTGAAACACCAACATTTGTTCAGTCTCTACTGTACCTACAAGGTACTGAAGGTGAGAAAAGTAAGACCCGATATGGGGGAGTGAAACCGATGATTACATTGAAATATTGATATATTGACATAACCCCATATGCTCAGGGAAACCTCCCGTCACATAAGGAGCTTTCCTTATCACGACCATATAGTAGGCTATCGTTCAACCCTGCCATGGTGCTAAATAGTTCTCCGAAGAATACCACATATACAGGTAACACAAAAAAAGGGAAATTACTGCAAATGAAATGTTAGTTCTTGTTATGTTAGTGTTTTTCCCGAACAATGAATGAATTCCATCTTTTTTTTTACAAAGCCTTACTTCTTTTGAGCAATATCAAGGTGAGGAAGCCAAACAAAACGGCTGTGGTAACAGTAACAGATAACGAGAACTTCCAGTTACTTGTCTGTGTTAACAAGCTGATAGCTATTGATCCAGCGGTTCCTCCCACGAAAATGATCTGCAACCAGGAAATTGCTCTTGTTTGGTCATTAGTGGATACAGTTACCATGTATTGTTCCAGTTCGGATAGCTTTTCATATACTTCAGAGAACAGAGCATCAATCAGCATCACTCTTCGCCATATTTTCATGATTTCAACTGCCATTGTGCCATCTCCTATTTCTTCACTGTAACGATACCGATTAGAAAATTGCAGCATGTATTCTCTTACCTCCCCTATTCTATTAATGAGTCCCTGTCTATCCTTCTCAAGTCGCAAATTTCTGAAGTTATTTATAATATCAATCCGAAAATAGTGAAGAACAGCTTTTTGAAAAACCAACAATCTTGCCATATGAATGCGTCTTTCTATACTTCCGTCTAAAGCTTTAGGTTTCTTAGATACCCACTCTTTGAAGTTCTTGTTTGACCCGTCAATGACAAATGCCCCTGCATTTCTATGGAATACCAATGTTGTACCAGAATTTTGCCAGCGTTTATAAGCGTTTTCTTTTAAGAACCTACTAACATAGGCCGATGTTAATACTTCATCTGGATCAGAAATTGTGGCAAGGTAGTATAAATCATCATCTGATGGCGTTGTTGTCATTACAACAATGTGGAAAGTGATCATCTTATTAATTCCGTCAACCATTTCGGGAATTAGAAGGGCACTATCTAAAAGAAACCGAATAATTTCATTTGTTGACCTTCGTAAGGTATCGGGGCATAACCCAGTTACACTAAAACAATTATCGTTTTTCAAGCGCCGAAAATCATCAAGGAATTTCAAAAGAATGCTTAATTCAAGGTCGGTTTGAGGAAACTCAAATTTAAGCAATAGAATCGCTACATACTTATTTGGTAGAAAGTCTTCAGTGTACACAACAATTGATGGATCAAATGTAGCATTTATTTTTAAAGCTTCATGGCTGATATTGAATATTTTACCTTTAAAACGGAAAAAGGTTTCGTTATATACTGGATCTTTTTCAACGATCACCTTTTCAGTTTCAGGTGCTTCTTCGATCTTCTTCAATCTCTCAGAAAAAACGTCTTTATTTATATAAAAAGGGAGCATACAGGCAATCTTTGCTTTTTGCACTATATTGATCATGTCGATTTTCCCTCTTGTAATATGTCCATCTATTTCTTTTATGTGCACGTTGCTACGTATATCTTTCCTATTCTGTGGATAGAGGAAGTATATATCAGACTTTCAAATTACATGGAATGAGGTATATTCAATAAATTTCAAAAGTATTCGAGGTCATTATTTTTTTTTTAGAAGATTATAAATAAGAGACATTTTATCTTTAAATAATCAAAAATAATAAATTATGTGGGTTTAATGATAAGAGTATTTGTAAGTTCTACATTCAGGGATTTGGAAAAAGAAAGAACACTTCTCCGTGAAAAATTAAAATTGGTTCTTATAGATATCGGTATGGAGGATTTTATTCCAGATGGCAAAACCTCTCAGGAAATAGGTATCGATGAATTAGGAAAGAGTGATATCGCAATTTTTCTTATTTCTCCATATTATGGTTCTTTTATTAAAGAATGTAAAGTTAAAGATTGCAAAGCTGATTGCGCAATGAAAAAAAGGTATTTGTTTAGCTGGGATGAAATTCCTGGAAACGATAGCTTAAGACTCATAGAATTTCTAACACGGAAATTTTGTATTGATTGGGCAAAGATGGGGCAAATTGAAAAAACCAGCGATGGTAAGAGAATAAGAGTAACTAATGGAGAAAATTATATTTCACTAAGACTTAACAATGAAATTACTAAGATAGAAGTAGAAATTGATGACTTTAGAAAAGATGAATTCCTTGTGAATACTGAAAATGGAAAGATTAACGTATACAACAAAAGAGAGAAAATATCATATACCCATTGTGAGTACAAAATTGCCTTAGCCGAAAAAAAACCACATCAAGTTTATCTCATTGATAAAGGGTGGGATATAATTAGGGAGCTAAGAGACTGGAAGGAAATCGACTGGCGCAGGGTTAGAGAAAAACCGGCTTTTAAAGAAATTAATAATGATGAAATTGAGCATTATTTTTATGTTACAAAAAATGTTCTGCAATTTAGAGAAGAAGTTGAAAATGAATTTTGCCCAAGAATTAAGGATATTGATGATATTGAAACGATTACATCAGATTTAGCCAATAACATAGTAAAATGGTATTTGGAAGAAAAAATAGAGCTGCAAGATTTTTGTGGACGGAGGAAAGAGCTAATAGATCTATTTAATAAAATGAATGCAAGTGTAGAAGTTGATGGTGTTGGAGGGATTGGCAAAACAACTTTGATTCATGTAGCTTTACTAATTCAAAGATTAAAAGGAACGAAAATTGCTACAGTTGGTACGAGGCAGTCTTATATAACTGATTCAGGATACAAAGGTTTCAGAGATAAATTAAAAAAAAATCAACACGAGATTATCGGGAATAAAATAGCACTGGATGATATTATTTACGCTTTATCATTCCCTGAGGAAATAAGAGCAAAACAGAAAGATGAAATAATTAGAATAATTTCAGATAAAATTGAAAAAGAAAATATGTTTTTATTTATTGATGATTTTCAACTGGCAGATGATGACGTTAAGGAATTAGTTAAAAATACACATAGAAACATGGTTCTCGCATCAAAAAAAAATATTGGCTTGGCAAGAAATGAATTGCATCTTACTGGAATTGATGCTAAAGAGATAGGAAAACTTATAGACTTAATAGCTAGTCGTTTGGATAAAAAAATCAATGATGAAGTGAAAGAGAAAATTAAGGAAATTTCTGAAGGACATCCTGTTTTCACAGAAATACTTGTAAGAAATTATGAACTGATAAGTTTTCAGAAACTTAAAGAATACAAACATGTGTTTGATTTATCAAATCCTGAACATGTTGGAGATTTCTTAAAAAGGGTAGTAGAGGAAATCCTAAGTAGAGAAGCAGTTATTTTATTAAAGAATCTTTCGGTCATTAATACTGAATTAGAAACAAACCTTGATGTTGAAGCAATAAAGCAAATTTATCCAAAAGATTTTAATAAAATTTTTAGAGAATTAATTGATACTGGTTTCTTAGAAAAGAGGATGGGAAAAGAAGGGATATACCAATTTTCTTATAAACATATTCAGGAAGCGATAAGGATTGATGAAAAAGAGCCGCATGAAAAGGCAATAGAATACTATAAAAATAAGAATGAGAATATCCAAAATTATGATAATGCCGTAGAGATCCTTTTTCATAAATCAAAATCGAATCCTGTTAAGATATTGATTGAGGAATATTTGGTACTATATCAAAAATTAAAACCAGTACATTTCGGCTTTAAAAGACTGATAGATGTTGGGCAAGAACTAGAAAGTTACTTTGATGATGATAAAGATAAAGCATCGATCTTGGGGATGCTTGGAAACTTATACGGAAATATAGGAAGGTTTGAGGAGGCTACAACTCAGAACAAGGTTGGAAACTTATGCCGTGATTTAAATGGATTTGAGCACGCAGAGAAGGCATTTAAAGAGGCTTTGAAAATTCTTACAGAATTGGCGGAAAAGAGTCCAGATGCTTACTTGCCTGATGTCGCTATGACTCAGAACAATCTTGGAAATTTATACAGCGATTCAAATAGGTTTGAAGATGCAGAGAAAGCATTTACAGAGGCTTTGAAAATTCTTACAGAATTGGCGGAAAAGAGTCCAGATGCTTATTTGTCTGATGTCGCTATGACCCAGAACAATCTCGGAAACTTATACAGAAATATAGGAAGGTTTGAAGACGCAGAGAAGGCATTTAAAGAGACTTTGAAAATACATACAGGACTGGCGGAAAAGAATCCAGATGCTTATTTGTCTGATGTCGCTATGACCCAAAACAATCTTGGAGTCTTATACAGAAATATAGGACAGTTTGAGGACGCAGAGAAGGCATTTAAAGAGGCTTTGAAATTTTGTAAGGAACTGGCAGAAAATAGTCCAGATGCTTACTTGCTTGATGTGGCTACAACTCAGAACAATCTTGGAAACTTATACAGCAATTTAAAAATGTTTGAGGAAGCAGAGAAGGCATTTAAAGAGGCTTTGAAAATACATACAGAACTGGCGGAAAAGAGTCCAGATGCTTACTTGCTTGATGTCGCTATGACTCAGAACAATCTTGGAATCTTATACACCGATTTAAATATGTTTGAGGACGCAGAGAAGGCATTTACAGAGGCTTTGAAAATACGGAAAGATCTGGAGAGTTGACCTGTTTTAAGGGATGACAAAGAGACCTATCCGCAATTGATAAACGTCAATGGCACTTGGGATTGACCAACTATTGTAATCCAGACCTTCATCATATCCCCGAAAGGTAGTTTGAAGTCTTGAATATCTCAAGGCGCTCGATATCCATCTTCACCGAGTTATATATGGCGGATTTTGAAGTAAGATCCCATTTTGAACTTGTCTTTCCTGTAACCACATTCCTGCTCGAAGTTCTAATCTCTTCGATAAGCCCTACTTCCTCTGCAGTCATATTATCAAAAATCATCCACATTTTTAGAACAGAGCCTGAAGGTATCTTTCTTGGATCATCAAGATTATTATTGTAGGCATCTGAAACAAGAAGTCTGGCACGGTGAGAATCCCGATCTGTAAATCCAAAAATCTGTTTTATCTTTATCGCATCCACGCCTTTTTCGATCAACTTGTGCCTGAAAAATCCTTTTATCGTGGAGCCTGGAATAATAGGTAGTCCTCCGCTTGTAACGGTTTCTTCCTCAACTCCCGGCATGATAAAATCAGTCAATATTGTAAGATTTACTAGAGCAACTATATGCCCCTCAGGTTCCTTTTCAGTTGAATGCGCCTTATAATATACATCAAAATCCCGCCGCTCAGAGTCTTTTCCTGAATCTATTGACTTAAGATATTTTTTAGCTTCTCTCATAAGTCCCTGTGCATCAAGGACAGATTCCCTTATTATCATGGACTCATCAACATATTTTTTCTTTGTTATGACATTATTAACATCAGCAAAACCGTTGCCTCTTGATGTCCCCCCTCCAAGTTGTATCCGTTTCTTATTGAACTCATCAAGAGCAAGAAGCACAAGTCCAATCTCTTTTTCATCAGCATTATCTATATCGATCTGCACATCAAACCCAAGACCCGGCGCAACTGTCTCTTCTATACGCAGAAAAGTATCTGCTGCATCTATTATCTTATCCCCAAATCTTCTTTGTTTGGTTTTTACATTGAATTTCTCATCATATATCTCATATTTTGTAGCACAATGAGGTTGTTCCTTGATTTGACCAAAAACATCCACGCTCACTTTAGAAAGATGTGCATCCCTAACCCTGATCTTGGCGCCAGCATTCATTGAGCCAAAGACTTCGCATGAGATGCAGTTTCCACAAAGTGGTTTTTCCCTGCTATCCCCGGCGATACTAACACAACCTTTATTTTCGTTGAATGTCCTGATTATTCTTTCCACAGTACTTCTAAGCACTCCTTTCAGGCTACTGCCAGGGATGTAAGGTTCGTATATTTTTGTTTTAGCATTATATGTCTGTAAAACTGGCGCCGCAGATATCGAATATGCCGCAGCGTTCTGACCTCCCCCTATTCGCAATGGTGTCTCAAGCTCAAGCGATGCCGTGATCGTATAACGATTTTTAAAAATATCAAAGTCTGGCATAAACCTCAGGTACTTCCATTCATGGATTTGAGATATACGCTCCAGCTTACGATCGAATGCTCTTTCAACTTCTCAAACTCCACTTTTCCAGATGAATATACGGTTCCATCGTAATTTCCCGAAAGATAATCTTTGGCAGTTATCAATTTGACAGTATCGATCCCTATACTCACTTGCCCGAAGCCCCTTGAAGTGGCATGGCCGATTCCACCTGAGCAGGAATTGAAAAACTCGACGAGACTTAAAAAGGCGCCAAGCTTTGCGTTTAGATTCCCTGATATATCCGGATTCTCGATGACCACATCTCCATAGAACTCCGTTCCCTGCGGAACAGCCTCCAAGTCGTATTTTGCCCCGCCTTTTGCTTTTCTTGTCTTTCTCTCTATAGCAACACCATCCCTTAGGATTGTTTTCGTGCTATTTGCTGTGGCATCTTTAATTCTCACCGAACCCGCAAGCTCAGCACCTCCGAATAACATGCAAACCGGACACGGATCAAGTTTTTCTCTCACAATAATTCCTTTAATCTTACTCTTGCATACATCAGGAACTGTGCATGAATCAATATCCAGCCCTTTCATCAATCGCTCCATTTCAGTACGCAGGACACCTTTCAGACTGCTTCCTGGAATTATGGGATAATCCTTTTCATTTTTCAAAACAGGGCTATCCACCTCACCAGGTGCTGTAGATCCATGCCCACCTATATGCAAATCAGATATCGTTCTTATTTTGTACTGGATCAGCACACGGCTTTCAAGTTTATCGAACATGATCATCTCCTCCTATACGGTTTGGATTCACTCGAAGACTGCTTCCATTTCAGGATATCAGAAACAATCTTTTCTACGCTTTCGGAAGCCCCTATAATATTAAGTTCTGCTCCCAACATTGTTTGAAGCCTTCGTTTTATCTCAATAATATCGCCCTTAGATGCTGTAAAGATTGTACAAACTGCATCAACGTTCCAGTTAGTATAACCAAGAAGATATTTGATGTTTTCTCTTGCTCTTTTTGCATCTTTTTCCCTGGATTGGATGCCTATCACTTTTTGGAGAAGAAGCTCTAGGAACGGCTGCATAATTATGTCGTCCCTTCCACCTTTATCGGCGCGTGGCAAGAAATAGGAAGCTGTCTTTACAAAATGTGTGATACCGGCTGATGCATCCTCAATCTCTCTTAGAGATTCTGGCAGGTTTTTCAATTTGCTCCTAGATTGTATCTCGAATTTACCGCTACTTTTGAGTTCAGGTGCCGGAATCTTTACAAGCAACTCATAAGAACTTATAACAATCTCCTTTAATTCATCTTTTGAAAAACCCCTATCATCATTTAACTCATCAGTTTTGATTTCCATCTCATCTCCTCCTGTCTTGATATCTCTCTCTTTGTTCACTTTTTCTAGGTGATTGATCAGTAACCGTCTTTGAAATCCGGATCAAATGGTCAAGTATCGTTTGCGAATTTTTCACTTTTTCGCAATCTAGAACGAGTTTTATTTTATTAATGTCAAGTTTGCACTGCTCCATTATCTTAATATTCCATATAACATATTGAGAAAATCTCCTCCTTTCTGCAGGTGCCAGCTTCTGAAATTCAATTTTTATGCATTGGCCTATGTTTTCATTCAATTCTTTCATCTTCTGCAATTCTCGAGGGATTTCCTGCGGCCTCTGTCCACGTGAGGGTTGAGGTGTATATTTTCTAATATGAGCTTCAAGTTCGGCCTCAAAATTTCTCAATTTTGCAATTTCAAAAAAACCCCTTATTTGCTTATTTGAGAAAGTCTCATACTTTCTATCTTTGAACATCATTGACTGAGCTGCTATCTCCCATGCATCCTGATTAATTATATCAAGCTCGGTCATGCCATATCACCTATGATATAAACATCCCCATACCCACAATTTATCATCTCACCTACCCCATAAAACTCAAGCGCAGCAATCGCCATCGAATCTCCAGATACTCTAACACAGCTTCCAGGCCCTATACATGGTATTAATTCAGAAAGCGAATTTCTATGTTTAAGAGACCATCCTGCTGCAATAGATGATGATATTTTTGCTTCATTTTGTTCAACGTCTATGTTCCCATTTGATCCCAACAATCTCAGCGTTCTACTGGCGTATTCTTTAAATGTATCGAACCCGATAATAGTTTCATCCCCTTTTCTCAGTATCAACTGTGAATTCACTACAAGAAGTTTTGATTTCATCATAGAGATTTCCGTTTCTCTCTTTTTGATTTTTGTTTCTAGATTTGATTTTTCAATATGATCAAAAATAATACTCCCATACCCTCTCGATCTGAATCCACCAAGTCCATAATATATTCCTGCATTTTTAAGTGATTCAATTATACTTTCTGTAAACTCATCCTTTACAAGAATCCTAAACTTGAACATTGCCCCTTTGGATATACTCTCAATATGATATGGTGAAAGATCCGAACCTTCAGGCATGCTTGCATGTCCTGTTCGCGTTATTGGACATTTGGTTTCTATTTGCATAGAGGGTGGTTTTGCTCGCTTTAATTTCCTTTCCTTTATTGAGTCAAAAGACATCAATCCAGAATATTTTGCTCCTTCTTGAAAACAAAGGATATTATCTTCTAGGTTCTTACACTCATTTTCACCTTTTTCTAAAAGCGTATCACACTTCTTGCACCATCTTAAGACTAGAGGGGAGGCAACGGTGGTTCCATCATTTACCACAGGGTATATGTTTATCTTACTATTTTCTATCTTCACAATGAATTTATCGGTTATAACGTCATTGATTTCTAATTTAACATCAGTTTGTTCATTGTTAAGTTTTAGTGAAAGAAAGTTATTTCTATCAGTTAACTTTATAGTCATACCGTTATCGATTTTCTCGATTTTAGCTGTTTTTACCCAATCAATACCTAACTTTTGAATCAGGAAATCTATAAGTCTTATGTTATCTTTTCCTGGGATTTCATTCCAGCTAAACAAATACACAAAAGGATAGGCATTCTTGAAGAATATTCCCATTTTGGAGATATCTTTATCCTCATTAATCCCCGAATTTTCAAAGAGTTGTTTATCATTTTTATATAGATAAAATCCCAGCATCCCCCGGATTGTTCTGCCCGGAAGATAATCGAGCGTTTTGATAAATGTTCCTTTAGATTTTCCGCTCCCGATATGAATGGGGGTAATGGCCGTTATGATCCCTTCGATCAGATTCATATTATTTCCTCCAAATACTTATCAAGAGTTATTTCAGAGATATTAATACACTTAATTCCACCAAGCCCCCTTGAGCGACCTTTTCCAATACCATAATGTGACATGGAATAAATACTCGCCTTAAGAAGTTTATCTTCCGAATCCTCGAGCCTTTCTCTAATTAACACAAATCCTGAGAACTCTGTCTTTGAAGGGACAGAATGCATATTGAAAAGAGCGTGGTCCTTTTTTGTCTGAGTTTTCCTAATGATAGAAACATGCATCCTTGAAACTGCAATGACCTTATTTTTTGTAATGAAGTCGGTTATTCGTATCTTTCCTTCTCTATAATCTCCACCCCCGTTTGTATTGGGCACACCGAAAACACGACAAACATCGCACCTGAATCTTCCAGCTTTGACTTCATCACAAAGAATGATATTGGGGTTGCCTGTTATATAACAAGGAATATTCTCAGTGCTTCTTAGCAATCGTTCTGCTTCAGTCCTCATAATCCCTTTAATATGTGTGGCAGGGATGTACGGTTCATCATTAGAATTTCTCAAGTAATCAACAAGTGATCCCTTTGATTCACCGGTTGAATGAAAATCATTTTTCAATAACAGAGTTATCTTCAGAATTTTCATGTTTCCTCCGCTATATGCCAGAATTGAGGAATAATCATCTTTGCCGATCTAAGTAATCTTTCATTACCCATGACCTTCACCATCCATTCGCAGTCATCCAGCCATTCCGAAGGAGTCATCTGCTTTCTTGAACCAGAAGAATAGATCGATTTAACAAAATTAAGGCGTTCCTGTTCTGTTTTGCCGCACGTTATGAGGCTTGAGATCTTTGAGCGATTCTGTTCATTAAGGCTTTTTGATATGAGGTTATTAAGGATACCCAGGTCTTTATCATCATCGGGAAGAACGAAACTAATGTTATCCTCAGAGGGCATGGCGCCACTCACCGCAGTAAACGCCATCGTACCAACCGGAACTTGGATAAGGTTTAAATTGTCAGTCTTTGTCTTTTTTCTGAATTCCTTCTTGGCGATCGATTCCATCTTTCTGGCTGTATCAAGTAGGAAATATATTGGAAATTTAGCATCTGCTATTGCAATTCCACATGAAATTGTAACAATTGGATTTTCAAATGTCATCCCATTACTGAATTTTTTTGAATATTTAAACCTTTCAGAGATATTTTTGATGAGCATCTCACAAAATTTTATTGCTCCTTTCGCATTAATAATTAATAGAATATCATCCCCCCCCACATACAGAGGATCGATTCCCATAAATTTTCGATGTTCAATTAAATATCGCATCTCATTATTATTAATGAAATTTTCGATAGTATCTCGTACTTCCTTTTTGAAAGTTCTATCGAAAGTTTCGCTCTTATAATTATATTCATTCGGCGTCATCGTTTGCATAAATATGCGTCCCATCATATTTCCATCAATTGCAATAACTGCGATTGAATCTCCTATATCTTGAAGCTCAATTGGACGATATAGACCATGTTTATTCAAGAGGTTTGTATTCAAATACTTGTTTTCGTTCTCATATTTCTCATATAACCCACTATTTTTCTTTTCAGAGCATACACTACATATTTCCTTATTAGGTATCACTTTTCTTTTGAAACAAAAAGGACAAATATCGTTTCTATCTTTGGGTTTTATTATATCTAGGTTGCGAGAATAATTCTTTTCTCTCTCTATCTCATCCTGTAATTTTTTAAGCACTTCTGGAAATTCAGCTAAATCTTTAATTTGAACATTCTTAGTTATCAGTGCTCCGCCGAGCCCTCCTTTAGATGTATTTCTAATAACCTCTTTGATCCGTCTTTTTATGTTCTGCTGAAGTTCAGTGTTAAATGGCACAAATGCTAAGAGATTTCCTCCTCCCTTGAAAAGAACAGCTTCAGGGCAAATCTCATTTGATATAATATTAAATGTTTTTTCAAGTGACTCTTCAACTATTGAACTTCCTCCCCTTAGCATCGGAAGTATATCCGCTTCAGTGACATATTCTTGAATCCTCATTATATCAAGCGCCAAAATTCCAATATCCCCCGAAATCTGTCCCCATGCCCCAGAGTCTTGAATTACTCCTCCATCAACTACTGAATCCTTGAAATAAATTTGTGTATTATCTTTTGTATTTGTTTTTTGTGATAATGGAATTTTTCCTTTATAGCCAATGATTTCTGTGTTAAGACCATCAATAGAGTGAGAATCCACAAAATTGAAATTTATCTCATGAGGAAATATTTTATCACCTGATTCGACGTATAGAGAATTGTTTTCAGACCTGATTTTCAATTCATATATTCTATCGGCTGCAGAAGCAATAGAATCAGAATCTTCAATTATATCACCAAGTATCGTCTTTGAATCCAAAGTAGGATTTTTTGTGGCAAGCTTAGGTAGAATTTTATTAAGCTCGTATTTTGAAAGTATATCAAAAGATGCTGTTTGAAGAATATGATTAATTATTTCTTCTGTCTGGGATAAGTATTCCTTAAATGGCAATTCTTTTTTCTGAGCTGTATATGATCGAGGTTTACCGATATCGTGAAGCAATGCTGCAAGTCTAATCAACGCAATAAAATCTCCATCCGAATATTCAGCAGAAATATTTTCAGATATTTCATATTGCTTGAGGCATTTACTTTTAAGATCCGATAGAGTAGCTTTTTGTAATGCCAGACATACTGCTATTCCAGAAGTGATTTTAGAATGGTAGAAAAGTGAGCATATTGGCAATACAGTATCAGAGCAAATTTTATTATAAAAATCTGATTGCTTTAGAATTTCATAAATATTGTCTGCAATTTGTTCAAGATTGTCACCTTTAAATCCCTTAATTAATTTTTCAATCAATTCATCAAGTTTTTTATCGCTCTCATCAGGATAAAATATATTCCCTCTATTTTTTGTAAACCAGTCAACTACTGCAATATTCAACATTCTAAACACCCATTATTTATGATCTTTACATTGATATTCATTGAGAATATCGCCCATAATAAATCCATAATTAACACAAAGCATTGCTTTATCCTTAATATGTTTTTTCATTTGTTCTAGAAAGTTGGCAAATATTATCGTCATGGCCTTGGCTCTTTTTCTCATGACCCCGTTGCTATCAAATACTAACCTGTGGCTCGCACATCCAATGAATTCGTCTCATATGACAATGCTTCGTTTTTCACTTCATGAATGATTTATCATTATTTACCAATAATTTTAAAATATAATAAATACAAATTTAATCTTTATTTTAGTTTCTTTCAGATTCCAATATATGTTTAATGAAAAACAAAATCGTACTTAACGACAGTAGAAATATAATCATACCTGGCAAAGATAAAGTCCTAACACCATAAACTGCAAGAGTATTTACAGAAACTATGGCAATGAGACTGATAAAACTCAATACAATTGGTACCCCAATTTTCTTAAATAAATACTTCTGACTTGATTTTTTAAACATAATTCCATAGCGCCTCTTTTTCAAAAATTCATTTGTGAAATATTGGTCTGTTACATTATCCTTAATTTTATTTGGTAATTTTCTGATCAGATTTAATGATTCTTCAATTTCCATATCTTGCATGTAATCGATGACATTTTTTATAAATATTGAATGATCAAACCATTCACTATCAATTCTCTGAACTTCATTTGATGTTTCGAATTTATAATAAATCTGGCATCCCATAAAGTTACTTACTATGGTAGCGGTTGTTAAATGCGGTTTAAGCCCAGGAGACGAAATATAAATCACTTCGTTGTCTTTTTGAATTTCAGTTAATATAATTTTAATAAGATTATCACGCAAATCTCTTATTTCATTTTCGATAGTATTCGAAGAATCTTTAATAGGTAAGTTGGTATCAATTATTGAAAGAGTTTTAACTTCTGCCGAGACTTCTTTTTCAAAATAATTCTTAAGAGCATCTTTGCATAATGTTCCATCATCGGTGGTTGTATTTATCAGATAGATTAAAGGTCGTTCACACAATTTGCCACATTTTTTCAAGTAATTGTTTATAGTATTAGCTTCTGCAGATATTATTTCAGGATTCGATTTAATAGATTCTTCTAGCCAATTTATTAGTAGATTATTGACAGAGTTATCACTATATAGATATTTTATTATATCCAGGCCACCCTCTGGATTGTCCGAAAATTTATCTAACATATTTTTATCATTGCGTCTCTGAATTAAAGAAAAAATATTTTGTTTATCTTTTAAAGAATTTCTTAGTGAACTTGTTCCCACAAGACATAGCAAGCTTTTTCTCTTTTCCATGGTTTTACTTCTAGTTTTTTGGTATAGAAATAGATTGTCTATTTGTAATGTCAATGGCGGAACCAAAAAGTTTCTGTCCCCTACAACCCCCCTCCTATTTATCTCAGCACTTCCTCCCCATCTTCTTCTTCAGCATAACCATCCTGATATTTTATTTAAAATTCGTCTCATGCTTTGTGGTTTCAATTATATTACGGCTCATAAGTACAAATTTTGAGCTAAACCATAAACACTTCATAAACATCATGTTACTGGATATAGATATATGTCATCCTATTCTTATATATTCTCCACCAGTTATTCAAATACTTCGTAATATCCCTTACAGAAATCTCAAATGCCCACATTTCAATGCTTTTTCTTGCCTCTATCTTTTGTTATTTTGCCCGGGTAATAACAAGAAGTAGCGATCGCTTTTCGGGGCAGAAATACATAAGGGGGGGTAACGAACATTGTCTCCCTTATAATTTCCGATAAAAAAGTTTTGAATTTAGTGAAGTATCAGTCCGCCTTATTGTTGAGAAAAATGCTGAACGGCTGCTGGATCCAATCCCAGAATTTGGAGAAGGCACATACATATTTTTGATATCGAAGGGTTGTTTGAAGAAAGCTATCCTTCTTGATATGGGTAAGTTCTTAAAAGTGGAGGCATTTCACATAGTCTGAATTGATATTTATAATTATTTTTAAAATATTTAAATTCAAATCTCATCTATCGCCAATATGCAGCGGCTGAATTGAATTATATATAATATATTCTATGCAACTTTTTCCGGAAAAAACTCGAGGGTATCGCCAAACATTATTTTTTGACAAAGTTTATATATGATATAGGCTAATGCAACATTTTAATTATTCCAAAAACATATGGTTAAGTTAATAGAAAATGGAAAATAATTAATATGGAACTCTCCGATGATTTAAAAAATGTTTTCACAGAAACAGCTCAAATATTGAA
>Ga0180732_1000717_pt1 | contig 25118 bp, 31 predicted proteins | sample KR11_01MetaG_FD_148674 | JGI IMG/M metagenome (GOLD analysis project Ga0180732, IMG submission 148674) | Groundwater microbial communities from the Olkiluoto Island deep subsurface site, Finland - KR11_0.1 MetaG | ecosystem: Environmental > Aquatic > Deep subsurface > Groundwater | place... | reverse complement strand
ATAATTTCAATATACATCAATGAATGATGCGCGCCAAAATCTTAATTTGAAATCATCCGACTTTATTTTATCAACATTTGGATTTTACGGACCCAATAAAGGCATGTTAAACATTATAAATGCTATTCCAAACATTAACATTCCCAATTTCAAAGTTGCTTTTATCGGCGGATTTCCACCCCTGTCAACATACATTCATAAATCGTATATTCAGGATTGCATCAAACAATCTATAAAACTTGGTGTAACAGATAAAATCATTTTTCTAAACAAGTTGGTTTTAGCAAAGGATATAGGATTGTGGTGTGCAGCAACCAACTTTATAATTTCTTTGCAGGAAGAAATTCAATCCATATATGTTCATGTTGAATCCTCTTCAGTTCATCTTGGATTGTCATCGAGCAAACCCATTATAATGGAAAATAATCCTAGATTTTCAACATTCACAGATGGTAAAGATTGCATTAAAATAAGTGAAGATAAAATAGCCGAAACACTTAATAATTTGTATAAGGATAAATTATTACAAAATGTGATTTCGGCGGGTGCACACAATTATTCAAACCAAACAACATTTAAAATCATCGCCCAAAAATATATGGAGTTGTACGAAAAATGTCTAAAGAATTAACAATAGTTACTCCAATTTATAATAATTATCAATTAACAGCAAAATGTCTAGCCTCAGTTTTTAAAAGTACGTATTCAAAAGAAAATTATGAGATTATAATTGTAGATAATGCATCGACCGATAAAACTGAAAGTTTGATTACTTATCTTATTAAAGAAAAAGAACCAATAAAATACATGAAAATGAAAGAAAATTTGGATTACTGTAAAGGTGCAAATGTTGGCTGGAGGGAAGTTAAAACTCCTTATTTAATGCTTCTCAATAATGATGTTATTTTAGATAAAGATTGTATAGAAAAAATGATGAAAGCCGTGCAAACAGATGAAAAAATAGGTTCTGTTGCACCCATAGAATATCGACTAGATGGACAAACAAGAGAAGCTCCTTTTACATACTTAAACAAAGAAGATTTAAGAAATGGAAAATATAGCGTAATTCTTAAAAAATATAGTGAAATTGAACATAACATTTTCGGACTAATAGATGTTGATATTGCCGGAGGCGCCGCCTGCATTATTAGAAAAGAAGTATCTGACAAAATAGGGTTTTACGATGAAATATTTTCCCCTTGTATGCATGAACACGAAGACTATTGTTTACGCATAAAAATTGCTGGCTACAGAAATGTGATGGTTCCTGATGCAAAAATGGTGCATATAGTTGGTGCAACCACAGCCTTTAATAATGCATATTATAACAATGTTTGTAAAGAAAACAACAGAAAATTTGTTGAAAAATGGAAAAATTTAAAATGGTGAAAAAATGAAACAATACAAAAAAATAAAGTGCTGCCGTTCTTGCGGCTCCACAAATTTTAAACCAATTTTGTCTCTGGGCAAAATCTTCATTTCAGATTTTGTGGATTCATTTTCTAACAGAGGCAAAGCTCCTTTAAAATTGGTTTTCTGCGAAGATTGCAGTTTATTACAACTTAAACACACTACAAATCCAGAACTTCTATACAGAGAATATTGGTACAAATCGGGAATTAATGAAAATATCATTAGAGACCTTGAAGACATAACTGCTAAAGCAGAAAAACTGGTTAAACTTCAACTAGGCGACTTGGTCTTAGACATAGGTTGCAACGATGGAACCATGTTACGTTTTTATAAAACAAAATATTTAATATTGGTTGGTTTTGAACCCGCACTAAACCTGATTAAAGAAGCCAAAGTTGGAAACACAAAAATAATACCCGAATTTTTCAATTTTGAAGATTTTCAGAAAAATTTTAAAGACAAAAAAGCAAAGGTTATTACATCTATAGCAATGTTTTATGATTTAGACAATCCAAACAAGTTTGTTGAAGACATATCTAAAGTTCTTGACAATAATGGAATATGGATTATTGAACAAAGATACCTTCCCAGCATGCTGAAACAAAATGATGTTGGAAATATTTGTCACGAACACGTTGAATATTATTCTCTTCTTTCGCTCAAAAATCTTCTAGACAAACACGATTTAGAAATTTTTGATGTTGAACAAAACGAAGTTAACGGCGGAAGCTTACGAACATATATCAAACATAAAAATGCTCTAATAAATCCTCTTGTAGAAAACAGAGTAAAGAATCTTGAAGAAGAAGAAAAGTCTTATAAACTGAATACAAACATTCCCTATAAAGAATTTGCCAAAAGAATAGAAGATATTAAACAAAAAGTTTATTCTTTCATAAAGGAGGAGCATGATAAGGGAAAAATAATTCACATCTATGGAGCTTCAACCAAAGGCAATACAATGCTACAATATTTTGGATTAGACCATAAATTAATAGAAGCGGCTGCGGAAAGAGACTCAAGAAAGTTTGGTAAAAAAATAGTTGGAACAAAAATTTCTATTATTTCAGAAGAAGAATCCAGAAAAAGAGCCAATTATTTTCTGATTTTACCTTGGCACTTTCTTGATGTTTTCATCAAACGAGAGGCAGAATTTCTCAAGTCTGGAGGCAATTTTATTTTGCCTCTTCCAGAATTCAAAGTATTAAATTGGGAAGATGTTAAATGAAAATTGCAATAGTCAGCACGTTTCGAACTATGTGCGGGATTGCTCTATATACCGAAAACCTGGTCAACGAATTATCAAAGTTAACCGAATTAAAAGTTTTTGCTGAAATTCTTGAACCTCCTCAAACAGAAATCGGACCCATAGATGCAAACATCAAAATAAATTTTGAAAGATGTTGGAATCGTTACAGACATTTTGAAGATTTAGAGAAAAAAATCATAGAATATTCTCCAGACATAGTACACATACAATTTGTTGCCGGCCTTTTCAACGAATTAAGTTTCAACCCAAACAGTCAATTCCATAGATTTTTATCCAACGTTAGACAAAAAGGAATCAAAGTTATAATCACTCTCCATGATGTTCCAGGAGAATTTTCAAATCCACCACAGCTTTTGCAATGGTATAAAAATCTAAACGCTCACTTTATTGGTATAAACAATGAAATGGTTGGCGGCCTCAAAAAATGGTATCTAGATGCTCAAGCAACGGTAATACCAATTGGTTCAATACGTTTCACTCCTTATGACAAAAATAATGCGCGTAAAGTTCTCAAATTAAGTGAAAAAGATTTTATTTTGACTCAAGTTGGATTCTACGGAGCCGATAAAGGTATGCTCGAAATTATTCAATCTTTGCCTAAAATTTCAATTCCCAATTTCAAACTGGCGTTTGCTGGAGGCTTCCATCCTCTAGCAACCGCATTTTATAAACCATATGTAGGAGAATGTATAAAAACAGCAATTAAACTTGGTGTTGCAAACAAAATTATTTTTGTTTGCAAACTGTTGTCGGAGGACGAAATCAACCTATGGGCTTCTGCCACAGACTTTCTCATAGTCAACCTAAAGTCGATATTTGGTTATTCTGGTTCCGCATCAATTAAAAGAACTCTTATAGCTGGGAAACCAATTTTAATAGGAGACGATTCGCGTCTTTCAGAATTCAAAGACAATATTAATTGCGTAAAGATTTCTCAAGATAATATTGCTGAAAAGATTATGTGGCTTTATAATCATCCCGAAATCCAAAAAGTTATTATAGAAGGAGCACTCAAGTATTCTAGAGAAACAACGTTTGATATTGTTGCAAAAAAACATATGGAAGTATATGAAAATTGCAGAAAGAATTGAGCATTATAATTCCTGCTTTTAATAATTACCGTTTAAGCGCCTCTTGCTTGGCGCACATTTTTAAAAGCAATTATCTTAAAGAAAAATATGAAATCATTTTTGTAAATAATGCATCTACTGACAATACAAACACATTAATTTCATATTTGGTTGAACAAAATGAACCCATAAATTATATTAAATCTGATGTCAATTTAAATTATTGCAAAGGCTTAATACGTGGATGGAAAGAGGTTAAAACTCCATTTTTTATGCTTCTTAATAATGATGCATTTGTTGATCCAAATTGCATAGATGAAATGCTCAAAATAATGAAATTTGATAATAGAATTGGTTTGGTTGGTGCTATGGAATTTCTGCCAAATGGAGTTCCAACAAAAACAAAACCATTCATGTATTTTAATGAAAAAACCATTTTGGATCCTATTTTGAAGGGTCAGGATGAAGTTAAAGTTGAAAACGGATTCGTATATGTTGACACTGTTGGCTCAGCCTGTTGCATGATACGTACAGAAGTTTCTGACAAAATAGGATTTTTTGATGAAACATTTGTTCCATGCATGTTTGAACAAGAAGATTATTGGATAAGAATACTTCTAGCAGGTTATAGAATTGCATTGCCAATAAATGCCAACTTTTCGCATGTTGTGGGTGCAACAACTGCTTTTGATACTAACTATTATCAGCAAATTATAAAAATAAATAGAGAAAAATTTCTTAAAAAATGGAATTATTTAATTTCAGATGGTAAAAAACTTAACTTTAAAAAATTGAGGGGTGATATATAAATGAAAGGAAATCCAAATATAGAATGGGTTAGAAGAAGAAAAGAACTTCTAGAAAATATTTCGAATTTTAAACTTAAAGGTGACAGAGTTCAACTGACAACGCAGTTAAGTTATGCGCACAGTGCAATGCTTGAATCCATGTTCGGTTGGCAAAATTGGATCAACGGATGGATCGCTGTAGAGCTTAACAAGAAAATAAAAATCACAGATGCAAATGCTGTAGTTCTCACAGACTCAGAGCTGAAAAATTTGCATGAAAAATTCAAAGACTTCGCCATACAATTCATAGAAATGGATATCAAGATTACGGAACTTGTCAATAAAAAATTGGGGAAGAAAAATCTTATAGCATCTCAAGATAAGGATGAAGACCCTTTTAAAAGGTTGGTTGTCTGATGAAAATTGCAATGGTTAGCACTTTCCGTTGCGCCTGTGGGGTAGCAAAATATGTTGAGGAGCTTTGCAATGACCTTTCCAATCTTTGTGAACTGAAAATTTTTGCAGAGCACAGCCAACAAGAGCTTGAACCCATAGATTCCAGCATAAGCATTGCTTATGAACGATGCTACGTCAGAGGTGAACCTTTTGATAATCTTTCTCAGAAAATTCTTGAGTACAAACCCGATGTGATTCACGTCCAGTTTGAAAGTTCAATGTTTGCCGAATCATACAATTCTTCAAGTCTTCTTCTGAAATTTTTAAAAGTTCTACAAGCCAACGGAATTAAAACGGTTTTAACTTTTCACACAGTAATACCTTTTCAGAATTGGAACAACGAAGAAATCCAACAACTGAAGTATTGGTACAACAACTTGAACAGCAATGTTATAGTTGGAAATGAAATAGTCCGAGACGAATTTTTGAAATGGAATAATGATGCAAAGATTTCTGTAATACCTTTGGGATCCACAATTTTCAAGCCCGTTGAACGAAGCGAGGCTGCAGCAAAACTAAATATGGATCCAAACAAAATTTACATAGTGCAACCGGGATTTTATGGTCCCGACAAAGGCATGATTCAACTTGTGAAGTTGATGCCTGCAATTATTCAGAAATATCCGAATCTACAACTTGTTTTCGCCGGCGGGTTGCACCCATTGGCGCCTGATGCTTGGAAGTCTCGCACTAGAACTTGCATTGGAGAAATCATCAAATTGAATTTGACGAAAAATGTCATACTTCTAGGAAAATTTGTTGCAGAAAATGAACTGAATTTGTGGCTTGGCCTAGCCAACATTGTCATGCAAAATTATCATTGGGTATCCGGATTATATAGTGCATCAGCAAATGCTCATAGATTGCTGTGCGCCAACAGGCCGATAATCATGAATTCTAAAGATGTGCGACTCTTCGAATTTATTGATGGCATGCAATGCTGCAAAGCCGATGAGTCAACCATGCTTGAAGCTGTAGACAAATGTCTTTCAAATGCAGAGTATGTTGCAAAGATTTCTAGTGGTGCTACAAAGTATGCTTATGAAACTTCATTTAAAATTGCTGCGGAAAAACATTTGGAGGTCTATAAAAAATGAGTGTTGGAAAAAAAATAGGCGAATACCGCGTAGATGATATACCAGTATCTTTAGATGTTGTAGATGGAGAAGGCAACTACATTTTTTGTATTGTGTCGTATAGATACAGGAAACTTGATTTAGAATGAATTTCTGTATATATGGTTGAGGAGAGAGAAATGCAAAGAAAAAGAATATATAGACACAAAAAGAAGTTGATATGCGTAATTTGTAACAAGGAATTTAAACACATCCGTGGCAGGAAAACCTGTTCCAAGGAATGTCGTTATAAACTTGTTTCAATAAGCGAAAAGGCTTCTGAAAAAGTAAAGAACTTTCATAAAGACCCAAAATGGATAGAAAAACAACGTTTAGATAAAATAGGAAAGCCTTCACCAAAAATAGGAAAGCATTTGACAATAAAATCTAAAGAAAAATTAAGTAAAATTATGAATGATTTATATCTTGAAAATCCTGAGGAGAAATTTGAAAGAACAAAAAAAGCAAATGAAGCAATAAGACAAAATTCTGCATTTTATATTGGAAGACACGAAAAAGCTATAAAAAAAGAAATAAAATTATTTGAAAATAAAGGTTATAAATGTCTTGCTTTAGATAGAATTAGACCAGATTTTATTGCAATGAAAAAAGATAAAATTTATGCGGTTGAAGTGGAATTTGGATATATTAAACCAGAAAAGTATGAAGGAATTACATTTTTTAATGATGTTGTTTGGATTAATAAGCGGAGAGTTAAACAATAATGGAAATAGGAATGATTTCTACGTTTCTCCAAAAATGTGGTATTTCCACATACACTCTTTACCTTTCCGAGGCTCTCATTAAATCTGGAGTTAGTGTAACGGTTTTAGCAGAAGAACCCTTTCCAGACGAATCTGCTATTGCTAAAGATATGCATACTAATGTTCCTTATTTTAATTGCTGGAAGAGAACAGAGTTTTACACCAGATTAATTAGTGAAAGCCAAAACTATGATATAATACATATTCAACACCAGTTTGGACTGTTCAACAACACGTATGCGTGGATAAAATTTTTGAAAGAAGTCAAGAAACCGCTGGTCCTGACGGTCCACGACATCGTGCCGCCAAACGAAAGTTTCTCGACTTATTTTAATGAAACAATTCATTACGCCAAAAAAATCATTGTGCACACAAAAACATGCTATGAAGTTCTACGAAGCTGGAACTGCCCAGCCGAAAAAATAGAATTGATTCCGCATGGCACGAAAATCATTGGTGTGCCCAACAAAGTTGATGCTCGGCAAGAGCTAAAGTTGCCAGAAAATGCAAAAATAATTTTGTCTTGGGGGTTCCTCTGGGAATCTAAAGGCCTGCTGGAACTCGTGAATATATTATCGGAGATTAAGAAAACTTATCCCGAAGCAATGCTTATCCATGCCGGAGGCCTTCACCCCATATTGCAGAAATCATCCTATCTTTCATCAATTTTAAAAACAGCCATCAAGCTTGGGCTTAGCCCGAAAGATTTGATGATAACCCAATGGGTTCCCGAAGACAAAGTCCCGGCATGGTTTGGCGCCAGCGATGTAATAGTTTTGAATTATATGCGCGGCTCAGCCAGCGCAAGTGGCGCAGCTCACCGTGCAATGGCCGGCCATAGGCCCATAATAAAAACCGATGATCCATGCGTTGAAGACATTCCCGGTTACACTGTGCAACGTTTTGACGTTAATGCATTATATGATGCAATCTTGAAAGTTTTACAAGACGAAGTTTTGCAGAAAAAACTGGTTGCTCAAGCCGAAGCCGCTGCTCTTGAGACTTCTTGGCATAATATTGCCTTGAAACACAAAAAATTGTATGAGAAACTATAGCAAAATGCTATAGTAATATGTTGTTTCTCTATCCATTTGTTCTTTGAATGCTTTCATGCTAAATGTGTTTTGTACCGGATAATTGATTAATGGAATTGGAGTAGTTATTTCCTTTTTATCGGTAAATAAACATTTTGTTGTGAAGCCTCCACCGTCAAACTTGTGCTCCAAATCTATCAACTCTAAGTTTGATGCTGAAAGTCCTTCAGAAGGAATCGTTAAAGGATATAAATATCCCATGACAAGGTCTATGCTTCCGGTTGTCAAAATTTCTATTTGTCTAGTGGAACTGCTGTTTATAGACAAGTATGTGTTTGCAACATTTTGACAATATTGGTTTGAATTGTATCTATCATTTTTTATAATTTTTTCTCTTAAGCCGTAGCTTGCTTGAGAAGCAGAGCTTGAGGCAACCCCCTGAAATCTTGTTGCAAAATATAATGCATCTACAGCACTATTATTGGCAGACCAATTTTTGTCAAGGTAATTTGTGAAAATGCATTCAAATCCATCAATGTTAAACCAGTCTGGAGAACCGCTTCTGAGCCATTTGTAAGAACCCGTATTTTGGTCATATGTAGTAAGAACTGTTACTCCTTCATTTTTTGGTCCCAAAGGCAACTTTGGATGATATTGCCAATGATTTGCATCTGTAAGATTTGGTTCCAACTCTGTGTAAAAATAGTCTGCATCCCAATTTCCGCTTCTCAAACGTATTTGGGATCCGGTGCAAGATTCATTAAGTGGACTCAGTGTACCCCAAGCCTGTTCAAACGCAAAAGCCATGAAATCGTCGCTGCTAAGCATTAATGGCGGACTAAACAACCTGCGTAGATGTATTCTAAAAACATCTGAAACTGGCTCGGCCGTGTCAGAATTCCATTCAACATATATTGATGAAGAACCTGTATAATGCCCAGCCTGATGGTCAGGAGTTAAGGCGTAGCTTCCCGACGAATCTTCTTTTAAGCCTGTCCAATTTCCTTCATCGCCTTCTTCAGTCCATATGTCTAATCCCGAAGAATAGTTTCCGCTTACGCCCGTTCCTCCCCATTGTTGCGGACGATAACTTCCCGTCCAAGACGAATCTTTTCCGCCGAAAACATAAATTTTGTTTGAACAATCTGAAATGTCGTTGAAAACTCTGTAACTTAAAATGTTTTGTCCCACAACAAATGCATGGGTTCCCGAACCCGTTTGCCTGATGAACCAATGCAATTGTTTTTGTTCATCAACATAAAAGTCTTTGTTGTTAAAATCAGATATTTCAACCATGCCACTATGTACATTCTTATTTTCCATAACTATAGTATAAGGTGTTGTATCGTTAATAATATATTTATGGTTAGTATTTAAACTTGCGTCATCATTTAAAATTACCATGCTTCCAGAAGTTGACCCAGTAAAACTTCTTCTCTCCAAAATTCTGAGCAAAGCTTCGCCGTAATCTCTCCCGATTAATTTTCTTAAGTAGCCTCTGCTTTCAGAAAAATCTGTTTCTAAAGTGTCAATTCTGCCTTGCATAGTTGGAGGAAAAGAACCCGTACTATTGTAGTTCAACCAAATCCAAACATGGTCAAACAATGAAATGCCCGTGAAGGCGTTGCCGCTGCTGCCAGTGTCTGGAAAGTCCACTTCAAAAGTTCCAACGGCAGAAGTTAAACCCGGTTTAACTCTTATAGAAGAAACTTTGTTTGTAACACCTGTGGTACCAAAATTGTAAGGTTCACCAAGCCAGTTGCTTGCGCCGCTCAATCTGACTGCGTAGACAGGATGAGTTATTGACAAGTTAAACCAACTCTATAGCACTTAACGAAAACTTTCTTTCAAACGGCCTATCGCTGTCTTCAAATGAAATGTTCATGAATTGAACAGTTTTCGAATACAAAGTGGAACCGTCCACTCCAGTGTAAACTATGGATCCTGTGGTACCAGGCAAACCAAACAATATGGCATTTGCCGCAGTTGTTACCGTATAACTTGAGCCAGTTAATAAAAATATTCCTTGAAGAGAAATTCTCGAACTTTTATTTCCCATATCCTGAACTATGTCATAGTCCGCCGTAGGCAAATCAATAACTGCAGTTCTGTTAGAATACTGTACAGATACCTTTTGTACTATAATATAAGTTACTGGACTTCCATTGGCTTTTCTGATTGTTGTTGGCATTATCTTCCGATTCTCCTTCTTGACTCTTGTGCCATTCTCAAAGCCATATTATCAAGCATGTTGTCAACATCTACTGATGATGAAATCGGACCCGAATTCATGTTAATATTTATAATATTCATGCTTGTCCCAGACGGGATAACCGTTTCGCCTTTATGTAATATATATGCTCCAGTCTCTGAAACTGTTCCGCCGCCCTGTAAACTGCCTTTAACAGCAAAGCCGATGCCCATGACTGCTCCTATGGCAAGCATAGCCCAGCCGATGGGCCCGATGGCCGCCCAAGCTGCTCGGGCTGCATTTGCCACCAAATGATAAGTTCCGGCCAAGGCAACATTTGAAGCTGCTAAGCCGGCGTTAGAAGCCGTTTGAGCAGTTGTATGTATAATGCCAAACCTTAAAGCCACGGCATACATGTCTGTTGCAGTAACAACAATTCTAATAGCGGCGCCGACACCGTAAACTATTCCAGTTATTTCTCTAATAATTATATTGTGGTTGCCCCAGAGGTTGTTCAAAATTGAGAGGCTTCTACCCATCAGCATCAAATCCCAGCTTACGCTACGGATGGGTGCTATAGATTCTCTTATAGAAGTTGCGGCCAAGTCTGAAGCAGATTTTCCCTCTTTATGAGCCGTGCTTTGCTCACGCACAACTTTAGTTTTTTCTTTGTCAGCACCAATAACCTGTTCAGTTCCTGCTGCAAGCCCGCCGAGTGACTGTGTAGTTCCATCAATTGCAGTTTTTGCTTCTTCAAAACCGGAGCTGTCAAAAGCTGACAAAATATCAATTATTATACTAACATTTTCTCCAATGCCAAGGCTTCCGCCTCCGGCTCCGCCCATGAATTTTCCGCCAGGTCCTTGAACGTTTAATGTCATTTTACATCATTCCTTTCAGCCTAGCCTCAGCTTCCATTTCCCTATTCTTATCTTCAGCTTGGCGAATCAATTCATTTTCTATTATTCGAAATTCCTCAATTATTTTAGCATCCTCTTTTTCAAGCTGGCTTGGCAAGCAATGCATGCTCTTGCACAAGTTGTACAACTTTACGCGGCCATCCGTGGTTACCTCACCAGCCAGCGCCATTATAAATTTTGGGTTTCAATATTACTTACAAGATTAATTTTTTGCGTTATTTGAAAGAGTCTTTCTCCCAGCTGGCCATCCATGTTACGAATCTCCTCGACCGTAAACTGTTTCCAACCGTCATTTTGATACATCACAGTTTTCAATATCAATGTTTCGTTAAATTTTGGCGAATCAAATGAAGCATAGCCTGACATGGGTTCCACATGAGTGCATTCCGATGTTAAAGCATTTTTCTCGCCCCAAGTCCACTTTCTGAAAGCGAACATTGCTCCGAGAACTTCCGTGGTGTATAACTCTCCTTCTTTTTTCAAATCGTATTTTTCTTGAACCATACAATCCCCTCCTCGGGTAATTTATATTTTTCAAACTAAAAAAATGGAAAAACTAGGCACCTGCAGTGCCTTGATACAAACTTCCGGTGCCAATAAACTCCCATGACTCGGTCATAAGATTTGCGCCTGGCCTATAAGAATTGCTATAGTTGCTGACTTTCATTCCGCTAAGCCTAATAAAAGTTTTCGCTGAACCTGATTTGTTTGGGTAAATGTCAATATCCCAATACAGCATGGCTGCTTCTCCAGTCGTGAAATTGGTTATCAAAGGTGAGCCTGTATAGAATCTTTCGATGCTGCAAGTGCAACCATAGAGACCATCCGTGATGCTTACATAACGTGTGCCGCATTCTTCTTTAGCATCTGTTCCAGTTACCTGCTTAAAAGTTACTCTTTGAACACCGTCAAGTTTAATGAAATTTCCTGAACCCGTTTTAACGTATGTATCTACTTGCCAACCGGCGAACGTGGTCATATTTTTTTCCTCCTTTATTTTTTATTTTATGTTCCTTTTTTATACTTTATAATATTTCCGAAACCATTCGAAATCAATAGTGGCGGCCTAACCCGCAGGTTGTCTGCACGATTCCATCCGCCCACAAAAAACACTTTGTTCACTCCATCGTCATCTCCCGTGAGTACACTTCCCGATTTTATTATTCGCTCAGCCTCTTTCATCATCACATAAATCGTGTTTTTCGCCCATCCAAGACTTGAATTCGAATCTTGTTTGAAACGCACATAGATGTGAAAACCTATTTTTTCAACGTCAAGGTAAGTTGCCTCGCTAGAGCCTAAGTCTACCGGAGCAGACGAATCTGAACCCAGCGGTCTTATAACAATTTGTGGCATCGAAATGTTTTCATCGTACAACCTTGTCGTGAAAGCAACATTTGTCGTTGACAAGTTGCCTGTGAGACTCCAATTGTTCTTCAGAAGCAGCAGCACTTCAATCACAGGATCCATTATTCATCACCGTAGGTTTCTCTGAACAAATTGTCTATAACCTGAATGGTGGTTCTAAAGAGTACGGGTCTTTTATCAATTTCGTCCCTATGGCTTCGTTTGCCAAAGTAAATGAATTCTTCATTATTATATTGTGATCCTATGCGGCTTCCGCTTCTTAGAATGCGTTCCACTTCGCGTCTGATGTTATATTCGGCCCATTTTGCTTGTCCAATGCTTCTGCCCGAATCTTGCAGTGGCCGCACCCAAATGTCAATGTTAACATAATTCGTGTAACCGTATAATGGGTCGGACCCGCATGACATTACTCCTTTTGTGCTTGCTAAAGGAGTAATCGTTATCTGCGGCATTGCAATGCTTTCGTTGTACCAACCGGTGCTAAAAGCAATACTGCTTGCTCCTAAGCCGGGATGAGTTATTTCAGTTAAACTCCATGAATCTTTCAGCAATTTCAAAATGTTTATGAGAATATCTAGGATGGTTCCTTTTGAAGCATAAGGATCTGGATAGTTGACATTTACGCTGAAAAGTTGTTCTTGAGGTTCACGCCAATGAACATAGATTTGAAATAGTTGCTCGTCATGTAATGTATATCTTGGAAGAATTTTAAATTGTTTATCAAAATTGCCCGGTCTTTTTCCTGCATAAACTTCAAATACTGCATCTGAACTGCCATCATATTCGGTTAATCTTGGGAAAACTTGGAATGTTGTATCGTAATGGATTGTAAATCTTGGAAGAATGTTGAATGTTGCATCAAAATAATCACTATATCTTGGTGAAATTTTAATAATAACATCTGTGTTAGCTGTTGCCTGGTCAATGTCGAAGTCGGAAGAAAAATCGTTTCGGGTAAATGCTGGCATATTTTATCATTTCATTACAAAATTATCTGCATGTACAACATTTGTAACGGTTCCATCAGAACCAGATGCGGCAGAACCATTGGTTGATCCAGTCATAATGAAGTTTCCATGAATAAATCCATTTGCAACATCCAAATAAACGATTGCCATGGTGGTTGAGCCGCTTATCATATTATTTGAACATTGAAATGCATCTGACCCGCTGAATCTAATTCCATAGTTGCTTGTAACTTGTACATTATTATCATTTACCTGAACGCCATTTGCAGACTGGTTTATGTTTATTCCATGTTGGCCCTTTATAATGTTTCCGTTTATAATACAACTCTTCGGCTGTTGTATATAGATGGCATAAGATAGTGGCGTTATGCATGTATTTCCAGAAACATTGGCCCTAAGGGCGTCTCCCCATCCAGCCATGTTTAACAATATGCAGGCATCGCCACTTAAATGTTGTATATAATTATCAGTTATGGTGAAGTCTTGAGAACCAGATTGAGTGTAAATTCCATAGTTGCTTGCTCCAGATGCAATAATTCTGTTGCCTTGAATTATTACTTGGTAAGGAACTCCAAGATTCCATATGTCTGCGGCGCTATTTTCTGCAAAATAAATTCCTGAACCAGAACTTATGAATTCGTTGCCAATTAATCTACAATCATGAGCGAGATATTTGCTTGTTCCAGAATCCGGAGTGTAACCCCAATCAACAAATCCATAAATTGTCGCATTAACTTTATTTCCTATTAATGTATAATATCCGCCATCCATAGCAAATCCATTTTGAACATTATACGCAGTATTTCCAATAAAGATATTATTTTTGCATGCTCGAACCGTATAGGCGGAACCAGAACCTATTTCAACATTATTTCTGCAGGTATTATTTACATAAATTGTGTCTACATTTCCTCCGCCGCATAAATCGAATATGGTGCTTCCACTTGTTGTTGCATCTTCAAAAATACAATTCGAAATAATATTGTTTCTGCAATAATTATATTGGTATGGATCAGCAACTGTTCCTGCACCAAGAAATCCTAAATTCATTGTTAAAGCATTTTTTGCATTTTTCATTCTAAGATTATGGAATAAAGATTCTGATACATTGTAAGCACCAATGCAGCCGCCATTGCTATTGCAATCCAATGTCAAATCGGCAATACGAATTCCTTTCTTTGTTGCATTGGTTGCGCCTAAAACATAAATAACATTATTGGTGTTGTTGGCTGAAGTTAATTGTAAAACTGTTGAATCTCTGTTTTCTCCAATTACGCTTAAAGAACCACTTAGTAATAACAACTGATCCGTCAATGTATATGTTCCACGTTTGAAATACAAAGTGCCGCCGCCGGAACCAGTTATGGCAGAAAGAGCGTTTGTAACTACTGTTATGCAAGTTGAACCGCTAAAATCTGTTGAGCCGCTGTTTTGGGCATAAGCATAATAGATATTGTTTTCTTTAAAAACTATATAGCTTGCTTCCCTATAGAGTCTGGCATTATTATAATCGCTACCGCTTACAAGCGTTCCTGAAACCCATTTATAAGGTATTGGCAAATTTTATCAACTCCTAGTAGGAACTACCTGAACGGGGAACCAACTTTCTGATATTCGCATATTTTCCAACAACAACATCTCCCAATCGCCATATATGTAACGGTAAAATAACGTAGCGGATGCAACTGCCACTTGGGTAAATTATTTGATCCCAATACTCAATATTGGCATCATTATCAACATAGATTCTTTCGTAATCTTCGGGATAAAACCCAATGTCTAAGACCACATCTGTGGCACTAATGTGTGTCACAAGTGCACGGATGCTTCCAGTAACCCAAGTGCGTTGAGCGTCCCCGTATCCATAGGTATCCGTATTTAATATATTATATGAATTTGTTCTGTCTGTAGAACCTGATAGCCATTGGACTGTTGTCCCATTAAGGTTCACTATGTCATGAACCTGCTGCTGAGCTTTAGTCCAGTTCAAATGCATTTATTATAAATCTCCTGAATAATTTTTGCACATTTATCTGGATTTTCATGTATTTCATGTTCCCAAAAGCGTAGGACTTTCCAACCAGTTTCCTTTAATAATTTATTTTGACGTTTATCAATTTCAATTCTTTTTGGCAAATTATGCCAGTAATCTCCGTCGGCAAATACAGCAATTTTATAACCTTTAATTATAATATCTGGAACGCATATATTTGGAATTATGGAGTGTTTGGAAAATTTTATATTTCTTTTAGATAATTCTTCTTGTAATGTTATTTCTATTTTAGTATCTTTCTTTTTAATATTTTTCGAAAGATTGAAACCATTAATACGCATTTTTTGACGTATCTTTTGAGCCCTTTCTATTCCATAAATTTCTTCAATAGTTTTGCCTGTAACAGTTTTAGATAAAGTTTTAGAAATTGATTTAGATTGTTTTTTTAATCTTTCATCCGTTTCCTTAGTTAAACCTTTATTCCATGAAATTAATGAATTGTCCTGAAACATTTGTTTTCTAATTTTACTAACTTTTTTAGACATATTTTTAATTGTAATATTATTTTCTTTGGTTAATCCTTTGTTCCAATTATTATATTGTTTATTTTTAAATGTTTCTCCTTGTTTTTTAACTCTCTCATCCGTTTCCTTAGTTAGTCCTTTGTTCCAGGGAATATGACCTTTTTTCCAAGCAGATTTTGGGTGCATTTGCTTCATTTTTTGAATATAAATTTCATAACCTTCGGGATCATTTTGTTTAAATTTTTCTTTAGCTTTATTACCTTTGTTGGCCTGACCTATTTTTCTTTTAGTTTCTTCACTATGATGTTTCCCTTTAGTCCAAGGAATATGACCTTTTTTAAATATCAATGTATTATCAACTCTAAAAATAAGAAGGTGCAGTATCTTTATAAGTTGTAGTATCACTATCCATAGATACTTGTATTGGTTGTATAGCTCTGAGATGGAGTTGAGCGGACTCCCTAAAACTTTGGATAAGTAACCTATAAGTGTTTAACATATGAGGTTGTTGTACAGAAACTCCCGCTGACCATGAAAACCCGTCAACCAATACATCCCCGCTTAAAAGAATCAATGTTCTCATGCAACTATAATCTAATAGACATGTTCTTACATGATACGATGTTATTTCATCGGTTGAAGTCATAACATCGTTGCCAAGAATTCCAAACAGATAATAGTTTGACAAATTTATTTGGGCAAGCACACTACCGCTTGTTACATTTTGCCCCCAAAACCAATAGTTGGAACCTGTGCCTGTACCGTTTAAAGCCAATTTTATATCTTCGCAAGTAATTAATGGAGTGAAATCTACCATAATTCAATTCTCCTTATTAAATATATTTTTCTTCTCCTTCAGTATTAAAATCTGGTGATCCATCTCCAATTTGAATCCATGATGAATCCGTGGTGCCCGCCAATTGAAAGTCTGGAAGACCACCATATCTCTGCAACCAAGTTGTTCTCACAGTTGGTACCGAGACCGAAAGTTTAAAGACTAAATCAGAATTTATTGAATATCTCGGCAAAACTTTGAAGATTTCATCAAAACTGGCAGTGACTGCGGCAGAGGTCCAGTTTGCATAAATTTCTATCAATTGTTCTGCATGGTTTTGGAACCTGGGATCAATCCTAACAAGATTATCAATACGTTCAGTAAACCTGGATCTCATTTTGAATAAATTATCAATATTTGGAACAAATCTTGGTTGAAACTTCAGCAACTGCTCCGCATGACCCTTAAACTGTGGTTCGGTTTTAATTAAATTATCAAGATATTGAACATATCTTGATTTCATAGTAAATAAAATATCAGACCGTGAAGCATAAGCAACCTTAAGTTTCATTAATATGTCTGAAAATTCAGAAAATTTCGGAGAAAATTTAATCATTTCATCGGTTGGACGTATAAATCTGGGCAACATCTTCAATGATTGGTCATAATTAAGTTGAAAAAGGGCCCATTCTCCTGAAAGCCAGAAGTGTTTAACAACTATGCCCGGCATGATTTATCTATCCAAAACTTTTTAGACAAAAATAGTTTAATTTTTGGAATTTTGATGACCCAATTATTTTTCCATTTTTGTAAATTATGTATTTCTTTAATTCTTCCAATTCCCATAAGTAAACGCCGAAGTTTAACTGCGGCACCAGCTGCGACTGCTGCTGTCCATGTGAAATTGTTCACCTGAGAATTTCTTGTTGTCAGGTCCCCATACCTAAATACGCCACTTGTATATGTTGCATTACTTGTTCTGTTTGTATAATAATTAAATGTCCATGTAGCACTTGAAAGAGCATTTGCTCCTAACTGTTCGGTAGCAAATGTTAGCCTATTGGTGCTGGTATTTGTTTTTGCAAGAACATTTACGTTGATTGTGTCTGTTGCGTTCAAACTGGTGAGAGGACAATCCCAAGTGTTAGTTTGGTACCCCCCTGCATTTCCACTACCCACTGCTCTTATTACTTTTGCAACATTAGTTCCAATCTGCGTGTTTGTTGTATCTATTGCATAAACGTAAACGTTTGACTGGACATTTGTTTGCTGGTCACTAACCGCATAAGATGCAGTAAGGGGTGTAGCGACTTCAGTTTGAGTTGTGCTGAATTCAGGTGTACTTGTGAAGAACCTTGTTTCATCAGGATCAAAAAGGGCTGTTTCATTTGGATCAACAGTCAGAGTAGCGGTTCTTTCATCAAACACTACTTCTGCTGGTTGGTCTCGAAACCTTTTTTTTAAATTTGGATAATTAAGGTATAATGTGTTCCATTTTTCTTGTGTATCCAAAACTTCAATGCCGTTAGCTACTTCTGCAATATTGAGGGGATTTTCCGATTCAACTTTGACAATGCAGAAGCTATAAGGCTTCTTGTCTGGTTCATAAATTATGCTTAATGAACAATCATATTTAGGTTCTCCAGCATGGGCAATTGCATAAGCGTCGTTGATGTCACTGAATATTGGCCTGTACGGTTTTACATCTTTCCCATTTCCAGAAACGGAACATTTGAGCCAAACAGTACTTGTCAAGAATAATTCTCCAATGCCAGCGGCATTATTCTATTGCCAAAATTGCGGAGATGTTTACATCTTACTCTATTGTCAACAAACGCTGTGTACCCATGTTTTAAGGCGTTGTAACAGAAACCGTGGTCTTCTGACATTACGTTATCTTTCATTTTGTCTTTAACTTCAGGTGAAGTGTATCTGAAAAGTTTAAAAGATATTCTTTTATCATTCATCAAATGTTTAGAGAGAAACATGCAGGCAGTATTAACGGAGTGAACTTCAAAAAATTCTTCACGTGGAAGACTGTTACTGAAATCGTAGTAGGGACCAAAATATCCAAACCCCAACCTTATGTTAAGTTTGTTGTCGGGAACAAGCACGATGCCACCTACTATGTCTGCTTGGTCCTCCAGAAAACAGTTTATCGTGTTTGGTGGTGGCATAACATCTGAATCAAGAAACCATCCATAGTCATATTCTTTGCCATAAGTCAAAAGCAAGTCTCTAACTTTGGCAAGTTCAAAAAATCTGTTGTCAGTCTTCGTTACATAGTTGAGTTTAAAAGATAATATTTCATGCTGACCATGAAAGTTTTCACGTACAAACGTTCTTTTCGGAGAATCTTCGGGGATTGCAAAAAAGAATTTAAGGTTTTCTTTTGGATATTTCAATTTGTACCAGCTACTCCAAACGCTACTAAGAGTGCGCTCTGCAAAGCTGTGCATGGGAACCATGACGGCTATGCTTGGCAAATCATCAGCTGGCATTATTAGTCACCATATATTTTTCATCTCAACAAATTTAATTAAGTTGAATCATCATCCCAGTAACTTACGAAACCGCCATGTGTAGCTGCTGCTGAAGAACTCAAGTATAGTGCACTACCAGTAACATTGGTTCTAAATAGAAATGCTGGTGGAGTTACGCTTATTGAATAGCCTTCATTTGCCCCAAAAGGCATAGGACCAGTTAATGCCGAGTAAGCTAGACCAGCACCGCTGCTGTACCATGCTTCATAAGTTGGCACTGCCGCACCACTAAAATTATTGTATAACGCCGAATAAACTTTTATATGCTTATTAGCAACAGACGCAACCACCGACAGCAAACTGTTGGCTGTGCTTACGCCTACAATTGCCGCACTCTTGAAAGTTTTTGTTGCAATAGGATTCACATCTAAAGCATTTTTTGCAGTGTCGGGAACAAGTCCCGTTGTAAGCGTTGCTTGTAGGCTACTGCCTGTTATGTAAACTGCACCAATTGTTGATGTGCCCGCAGCATTAACAACAGAGTTGTTAACATTTATGCTACCAGTAACCATTTGCGCGGATGCGTGTGTGTAAATTCCAGAACCTGAAGCTACAGGACTTGTAACATAAAGTGTTGGCCAATTATCTATTGAACCTGTTGTTGCCGCAAGGCCAGTATTAAGATTTACGCTTCCAGTTATCATTTGTGCACTTGCATAAGTGTACACGCCGCTTCCTGAAACTACCGGACTTATAGCATAAAGAGAAGGCCAGTTGTTAATAGAACCAGTAATTGCTGGAATACTATTAATATTCACTGAACCTGTAACAGCAAGTCCAGCCGCACTGCCAGTTACATTTACTGTCCATTGACCAGATTCCGTAACAGCATAGGTTGCTGGCCAGTTATTAATAGAACCAGTTATAGCATTTGAACTATTTATGTTTATACTACCCGTAACCATCTGAGCACTTGCATAGGTATAAACTCCCGAACCAGAAGTAACTACATTTGAAATCGATATATTTGTATTTACACTACCAGTAACCATAACCGCACTAGCATAAGTGTAAACTCCGCTTCCAGAGACAACAGGAGACACATTATAAGTTGAAGGCCAGTTATTTATTGATCCAGTAATAGATGTTGAACCGGAAATTGTCACTGGCAAAGGTGAGGTTGCACTACCAGTTACACCAATCATACCAGCAATAGTATAGGTAGATGGCCAGTTATTAATACTTCCAGTTATGGCCACGGAACCCGAAACAGTAACTGGCAATGGAGAAGTAGCACTTCCAGTAATTCCAACAGTTCCTGTAGTAGCATATGTACTTGGCCAATTATTAATTGAGCCGGTTATGGCATTAGAAGAATTAATATTTATACTACCTGTCACCATCTGAGCTGATGCATATGTATAAATACCAGATCCGGAACTTACTACATTTGAAATTGTAACATTGGTGTTTACACTTCCAGTAACCATTACCGCACTTGCATAGGTATAAATGCCACTTCCTGAAACCACGGGCGTTACATTATACGTACTAGGCCAATTATCTATTGAGCCTGTAGTTGCCACAGTTTTATTAATAGTCACTGAACCTGTTATCATTGTCGCACTTGCTTGTGTATAAACTCCGCTTCCCGAGACTACTGGAGTTACGTTGTATGTACTTGGCCAGTTGTTTATTGAACCCGTAACAGCGATGGAACCTGAAACAGTGATAGGTAGTGGAGATGTAGGGCTTCCAGTAACACTTACAACCCATTGTCCAGATTGCGTTGTTGCATAGGTAGCTGGCCAATTATTAAGACTTCCAGTTATGGCAATAGAACCAGATACATTGATAGGCAGCGGTGAAGTTGCACTACCTGTAACTCCAATCATTCCAGCGACAACATAAGATGTTGGCCAGTTATCAATGGAGCCTGTAATGGCTTTAGAACCAGAAACTGTAACGGGTAACGGAGAGGTAGCGCTTCCTGTTACACCTATCATACCGCTTACTACATAAGTTGTTGGCCAATTGTTGATTGAACCAGTAATTGATGTAGAACCCGAAATTGTAACCGGTAATGGAGCAGTTGAGCTACCAGTAACTCCAATCATGCCAGCAATAGTATAAGTTGCTGGCCAATTATTAATTGAACCGGTTACATTCCATGCACCCAACTGATTTACTGAACCAGAAATTTTAACGGAACTATCTGTTTGCGTCCAACTACCAGTAGAATTGACATTCCATTGTCCCAGTTGATTTACCGAGCCCGATACTACAACTGCTTTGTCTGGAGAGCTACCTGTAACTCCAATAGTAGCATCTGAACCACTAATACGCATTAATCTAGGATCTATAAAAGTATTAACTGCGTCAGCAATAGTTAAAACTACTGCTTCAGAATGTGGCGCGGCACCACTACCAGTCCAAGTTCTCAATTTTTTTCCTGTCGAATCATCAGGAACTTGGACAAATGTTTCTGCCATATTTAATCACGCCTAAATTTTTAATTTCCATTTAATTGTTTTCTGTAAATCTAAGAATGTTAATTCAATGGTAAAAACTTTCTCAGTTACATTGAATACGATTTGAGATTTCAAATTACCCGATGTAATCTTCCAACCTACATGATATGAAGCTATACTAAAGCCATCATACGAATGAGTTGGTCTGGATTTAAATTCTGTGAAGGCTTCCTTATAGTGAATCAATCCGGAAGCGTAATTCAAATCTAGGCCTGTAAGTGGAAACACAAATTCTCGATTATCGATAGTGAACACTCCTGAGTCACAATTTATGAAGTAATCGAAGTTTGAGGAAATGCAGTGAAACTTTCTCAGTTTATCTCTATCTATTTCTTTGAAGAGATGTTCCTTCCCGGAGTCATCCCATTCTCGCAGCAAACTGCCGTCATTATATTCGGCAACCCAAATTATATTTTGGTTATAAAATGGTGAATAACTCATGGTATTGAGCCCCGAAATTTTTATGTATATTTATATCTAAGACAAAAACTTCCTGTTTTTGTTCCCTGCGGTGTAGCATTCAACACATTCAAATATGATGCAATCAACCATGCGCTGCCGCTGTTGCCACCATTCTGCGATCCCGATAGAATAAAATTAGCGGGCACAAAAAGTCTGTTTCCAGAAGAACCGCTGTAAATATAGATATATGGCATCGAAAGTGAACCGCTAGTGGCTACGCTGCCTGTGAAGCCGGCATTTGACATATAGAAGTAGCTGCTGCTTACAAAAACTGAACCCGTCAAAGACCCAGACTGTAAACCCCAAGAGTACGAACTTTCTGAAGCATGGCCTGCAGAGCCGGATTCATGATGGCCAAAGCCGAGGCATGTTGTGTCTGCCTGCGCCTGTCCACTTGATGACAATATTGCATCGCTAACGCTTGCCGCACCGGCTGCATTGTTGCAAATCCAAAAGAATGTCGTGCTACCGCTACTGCCAGTGTCTATAGTTCCATAATCATAGACTGATGCCATAACTCCCCAGGAACCAGTTGCAACTTGTGTTGTAAGACTAGCACTGCTTACACTTGAACTTGTATAGAATGAAATTGTTGGTGCTGTCATTTTTTTATTTCTCCTTTTTTAATTTATGAATTATTTATAACCTATTATGTAAATGCTTCCAGAAATTGCACTTCCAGTGCGATTTTGAATTAATATTCGCATGTAAGGCATGCTGAAATCTATTGGAAATTGATTCCATATTCCCATCAATGTAACGTTTGAACGTAAACTGCCATCTATAAGTGTGCCGGCCCCCGACACATTTGCGCCCTGCCATATTACATTGTCGGGGCTCCAATCAACGTAAACGAAAGAACTGGAATTTGCAAGAGTTGTTGCTGAGCCAGAAGCTAAATATACGCAAACTGATTTGCGATATGTGCCTATTGGGCCGAAAACGGCTCCGCTCCAAATTGTTGGATTTTTTGGAAGATTATTAAGTGAAGCTCCCGTTGAATACAAGACAATGTATTTATCATCAAGTCTAAAAGCGTTTCCTACTGGAGTAGTTGACATAAATTTTCATCCTTTATATGATTTTATGAATATGAATTTTTTAATGGCGGAGAATTTCACTCCGCCGAGTTCAAAAAATCTTTGATTTTATTAACTGACGTTGACGCCTTGAATCGTGCAAATAGTTTAGCATCTATTCAACCTTTTTATGAAACATTTATTCCAACAATGGCTGCAATAGTATTGCCCTTTAGCACAACCGGCGAATAACGTGCAGTGATGTATACGCCTACTGAGTCTCTTTCTTCAAGAGCTTTGATTCCCGTAGTTATTGGTCTGCGTTCCACGAACATTCCCATTGGTGAGTATTGACCCAATAGGTTGCTTGTTCTGCCTCTTGAAAGCACGAAAACACTTCCTGTTGGACAGTTCGTGCTTGAAAAAGCGTCTAATCCCAAAATGTCGCCGAACTTTCCAGGCAACTGCATCAAGCCTTCCTGCAGAATGGGTTCGCCATAATGCATCAAGCTTGTGAAGTGCGGAAGTTTCTCAATGTGACTCTTAGCAAGCGGGTGACAAAGCATTGTGTCAGGCATATAGTTGTACTGTTCAACTTGAGCCTTAGCATTTATGATGTCGTAAGTGCCGATGCCGGGACCTCCCGATCCGGATATTACGAATTCGGTGCCGTCGAAGGCAAGGCTTTTGCCGCTTGCAGCCACAGAACTTCCTGAACCCGCTTGAATAACTGAAATGCAGTCTTTGTCAATTTTGTTTGCAAAGCGCAATGCTGACCTTACAAGTTGGTCTTGCTGGATTGGTATCAAGGAATCTGTAATCTGATAAAAATTACGAATAATAATGTTTCAAAAGAAGTTCTTTGTGAGTTAAATCTATGCAATTTTGTAAATTTTTCTTTATATCTGTTTCAAAGAAGCACAAAACTTTGAACCCCTTCTTTTTAAGTTCTTCAATACGGTTATAATCATGATTTACAATTTTTACTAGGGTTTCGTTTGTCTTCTTATAAATTTCTGGGTTTCGGTGCCAATAATCTCCATAAGCTTCTATTGCCAATTTATATTTTGGATAACATAAATCAATGAAATATGGATTTGTTTTGGCAGATACCCTATATTGCATATGCAAATTGCGTTTAAGTCCTTCTTTTATTAGACCATTATAAAGTAATAGTTCTATAGTTGTATATTTTCTATGTGATTTTTTACTATATGTAAATCTTTCTAGGAAATTTGATTTCTCTTTTTCAGAAAGGTTATTAAACCAATTTTTATGAGAATCTGATAATTTTTTAATATATTCTGGATTTTTAGATTGTTCTCTTTTTACATTTGACATTTTTTCTCTATGTTCTTTAGAACTAAATATTTTTCTTCGTTTGCCATTTGGATCCTTCCATTCTTTTGATAATCTTTCTGAAAGAATTTTCTTTCTTTCGGGATGATTATCCCAATGTTTTTGAACACCCTTACAAACTCTTTCCCAATATTCAGCATCTTGAACACTTTCTAATGCATTTTTTCGTTTTTCTCTAAAAATTGAATCTTTCCAAACATTTTTCATAATTTCAGAACTATTTACCTTATGACTTCTAACATGACCAGCCTTTGCATGAGAATTTAGGAAAATTTTCCCGCAAAATTCACAAATAAATTTCTTTTGAATTATCATTTTTTCGTTAACTTAATATCATTCAATCATTTCCTTGGTAATTATGAATCCATGAGCAATCTTGTAAGGCACAACGTTCACTGATGTATACGCGGTGACATCCAGTGGAATCTCTACTCCTTCAGCAACCTTCTGAACAACAGCGGCGGTTTCTCCGTCTTGCTTAGGGAAGGTAATACTGTTGGAGGCCGTCAAACTATATTGCTTTCCCGATTTAGGGGGTTTCCCTAACTCGATTGGAAAAATTGACGGCTTACCATATTCGGCATCGCTATTTGAAGTACCTGTGTATGTAAAGCT
>Ga0180732_1000716_pt1 | contig 25139 bp, 33 predicted proteins | sample KR11_01MetaG_FD_148674 | JGI IMG/M metagenome (GOLD analysis project Ga0180732, IMG submission 148674) | Groundwater microbial communities from the Olkiluoto Island deep subsurface site, Finland - KR11_0.1 MetaG | ecosystem: Environmental > Aquatic > Deep subsurface > Groundwater | place... | reverse complement strand
AGAAAGGGAAAAAGTTCTTCGCAAACTCAAAAAGCTGGAAATAAAAGGGTTGGAAGATAAAGACATCTCAGAGATGATAGACAAGTGGCGCCATGAGAAGAAATAGATGATAATTATTGATACAAATGTTTTGCTTGCATTTCTTCTTACGGATGGCATAACCCGCCGGATCATAGCTGACAATCATGATGTGTTCATGTCTCCAGAGCACTGCTTTGAAGAGTTATGGGAGCACAGGTTTCGCTGGAACAAAAAAAAGCTTCAGGATAGGGAATTGCTTGAGATCGTGGATGATGTCAAGAGGCTGTTCGTTATGCCTGTTTTTCAAGAGGTTTACGATCCATATATAACTGCTGCGGAAAAACTTACGGATGATATAGATGATGCGCCAGTTATAGCGCTTGCTTTATCAATCGATAATGAGGGGATATGGACCCATAATATAAAACATTTCAGACAGAAAAAATTTGGAGAGCGTATCAGGGTGCTTTCGACACAAGATGTTTTAGAATTATATCCTTTGAAAGAATGAGGATTTGTTCGTGAAATGAAAGCTCCGCACATTTATCACTATTTATATATTAAAATCCTGGCGCCGATACGTTTCCGGCACTGCAATAATCCAGAGAAGCCGAAACATCATCCTGAATAATCTCCCCCGCGTCCCCTGTTCGCGATCGCGGTCAGGTTGGTTGCCCACGTTGATGGGATGGGCTTCTTTTATTTGCAGAGGGGGGAACGTGGGGTTTATGGCTGGGGGGAGGGGTGTATGAACGGGTCGGATGGTGGGGGCTGAAGAGTGGTTTTAATTTGGGGAGATCTTATTGTTTCAAGGCTATGCATTTTGAAAATCTAAAACCGCATTGATATTTTTATATAATATCATTTAATTTTATGACCCGTACCTTACTTTCGTTCACAATCAAAAAATTTCCTTCAAATGATATGTTCGTCTGCAATAACAACCATTTCATTATATGAAATATGTAATCTAGTGTCACGTCATGCCTCAAAAGTCGGATAAAGTCGGGATAATTTTATCCTCGCATCATCGGTTGTAAATTGCCATTTAACTTTTGCATTTTTGTTATTTCTGTTATTCTCCCACGCCAACACCTCTTTTCTGACAAACTCGATGTCATCCATTCTTCGATCCAAACACTGCCCTGTAAGCACGTTCAACTCAATTTCTGCCATATTCAACCAGCTCCCATGCTTCGGAGTATAGACAAATTCAAATCTTTCCCATAATGCTTTTGCTTTATCCGGTGGAAAAGCTTCATAAAACGATCCAGGTTCGTGTGTATTCAGATTGTCCATAACAATTTTTATTTTTTCAGCTGTTTCGTATCGATCTGCAATTTTCTCCATAAAATGAGCCCAGTCCTCCTTGGTTCTTCTTTCAGTGACTTCTACCATGCGATTTCCTGCCAATGGCTCAAAAGCTACAAAAACATTACAACTTCCACGACGCTCATATTCAGAATCATACTTTTCCGGCTTCCCTGGCGAAGCTGGAATGGGAATTCTTGTCTCTGCAATCAACTGCTTTGGGGATTCATCCATGCAGACAACAGGATTTTGAGGGTCATACGGACGCTTATAGACATCCAAAACCTTTTCCATATTCGCAACAAAGCTGCCGTTGTGATCAGGAGGAATTACCCATCCTTTTTTTTGCCATGGTTTAATTTCGTTTTTTTTAGAATTCCACGGACTGCTTCATAAGAAATGCTATCAATATACTGAAGCTCGACAACCTTGTCAGCTAACATTCTAAGAGACCATCTCGCAAAGCCTTCAGGTGGTTCGCTGCAACTTAGTGCAACCAGGTGTGCTTCAAAATCTCCATCAGCCTTTTTTTTGTAGATGCGGCTTCCCTTCTTCTTTGTAAGGGTAGCTTCGATACCGCCCATGACGAACCGCTTCTTCACTCGATCAATCTTTTTCATACTTGTGCCCAGGACACGGGCAATTACTTCGTTGGTTGAGCGTTCCGTTTGAAACTCACCTTCGTCACATCCAAGTAGAATTTGAGCATTTAGAATTTTCTGTGATTTATGTTTGCCTTTATAAGTGATATCCCGAAGGTCTTCACGTTCATCTTTGGAAAGTTTTACTATATACTTCTTCATAATCCATCCTATATGATATATTATGAATGATATATAATATATACTTTACGACCTTACATTATTGACGTGACACTAGTATGGTCGCTCATATTTTGAATTTTCGTTGCTTAGATTAAAAAGTTTCTTATTTTAATCGACAGATATGAGCTTGTGAAATAATAATGCTTTTAAGTTAATAACGCTTTATTATTAGCATTATGTCTAACGATAGCGGCAATGATAAGTTATCAGAGATAATTAATAGCTTACCCATTGATAGAGATAACGCTAGATTATTAAAAGATTTTGAGAACCATTGGATAGATATTTGCAGAGATATTGAAAATACGGAAATGTCGATGGATGATGTTAGACGTTGGGAAAATAAGTTTGAGTTGGATAGGCTGCAACTGATAGAGGAACTACCTAGACGCTCCTTTACCTCAGAGGTAGATACTAGTATTAACAGAATTAAAGATAAAGTCGATATTGCAGTTTTAAAGGCTAAAGCTAATTATCGGGCAAAAGAAAAAATACGCTTAAAAGACAGTTATGGTTTTCTTGCGCCATTGATTTACATAATATTTAAAATCCTTGGCAAAGTTTAATATTTAAAATCTGGCTCATATACAATAATTGATTGGGAGACGAATTTTTAAATGTTCCAATAGGTTGGACTCCATGTGGCTTAGATATCATTATATAGGATAATGTAGATTTTAGCTCAGGTACTTGAGGTTTCTGTGTTAAATAAAGAAATTTAGTGATAAACATGAAAGATGAAGATGTGGTGAAGGAATTAATGGAGATCAAGGGTTTTCCTGATTTGAGAGATATTCAAAAAGAAGCATTAAAAAAAGGCATACTAAATCCTGAGACTAACATGGTTGTTATATCAGCCACTTCTTCTGGTAAAACATTTGTGGCTGAATTGTCAATATTTAAACATATTAAAAATAATGGAAAAGTTCTTTACTTAGTACCTCAAACAGCACTCATAGAGGACAGGTTTAGAGACATAGAGTATCTTGAAAAACAAGGATACAAGATATCCAAATCAGGTGAAACTTCATCGGAGGCGGATGTACTTATAACAACTTTTGAATCGTTTTATAGAGGTGCTATCCGTAATATTGAGTCATACAAGCGTTTTGGACTTGTAGTTTTAGATGAATTCCACCTTTTATATGACCTGAATAGAGGTTTCACTCTTGAAAAGGCTATTGTTTTAATTAAAGAATGGAACCCTAAAATACTATGTCTTTCTGCTACATTTAAGAAGATTGAAGATGTTACCGGTTGGCTGGGCGCTGAGGTTGTAGAGAATTATGATAGACCCATTCCTATAAAAGAAGATATATTGGATTTAACTGGAAGTAAATCAGGATATACTAAAACTGATTTGAGCAAAGCAATATATGATAAAATTAAGATTCCATGTTTAATATTTTGCGCTACTGTTCCAAATACACGGAGTAGAGCTGAAGACCTTGCTGATTTTCTTAGAAATAAAAAAAAGGGTAAACCTGTAATAGATGTTCGTACAGCCGATGAAAGAATCAATGTATTAGATGAGATTAAAGCTCAAATGTTGGATAAACTACATAGAGAGACTCTAACACCTTCAGAAGAAAATTTGGCAAGGTGTATGGCTCAAGGAGTTGCTTTCCATAACTCACATCTAAGTTCGGAAGTAAAGACTTGGATTGAAGACTTGTTTATAAATGAAAAGCTTAATTATCTTTTTTCGACTACAACTCTAGCTTATGGATTTAACTCTCCGACTAAAACTGTTGTTTTGTCAGATGTCACGAGGTATACATCAACAGGACAAGTTCCAATTCCGGTTTATGAGTATATGCAGTGTATGGGAAGAGCAGGACGTTCCAAGAAATGGGGAAATGAAGCATATTCTTTTGTCGTAGCACGTAGCGAGGAACAGAAAGAATACATAATTCAGAAATACCACACTCATGACCTAGAAGAAGCCCGTTCTCATATCACATTCGACGATTTTGCCAGAAAGAGCATATTAGAATTAATATACTCTGGAAGCTTCATTCAGCCAAAAGATATTATACGATTCTATGAGAACACTCTATTCAAATATCAATATAGTGTAGCTAAACAGACTTTAACCAAATTTGAATTAGAAGGCTGGTTGGTTGAACACATTTCCTGGTTAAAGAAACATGGTTTTATAAGTCAAGTAGGGATTAATTACAAACTCACAGACTTTGGGAAGATGGTAGTAGATTTCCTATTTAAGACATATCGCAATTATCAATTGGATTCTTTCAGAAAAATAAATGAGTATCTCATTGGTTTAAAGGAAAAAGAAGGGAATGAAATTAAACCTAAAGTGACTTATATATACACACTTATTAAAATTATGGATGAATTAAATCTCTCCAAAGTTACAAAACAAAAATCGGACGAAGTCGAGAAATTCTGCATCAAAAATGGGATACAACCAGGAAACGAAGCGTACAGTTATTACGCTATGGTAAAAGGGTGGATGGAAAATAGGGAACTTGATGATATTGAAAATAGATTATGTGTTTACGCTAGTCCAATCCCAAATTTTGCCAGAGAGCTTGCAGATATTTTAGAGCTGTTTAAAGAAATGGCGAGAGAAAAAGAATTCACGATCTCATCGGATTTTGAAGATTTCAAAATAAGCGTAGAAAAAGGAGTCCCCCTCTTTGCCACTGACATCGTTAAAATAAGTGGTATAGGGAGAAATAAAGCAAGAAACTTGACTGGACATCTGAGTACCCCGCTTGTTGGAAGGAAACAACCTATTATAAGTGAATATAGACAAGATAGAGTTCTTAAGGTTTTGAAAGAAGTTCTGAAAAGTGAAGGAGAAAAAGAAGTCAGGAATATAATTTCCCATGTAGATGGTTTTGGAGAAAAATTAACGACAAAAATTATAGAAAGAATTAGTGGTAATGGAGAAGAGAAAGAAATATTAGACCTTTAATTATTAATATATAAAAAATATTACCAAAATATAATGCAAAGTTTAAGAGAATGAAGACAGAAGACAAAGTAAAATTGTTCAAGGAGACAAAGGTTTTTTGACAAGTAATAAGCTTCGAACCCCGATTAGTTTCACCCCGCTATCCTATTGCTTTTATTGATGCTAATCTAACCAGATTATTACCATTGAACAGAGGTAATAACCATGAACCATCCTTTTAACTCCCGCCATCTACCGCTTTTTATTGAGCGATTAGTAGAGGAAGGATATACCATTAACATTGAACACTGCAAGAAACTCATAAGGATAACCTGTGAGGGAAATGTATAACAAAATCTAATACCATTCGGGCAGACCAGATTAACTGAATTCGGAGGCTAATATGGGCAGGACTGTTCCGAGTTTCAGGATGTTGCTGGAAGGCATAATTGAAGACCTATCAGTGTTTCGCAGGGCATTGAGGGGGGAGGATAAGGTTGCCTTTGACAGCCTCATGAACCAGGCGAGGGCACATGCGTCATCATGCACGGTTGCGCCTATGCTTGAGCCAATGGATGCTGTGTTCTTATCGAACTCGGCTATTTAAATCTCTTGCATCTTGAGATTTTCAGTCACTAATGTAACTATACCATGCATAACTAACAATGCAAAGTCTGCATCTTCTTTATTGATTGCTTTTCCTGTGTGAGCACTTGGTGCTAAGAATCCATAAAATTTTTTATTTATCGTTCCCACCGTATCGCCCACATTTTCACTGTTAAATAACTTTTCCCAGTCAGGAATTGATTTTCCCTCATCCTTAGTAAACCCTTTGTTCTTAACTTCATTACCTAATGCTTCCAATGCTTTCCTACATTCTATGAGGACTTTGTCATACTTCCCCATGGAATGCTGATGCCATGCCTCATTAATATGCTCTATAATTTTTTGCCACTTTTGATTTATCTTGGGTATTTCTATAAGAGAAACATCTTTGAAACCTATATTTGGAAGTATTTTTTCTACCCATTCACTCTTAGGAATTTCAACTTTTATGTTATTAAAACCGCCTATTTCTTTATTTTGTGGTTGACCTCGTTTTTCCATGACAAAAATGATATTCATTTGTAATGAAAGGTCACTTCCCTTTCTGAATTCTTCTATTTGATGGAGTTTGTAATGGTCTAATTCTAAATATAGTTCAAGAGTTTGCTCGCCGTTTTGATATAAGAGTATATAAGGTCTTTCGGATGACAGCGTGCCTATTCTTATACCATTACTTAATAGCAACAGTCCCTTTATTTCACTTACCATAAGGTCTTCTGGTCTTGCTGGTTTTTGCTCAGCCCGTGGCGTACCAGCAATCATTAATCTGAACCATAAAACAGGTGAAAGTGACCCATAAAAACCCACTGAATCGTATCTGAGATTTACTTGACCAATATTTGTACTACACGAAACTGGCTGCATATTTGTATTCAATTTGATTGATACGATAAATAACTAACTGAAATGTGTTGAAATGTCCATAGCTGAATACCATTTAACTTAGCGGAAATCCTCTGTTAAAATCAAATTACATGAAATTCATAGAAAGCAAAGGTAAAAATTACACCACATACATGCATGTAACAATGGTTGATATAAAACTAAAAAGAGGATAAAATAATGACCCGAATCGAAGTTCCTTCAGAAACACTTGTTGTTGAAATGGGAAAAGATGGGTTGAACATTGTTGAAACATTCATGCAGATGTCGGGCATGGACGACAGTGCCCAGGTGATATGCGACCTATGTTCAAAACCGCTCGGAAAAATGAAGGACGTGAAACATATAGAGTCCCCTGAAAAAATTACAATTGCGGTAAGGAATGGATTCAAACCTGAGCAAATGCTGAAAGCCACTGAGGATATGCTCAAAGAGCAGGGTGAGAAAAACCTTGATGACCTCATGGAAATAGTATTTGATTCGTGGAAATCCATCGTTGATAAGAGCGAAACCCCTTGGGCGTTATGTGAGGACTGCTATAAAAGCATTCAACTATATATCCAAAAGCGTGCAGGAGGTAAGGTATGAGCCTGTATCAGATAGTGTCCCAAATGACCAAAAAATATACCACCACATGAATTTCAGCAGTGGGTATGTGACAGGCTCGGTGCTACTAACACTTGAAGAAACTCGATATTGATAATGAAAAGAAAGAAGAAATCGCAGACGCTATATAGCACGATATTAAATATTTAATCATGACCAGAGTATCTTACGAAGCGACCATAACCTGCCCGAGGTGTGGTTATTATCATAAGGAAACCATGCCATCAGATAGTTGTCTTGTATATTATGAATGCAAGAAATGCGGATACACCATGAGACCTAAAGAGGGTGACTGTTGCGTATTCTGTTCATACGCTGATAAAAAATGCCCGCCCATGCAGGTTGTTTGAAATCTATTTTTAAGAAGTCCTCATCGTAGCACCCATAACCAAAGCCTGTTCAACACATGCCATATCTTTCATTACCAGAACTACCTTATCCCGTAGCGGATAACTCTCTACTGAGTTCTTAAGAAGCTCGCCATATTTCTGATACTTACCTATTTCCACAGTAAAAGGTGCAGCGTCTTCTATTATATTTGGGTCAAAGCCTTTTCTATCAAGGAACTTCATTACTTTATTTCTTGCGCCAGCCGATGCCATTTTGAACCTGTAACTTGCCTTTTCATAATAAGGTTCAAGTTCCCTGAACATCTCTGGGTTATCGAAAAAGTGCTTGAAATAATATGCCTTATTGAGTTTAAAAATGTTGATATAGGGACGCTTTTCTGTTATATCGAATGAGGGCATGATTATATGGGTAATTTATATCACCTGTGATTGCTTATGAGCGTGGTGCCGATAAATTTACTTGTGTCCAGCCGATGGGGTCATGTAAGACCATTTTACTTATGGAGACGTCCTCACTTTGTTTTTTCTCAATAAAGTATATAAACAATCATTCGTAACTATACTAACAATTATGCAAGGAATATATCAAGGCTATCCAGTAATGCTCCATGATAGAGCTTGGACTGTAATCCTTACTTTATCGCAAGATAATACTGGCACAGCTCATTTTGACCGAGCCATAGAAATCATTGAAAATTCTGGACAAGCAACTGTTGGCAATCGGCATTTAAATCCCCCATAACTATGAAATCATCCTCGCCCTGATACTTACTCTTAGCGTCCTCAACCAACTTGAACAGGTCATTAATCTCCTGAGTAGCAGTATCGGGGTCTGTGCACAAGAGGGTATTACAGTCAAGCAACTTCACCCTCTCGCCAAGTGTGAAACCATTATATTTAATTAACATTAGCACCATTAAATTCCGTTGACCCTGAGACTGATATTAAAATTTTCCGAAATTGTCTTCCCTTTATTGCAAATTAAATTTTAATGTAATTAAAAAGATTCCGTGCGTATCCGCGTCATCCGCGTGATCCGTGTTCTATGTCATGATTTTCTCTTAACCGATGACGAATGAAATTCACTTCTTTCTGACCCTCACCGCGTTCGCATGCGCCGGCAGCCCCTCTGCCTCTGCAAGATCGATGATGGTATCCCCTATGCTCTCAAGCCCCTTCTTATCTATTATCTGCACGCTTGATTTTGTCACGAAATGATCTGTATTGAGACCTGAGAACACGCGCGCATATCCTGCTGTCGGGAGCACATGGTTTGTGCCTGAGGCATAGTCGCCTGCGGACACAGGCGCGTAATTTCCAATGAATATCGAACCCGCGTGATTTATTCTCTCCAGGATGTTCACATCTGTCATTATCTCAAGATGCTCGGGAGCGAACCTGTTGGAGAACCCGATGCACTCATCAAGAGTGCCTGTGAGTATTGCAGCATTGTCAAGCGATTTCCTGATTATCTCAAGCCTTGCAGAGGTCTTCAATTGAAGTTCTATATTCTGTCTGACCTTTTTTGCAAGTTCATCAGACGTGGTGACAAGAACGCAGACAGCATCAGGGTCGTGCTCAGCCTGTGCGAGCATGTCGGCAGCGATATGATCAGCTTTTGCCGAGCCATCCGCTATGATAAGCACCTCGCTTGGTCCTGCAGGAAAATCAATAGCAGTCCCGCAATACATCTTCGCAGCAGTCACATACACGTTGCCCGGTCCTACGATCTTATCCACTTTCGGAACTGTCTCTGTACCGTAAGCCATCGCTGCCACCGCCTGCACGCCGCCGACGCAAAACACCCGGTCTGCGCCCGCGATAAAAGCAGCCGCAAGCGTAAGCGGGTTCACGCTCCCGTCCTGCCTTGGAGGAGTACATACCACCACATTCTCAACACCTGCTACTTTTGCAGGTATAACGGTCATGAGCGCTGTGCTTGGGTACGAAGCCCTTCCCCCCGGGACATAAGCGCCCACGCTGTCAAGAGGTGTGATATGCTGACCCAGTTTTATACCTGGTCCGAACTCTTTTATCCAGTCCTTCTGGAGCTGCGCCTTGTGGAACGCGCGGATATTTGCGGCAGCATTTTTAAGATGCCGGATAAGTGCATCATCAACGGACGAAAGTGCAGAATCGATCTCACTTTCCGGAACTTCGATCTCCTCTATTTTTACCTTATCGAATTGCAGTGTATATTTGCGAAGCGCCGCATCTCCATTCTTCTTCACATCCTCCAGTATGGGCACGACCGCCGCCATTACATCAGCCAGCCCTTTGCCGCGGCTGGTCAGACGCAGGGTCTCCTCATCGGTAAGTTCAGAAATCCGCTTTGTCAGCATCGCTATTTCTTTTCCAGGTCTTTCCTGATATCCTGCTTCACGTTCTCAAGCTTTGGAACTTCTGTTATGAACTTGCTCATCTCTTCTTCGCGTTTCCTGGTCTCCGGGGACTTGGCTTTCTCGTGGCATTCCTTGCACCTGTATCCGGTCACAGCAAGCCGCGCAGAATACACCGGATGCCGTATCTTGATGTTCAATTCTTTCCCGCAGTCTATGCACTTGTTCTGGCTAGTATTCTTCATGTTGTCCTTTTCACCTCAGCTATTTTTAATAAATAACCCTTGTCACATGAATCCGATATATCTTCTCCAATACTTACAACATTGAACTTATCCCCGCGCCGCATTCCTTCCGGGCGGCACATGACATAATTAGTGCAGCCTGTAATGTTGCAGGGCACAGGTTCATATGTTATTGTCGAACCTTTCATGGCTTTCCTGGACTCAACGCTTATTTCAACAGGCAGTTCAATAACTTCAACAGCGCAGACGCCGGAGTCGTGCACATAACACTCAAGCTTTCCCCCGTTTCGCAGTGCGGTTATCCTGTATCTGCTTCCAATGTTAAGACCAAGGCAGGTTTTATTTAACCTGCACGGCTCACACTCCTTCACGCCGCCTTTAAAATTGAACTCGTTCCCTGTTTTTGCAAGTTTTGTTCCAATTAATGTTATTATTGTATCCGATTCTTCCATTTGCTTCACCTGTTTATCCTTATTATTATCAAATCACTTTAGTGATCCTGGCAACGTTCTCTGCCGCAACTTGTGTAAGCCCTGTCCCGAGTATCGTGTACCTCTCAGGGCGGATTTCGTGTGCATGAAGGAGTGCTTTGATAATATATTCTTCCTTTATACCAAGGTCATGGGCATTTACAGGCGCGCCGATAATTTTCAGGGCGTTCCTGACCTCCTGCCAGTTGCCTCCGTGCAGGTACATCATCATTATCGTCCCCACGCCGCACTGCTCGCCATGCAACGCAGGTTTTGGCGCCAGTTCATCCAGGGCATGGCTGAACTTGTGCTCTGAGCCGCTAGCAGGACGTGATGAACCTGCGATGCTCATTGCAACACCGCTTGCCACAAGCGCTTTCATCACCATCCATGCTGACTCCTCAATACCAGGTTTTATAGTATCCGCTGATTCAATTAACATTTTAGCGGTCATGTTCGAGATTATGGAAGCATATTCGCTGAAAGGTTCGCCCCGCAGCCTGTGCGCAAGGTCCCAGTCCCGCACTGCCGTATAATTAGAAATAATATCCCCGCATCCCGCTGCAAGAAGCCTGTGCGGCGCTTTGACTATGATCGCAGTATCAGCAACCACTGCAAGCGGCGTATGCGCGGATTCAGAGACTGTCCTTCCTTCCCTTATTATCGAGGCGCGGGAGGAAACGATGCCGTCGTGCGACGCAGCTGTGGGGATGCTTATGAACGGCAGGTCAAGGTGCATGGAAGCAAGTTTGGCTATGTCTATTGACTTCCCGCCCCCTACGCCCAGAAGGAATGAGGCTTTTACCTCGGAAGCTTTGTTCTCAACTTCTGCGACTTCCTCAAGCGTTGGCTTCCTGACAACAACAGTGTCCACTGAATAACCCGCTTCTTCCAGTGATGATGCGGCAGTCTTTCCGGCAGCCCGAAGCGTAGAGTTTCCCGCGACTATGAGCCCATTCCCATTAAGTTTAAGGTCTTTACATACCTTACCAGTATCATGAATCACACCGTGACCAACATCAACGATCCTGGGAAGCTCCATCCATTTGTTCTTATGGTTTTCTCTGGATTTCATAAGGTCTCGCTATGAATATATTATAAGGTTTCTCTATGAATATATTAGATACTTTCTGGCAGTATATATATAAGTATTACATAAGCGGGATAGTCAACGACGCTTCTTACAATCCCGTGGACACAGTGACTTATGCGATCGTCCTTGGAATATGTCTTTTTGGCGTTCTGAAGCTGCTCATAAAACTCAAAGTGGAAATAGACACCCGTTTCATAATCGCTGTCACGCCATACATCCTTGCAGGCTCATCGCTGCGGGTGCTTGAGGATTCAGGTTTATTCCTGCCGCCGCTGCAGTATCTTTTCGTTACGCCGGTCATTTATTTTGTCATTTTTGCAGCAACGATATCCATTCTTTCATTAACTTTGGTCCTTGAAAGAAAAGGGAAAATAAAGGATTATCACAGGGTTTTTTGTGCCGCAGGGATAGCATGGACTCTAGTAAATATCGCAATTCTTCTATCAATAGGGGAAGTGAAGCATCTTGGATACGCTATCGCGATACTGACCCTTGGCATCCTCTCGACCGGCGCAGTATATCTCGTCTCCCGCCAGTTCAATTTTGCTATTCTCACGGACAGGATCAATATATCAATCCTTTTCGCCCATCTGCTTGACGCATCTTCCACGTATGTGGGGATGGACTGGCTGGGTTATTATGAGAAGCACGTTGTACCCACGTTCTTCATTGATTTTGCAGGGAATTATACAGACCACCCGGCGCTTGTGATGTTTCCGCTGAAGCTGCTTGTGTTCATACCTGTGTTCTATTTACTTGACAGGGGGATGGAAGATGAAAAAGACAGGAAACTTATACATCTCATGAAACTTGTCATACTGGTTCTGGGTCTATCGCCTGCTGTAAGGAACACCCTGCGTATAATGATGGGAGTATAGAATGCAAAAAGATCTGGAATATCTCTATTCATCAAGAAAATACATCCTTGCGGCAGTTGCAGTTTTCACTGTTTCGTTCATTGCGGGCATACTGATATCGGCAAAATACCCGGAAGCTTCCGAAAAAGTGCTTGAGATGATGAAAGTTGCTTATGGCGGCATTACCGCGCTTGACCCGTTCGGGATGATGATCGCGATATTCAAGAACAATCTTCAAAGCACTTTCATTGCCCTCCTGCTGGGATTAGGGTTCGGGATATTTCCATTTGCTGTTGCAATGCTCAACGGGCTTGTACTTGGAATACTTGTAGAATCTTTTATAAAAACAAAGGGTGCCTTTTTTGTTCTTGCCGCGATCCTTCCCCACGGTATTCTCGAACTTCCCATTGTACTTATAAGCATAGGTATAGGGTTCAGGTTGGGTCATGCTGTATATCTGTCATTCATCCGCCTGAAAACGGGGCATGAACTATTGCACGAATTGGAGCAACTATGGTACGAATTGAAACAGGGTATCATTTTTTATATAAAAATAGTTGTTCCACTGCTCTTACTGGCTGCGGTGATTGAATCTTACATTACCCCGTTATTCATTTCCGGGTTTCTCAAATAGATTGAACCAGAGCCAGCTTTTACAATATTACTCTTGCTTACGCCCGCTTAGCTGTGCATTTCGATCAAAGCGTCGTCTGTGTTCAGCAGATATATTGCCCTTTCTGAGTGTATCTCGTCCATCTCTTCGTGGGATTCCTTTCTCATGTCAACGCTGGAACGCATGTAATTTCTATCGTCAACCGGGAAGTCGGAAAAAACCCCTCTTGGAAACGACAATTTGAGGTCGTTATCCTCGAAGAGGATCTCAGGTTTACCTGGAACATTATCTGCCACTAACCCTTTATATGCCATATGTTTCATCTCTTTATGTAAACGTTTTTGGCAAAGATACCTTGGTTCCTATTGTATATAAAACTTTACCATAATTATAATGATTATTCAGGAGAGATAAACGGATCAGATCGATAATATATGTAGATATCATCATCGATCTAAATATATAACCCTCCGTTTATATCGATCACCTGACCTGTTATATAGTCCCCGTCCTGTGATGTCAAGTAAGCCACGGTCGCAGCCACCTCGGAGGCTTTTCCCAGCCTGCGCAGGGGTATCTGCGCCAGTATCTTTTCCATTGCTTCATCCGGGACGCCTTTTACCATGTCGGTTTCAGCCCTGAGCCGCAGACTTTATTCACGCAATCGGATGATACTTCAACAGGTATCCCCGCTCCCGCGCCAGCTTTACTCAGTGCGTCTTTCAACACCGCAGAACCCAGCTGTGCCGGGCTTATATCCTTAAGGCTTCCTCCGAATTTCCCTATTGCCGTCCTGACAGCGGACACGATAACCACTTCCCTCATTGTTTATCTCCAGACATTTTTCCAGACATATTATATTAGCAACCCTCCGTCCACGGAGATTACCGCTCCATTGATAAAACTCGCCTCGTCCGAAGCAAGGAATAACATAGTATTTGCAACATCTTCGATCTGCCCCAATCTTTTAAGAGGGGTTTTTTCCTTCATCATTTCAAGTATCTTTTCGGGAATACCTGATGTCATTGGAGTGATTATGAAACCAGGCGCTATGGCATTCACTCTGATCCCCTTTTTGCCGAGTTCCTTGGCTAGCGTCTTTGTCATACCGATAAGACCTGCCTTTGAAGAGGCATAGTTGATCTGCCCGACATTTCCGTACAATCCCACAATGGAAGAAACATTGATGATCTCTCCGCTTCCCTGTTCTATCATGGGTCCAACCACAGCCTGTATGCAGTTGAAAGGTCCTTTAAGATTGATATTTATGACCCTGTCCCACTGCTCCTCTGTCATTTTTACGACAAGGGCATCCTGTATAATACCTGCATTGTTTATCAGCACGTCGATCCTGCCGTATTTTTTGATCGTTTCCTGAACGACATTTTTTACCTGTTCCCTGTTGGAAACGTCAAGCCTGGCAAAGAACGCCTCGCCCCCGTTCTGCCTGATCTCGTTTGCAGTTTCCTCCCCCCCTTTCTCATTCACATCCGCTACAACTACTTTTGCCCCTTCCCTGCCGAACAGCAGCGCCGTCCCTCTGCCAATACCGCTTCCTGCGCCTGTGATAATAGTTACTTTGTCTTTGACCCTCATCTGTTAACCAGCTCCAGTCTTAGATATATTATTGTGTTTGCCCGGGCTCCCTGCGTTTTCAGGAAGCGACCTGTTCTTTAACCATCCAGCGATCTTTGGACACACCTCGCCCTGCGATTTTGAGCCCACGAACATGCCAATATGTCCTGTAGGGAACACAAGCGTCTCCTTTTCAGTACTGGCGACCGCATCTGCTATCGGGCGGCTTGCATCGTTAGGCACAAGATGATCGAACTGCGCCATGACATTGAGCAGCGGCATTGTCACGTTCTTAAGATCTATCCTCTTGCCGCCTATCTCCATTTTGTTCTGGATAAGGAGATTTTTCTGGTAGCAGTCTTTAATGAACTGCCTGAACGCCTCGCCAGCCTGACCAGGACTGTCAAATATCCATTTTTCCATCCGCATGAAATTCTTCAAGGTCTCTTCATTGCGAAGTGAGCATGCCGAATCTTCAGGTTCGCACTGCATCCTGTCAAACAGACCCACATATTTATCGATCATCAGCCTGAACGGGTCAAGGAGCAGGAATCCGGAATTCAGGATATCCCCCGGGATTATCCCATAGCAGTCCACTATCTTATCCACATCGATCTTCTTTGCCCATATGTGAAGCAGCGCTTTATCCGTATCAAAATTCAGGGGAGCTACGAACGTGATGAGATTTTTCACCTTTTCGGGGTATAGCGAAGAATACATCAGGGAAAACGTTCCACCCTGGCACACTCCCATAAGCGTTATCTTATCAAATCCTGAATTCTTCCTGATATGCTCAACTGCATTATTCAGATACCCGTTCACATAATCGTCCAATGTGAGATACCTGTCCATGCCGCTTGGATATCCCCAGTCTATGGCATATACATCATAACCCTGGTCAAGAAGATATTTTATTATGCTTTTATCGGGTTGGAGATCAAGGATATAGAACCTGTTCACGAGCGCATATACTATGAGTATGGGGACTGGATATTTCGTCCCTGTTGTCGGTTCATAATGGAGAAGTTTCATCTTGTCTTCGCTGTAGGCTATGCTGTGCGGGGTCGTGCCGACTGAGAAATCCTGGGGTTTCATGGACCGATCAAGGTTATTCGTGAACTTGATAGCATTTTCAACGGCATAATTATGCCATGAAAGAACCTCGTTTGTGAGCCATAACTGGTTCATAGAGCCCTCATTTGTGTTCAGGATGTTCGCCAAGTTTCTGGGATAATTCCTTGACTTTTTTCCGGAGATTATACAATTCTTTATTTATTTCATCGATGTCGGTCTTTGTGGGAAGGTTAGAAGGGACGAGCAGGTTCTCCTCAACCACGTCCCTGTTGTACTTCTGGACATCCGCAAAGATAGACATGAATTTTCCAATATCTGATGCAAAATGCTCAGACTTCAGGAATTCATTGAATATCCCGCTGTATGTTTCTATCCAGACATTGTACAGTTCTTTCGACCTCTCAGGACCTGTTTCGCTCTTCAAGTCGACAGTCTTATCCTGCATCTTGTTCATGGCTTCCATGGATAAAGTATTGAAATCCGATACTGAATCCATCCATGTCGCATAAAGATCGATAAAGAGCGAGAAACCCTTCATCCCCCGTTCATATTTCTCCCTGGAATCAAAATTGGGATATTCCATCTTAAACCCGGCTTTCTGCACCGAATGTCGACTTCGTCCACATCTTTGACCAGAGATCGCAGAATTCCTTATAAGCTTCAGGGTCTGCCGAGACGTTTGAGAGTTCTTTGCTCTTTTCAGACATTTTTTCAAGCGCAGATATCCATGACCTGTACATGTTCAGATAGATATTTACGCCCTGTGTGAAATTTTCGAACGTCTCTTTTGATGGTTTCATGGACTGTTCATCCACAATTTTGCTGTAATTATCCTGGTATGTCTTCACCCACATAGAATAGAATTCCTTATACTTTTCCGGAACAGCCCCCTGAGATATATCACTGGCTTTATCTGAGAGTTCTACCATGGACTCGATCCAGGGTTTGCATAACTTCATCCGGGAATCACTATACATCTTTAGAAACCCGGTGTAGTTCTCAGCCCATACATTAGAAATATCTTTTGACTGTTCGACAACGTTAAGTTTGGTTTTATCTTTCTCTTTCTTTACCATAATATTCACCCCGTTTTATAATTATAATAATAATCACACAGGTATATAAATTTTTGCGACTAATTGCAGGCCTAAGTATTACTATTTTATAATCCGCCCGGGATCGTTGGAAAAAAAGACAGATAAGTGGTTAGTTCGTAACCTCTCTTGCAGCTAAAAGTTCTTAGTTAGTAACCTCTCTTGCAGCTTCTCTTACAATATCACTTGCACTCAATATTCCGATGGGTCTGTGTGATGCTCCCACACCTCGCTCTGAGAAAACAAGCAGCCTGTGGATTGATTTTTCTCTCATTATTTTCGCCGCTTCGCCAAGCGTGCACATGGGTCTTATCATCTGTATGTTGGATGTCATTATGGACTCTGCAGTAGTATTTTCCCAGTTCTCTTTACCTATCACTTTAAGGATGTCCATATCAGAGATCACGCCAACTGCAACGCCGTCGTTGCCGATTACGGCGACTCCTGATAATCCCTGTTTGCTCAGCAATGATGCTATCTCTCTTACCTTTGCCGTAACAGGCACTGTGACAACTCCCCTTGTCATTATGTCTCTTAAAAGCCTATTTTCAAATCTATTCATGTTTTTCTCCTCCATTATAATGTATGGTTTGCTCAGTTAAATATTTAATCGCTAATGATTAATAATAATTATGTTAGCAAAAACGCATCAGGCTAAATAGGGTCTGGTATATATGGTATCTTATGTCCTATCGATATCTCGAAGATATTGCATGCGCAGACGCTGCTTTTGAAACCGCGGGCACCACGCTGGAAGAACTTTTCAGGGACGCTGCGACCGCCACCTTCGAGGTGATGGCTGACACCAAAACAGTGAAGCCAGTTCTAACACGGAAAATCGTGATAGAAAATGAAACTGTGGATGGTCTGCTCATTGACTGGCTCTCTGAACTTGTGTTCCTTAAAGATTCCGAATCCCTCCTTTTCAGCGTATTTGATGTAAGCATCAGGAAGAACGAAATATATGTATTGAAAGCCGCGGCAAAGGGTGAAAAGATAGACCGTGGAAAGCACAGTCTAAGGTCTGATGTCAAGGCTGTAACATACCACCTGCTTGAGGTCAAAAAAACAGAAGATATCTGGACTGCAAGGGTCGTTCTGGATATCTGATATCAATTCATCGGCATATTTATTATATTAGAAGGTATCTTGAAGGCAGGAGAATTATAATGAAGGAACAAGTTGAAATACGCTCATTAAAAGAAGGAAGGTATATTCTTATCGATGACGAGCCCTGCGTTATCAAGAGCATGACACACTCAAAGACAGGGAAACACGGCTCTGCAAAATCCAGGATCGATGCTATTGGCATTTTTGACGGCACAAAACGGTCGATAATTGCCCCGGTTACTGAAAAGACCTATGTCCCCATCGTAGATCGGAAAAACGGGCAGGTCTTATCGATCAAGGGCGACGTAGCCCAGATAATGGACAATTCAGACTATTCCACGCTTGAAATTAAGATCCCCGAAGAACTTAAAGGAAAAGTCGAGGCTGGCAAAGATATTTCCTATCTGATCTCGATGGGAAAAATGAAAATCGATATGCGTATATAGATGCATAACACTCTTTTTGCAGACGCGAACTCTGATTATAATAAAGCCAGATATGTGATATGCGGGGTGCCATTTGACGGCACCTCAAGCTTCAGGCTTGGAAGCAGGCTCGCTCCGCAGGAGATGAGAGTTGCTTCTTACAATTTTGAAACATACAGCAGCTTTTTCGATGTCGATCTTTCTGACGTCCTGATCCACGATGCAGGAGACCTTGAGGTTGCCGCAACCATAGATGAGACGCTTGAAATGATAACGCCTGTCGCTGAAAAATATGTCAGGGACGGAAAGATCACCATCATGCTGGGCGGGGAACATTCCCTGACGTTCCCTTTTGTAAACGCATGTAAAAATAAATATCCTGATATTGGTTTCGTTGTGCTTGACGCGCATATGGACATGAGGGAGGAATTCGGGGGCGAGAAGAACAGCCATGCATGCATCTCAAGGCATGTGATCGAGAGCATTACCCGAAAATATGCATCAGTGGGCATCCGGAGCGGCGATCGTGAAGAATACGAATATGTCAGGGAAAACAATATCAAAGTGTTCTCTGCTGAAGATGTCATTTCAAAGGGAATAAAAAGCGTGATCGAGGATATTCGAAAAGATATCAGGGGTCCGATCTACCTCTCAGTGGATATGGACGCCATCGACCCTGCTTATGCCCCTGCTCTTGGTACACCTGAACCCTATGGAATAACGCCGCGCGACGTCAGGGAAGTGATCTCCAGTCTTGCGCCTCAGATAGTGGGTTTTGACCTTGTCGAAATAGCGCCGGAGTATGATTCAGGCGGGACCGCTCTTCTTGGCGCAAAGCTTGTGCGCGATTTTTTGGCTGCAAGCGCCCGTTCTCTGTGATATTATTTGATTATCATGTGAAAAAAGGGCTATTTTCGTCTATTAACTGCTTATTCAGGCGGAAAAATTATATATACTTTTATTTTCAATTATAAGTAATCGTAGATTTTAATTAAGAGGTGAAAATAAATGACACAACAGGTACCACCCGTTCTTCCACTTGCGCCGGTCGAGCGCATCATCAGAAAGGCAGGAGCGGACAGAGTGAGCGAAGGAGCAGGAATAGAACTTGCAAGAGTTCTTGAGGATTACGGCATAGATGTATCCCGCGAAGCCATAACACTGGCAAAACACGCAGGCAGGACAACGGTCAAGGATGATGACATCAGGCTTGCTGTGGCAAGGATAAAGAAAAGTTAGGGTTTAGATCAATTATTTCCTTTTTTTCCTGAGTTTTTACAGCATAGGCTTGAGTAATACCGCAATCCTTATATCACTTTACATCTATCGTAAAGTCAATGAACCTAAAGATTTGGATACCGGTATTACTTCTCCTGATCGTACTGTTTTCCGGATGTCTTGACACTCTTGTCCCCGACTCCGAAAAATTGAAGTTACAAAACCTTAAATTCCATACCAACCTCACGACCGCCCTGGAAGTTTCCAATACAACGGACGAGCCTTTGTTCGTATATTTCCGGTCTGAGACCTGCGGCTGGTGCAAGAAATTCGAAGAGGAGTCTTTGACGAACAAGAGCATTGTTAGGATACTCTCAGATAACTTTACGATAGTTACGATCGACGTCTACAAACAGAAGAACATAACAAGATTTTATGGGGTACGCGGTACTCCCCAGGAACTGTTCCTTTATGCGAACGGCACCGAGATAAAAAGGCTGCCGGGATATGTTGACAACCAGACGTTCCTGAACACAATTGACGAGATAGCACTTTTAACAAGAGGACTGAAAAATGAGACCTGAACGTACAGCCAGAAATATGAAAGTAACGAATAAGAAAGGAAACAACACATTGATCATAGCTGCGGCAGCGGTGATCCTGCTGGCTGCGATGGCATATTTATTTTTAAGCGGCACTGATTCCGGAAAGGATAAAACAGACGCCGATATAAAATTCCCTGATTACGTTTATACCGACGCGCTGGCGCTTAACGCCTACACTTATGCCACCAAGCATCCGGATGTACTTGAGCAGATACCATGCTACTGCGGATGCGGCGGGCACTCAGGGCACAGGTTCCTGCGCGATTGTTTCATCCATGACGACTGGACATACGACGAACATGCCAGGGTGTGCGATGTGTGTATCGGGGAAACAATAAAAGTCCAGAACTACCTTGCACAAGGTAAGACCCTTAAGGAAGCAAGGGCATTGATCGACCAGGAATACGGACCCAAGTATGCTGACGGAAGAACAAGCACTCCACCCGTAAGTGATAATTACAAACCCATACTGACAGCGAAACTCGCGGCATCGCCGGTAACTAAAGCAGTTCCGGCAACAACTGCCCCGCAGATAGACCTGTCATCTCTTTCCCTGCCTGATAATTTCAGATCCTTAAGCGATGGTTTGAAATTTATTCCCGAAGGTATATCATGGGCATATTTCACCAACCTTAAACAGGGGACAGGCATAGAGCAGGGCTATATGCCTCCTCTGGATTTTTACGGTACGCCGATAATAGGGATGCTGAACTCGGAATATTCAGAAAGCTCCTGGGTTGAACTGCATGATATCGGAAAAACCTTATCCAATGTTCAGTCAAGAGCCGGGAATAACGCAGATAATATCCTGTATACAAGACCATTCATATACAGTACAAAAGACAGGACAAATGGCGTGCTGGCACTCTTTAGAGAGCAGACCAATGCGACCGCATATAACTCCTATCGATCCATCCTGGAAAAAGTGGATGATGAGAACGCAGGGTTTGCCAAGATAAACACTGTGGCGCCTTCATTTGCTGATGCAAGCTACATAGGTCTTGTAAAGTCCGGGAACGACGTAAAGGGAGAAATAGCATTTAGCATTAAAGACAGCGCTTCGGTACTACCAATGGCAAAATTCGATGACCTTAAGAATTCAAGCTCAGGTCGCGGCTTCAGGTCATATGATGTCATTACTGAGAATAATACATTAATTATAAGAATGACCTCGAACCTGAATAGCGTTATCTCAGAAGCGACTAAAAATTACGGAATCGAGATATAAGGACACTTATTAATGCCAGCAGCGCCGTCAGTATTATTGGTTTTCATCGCAGGACTTGCCACAGTTATTACGCCCTGCATCCTTCCCATACTGCCAGCGGTGTTGTCAGGTTCAGTTGGAAGCAGGTACAGACCGCTGGCTATTGTTACGGGCATGTCCATAACTTTTACTCTGATGGGCATTCTCATTAATGCAGTAGCCTCTTTTGGTTTTTTCGCTGAATACCTGCGCTGGTTCTCGATATTTATCATTATATTAATGGGGGCGATCCTTTTTGACGATGATATTAACCAGGTATTCGTCAATATTTCAAGCTCTGCCGTGAACTCTGCACGGGAGCGGATGTCATTCCTTGGAAAACTAACCTCAAAAGCCCCCAGTGGAGGGCTTTTCAGCGGTCTTTTCCTTGGAATGTCCCTGGGTGTACTATGGATACCCTGCGTGGGGCCCATCCTCGGAGCAGTATTCGCATTCGTGCAATTGAGCTCTAGCGGGGTGGACATCTTATATAGCGCTCTTCTTCTTATCGTATATTCGATGGGTGTCTCTATTCCAATGCTTATCATAGCGTATTCAGGTAAGGCAGTTTCAGGAAATGTTAAATGGTTCGTGCAGAGAGGACATTTCTTTAAGAGGCTTTCAGGTCTCATACTGATACTTGTTGGTTTGATGATGCTTTTTGGAATAGACAGGATCATACAGGCAGCGCTTTTGCCTTACTTCCCTGTATATTTCTGAGGAAAAATGAATAAAAACGACATTGACAATGCAAATAACGAAAAATCCGACCTGCTGGATGTCTATTTCTTCAATAACCTTTTCAGTAACAGGTTTTTCAAGCCCGCAGTGAATCTCGTATTTGCTATAGTCCTGCTAATTATACTTTATTATGGTCTTGCGAGCGAACCCGATCTGCGCTTCCAGGGAGGGATCCCCTTTGCCACCACAATGATCTGGGATCTCTGGCATCCCATCCTTGCTTTTACGATCATCTTCGTGGGCAGGCTGTGGTGCTTTGCATGCCCCATAGGCGCTGTGGGCGATTGGACGCAATCAGTGTTCAGCCTTAAGAAGAAATACCCTGAAAAGTACCGCAACCTCTGGATAGCTGTAATACTATTCCTGGTGATATTCGCTGCTGAGCGCCATTTTTTCATGTTCACGCGCAATCCCCCGAACACAGCGCTCCTGCTGCTGTTCTTTACAGGGCTGGCTGTTGTGATGGGTGCGATATTTGAAAAAAGGGCTTTTTGCAGGTACATCTGTCCCATAGGGCTTGTGCTCGGCGTGTTCTCAATGCTCTCGATAATTGAGCTTAGATGCAAATCAAAGAAGACATGCTCTGACCATGATATTAAAGAATGCGTGGTGGGCTCTGAGGCTGGAAAAGGCTGTCCTGTTGGTGAATTCCCCCAGACCATGGAGCGCAACAACTACTGCATCATGTGCATGGAGTGCGTGAAGTCGTGCTCAAAGGACAATATCAGGATAAGCCCGAGGCTACCAGGCGCAGACATGATAAGATCCAGGAAGACGCACATGGATGAGGCATATCTTGTCCACGGGATCATCATCATATTCCTGTTCGTCATGGGAATGGAACGCTTCGAGTTCAGGAATATTATCATCAATTTTGTCAGGTGGACAGCGCCTTTTGATTATCTGGGAAACTTCACATTTTTCGCGAACTACTACAGGAACATGTGGGCTGTCATCATATTTTCGCTGATAACGCTTGGAGCTGCAGGGCTTATGTATCTATCAACAAAGGTCTTTTCGGGCAGGAACACAAAACAGAAGTTCATCGACCTTTCTTATGCCTTCATTCCCCTGAGTTTATCTGTTTACCTGGCTGAGAATACTTTCAGGTTCCTGAAAGGGATGTTCCTGATAACAGGCACTATAGGGGGATTTTTCGGTGAAGTGTGGGAATTCGCAGTAAATTTCCAGACCATAAATAATATCCAGATCCTGCTGCTTCTTGCTGGTTTTATTTTCACGTTATGGGCTGGCTACCTCATCAGCAAAAGAGTATCGAACAGTGACAAGGAACTGCGTCAGAGCATGCTTACGACAGGTGTAACCGCCATTGTATACCTGTTCATAGGAGTGAAGATACTGACGATTCCGATAATATGAATTTTCATCTCTCATAAAGTATATACATGAAATTGATTGAAAATGACTAAATAACCAGAAAAAAAAATCATATAACCTTATATAGGCAAAACCAGTTAGGAACATACATATGAAAACCAAGAAACTGACCACAATATTCGTGCTGATAATGATCCTCGCCATTGCGATCGGTACATACAACATCTCCCTTTCGGATTTCAGGCTGACCGATGAGAACTACACGTATATCTCAGACCTTAAATGGTACCACTCAACAGCAGGTCTTGAGAAAGGCTTCCAGGAAGCTTCGCTGGAAAATAAACCTGTTGTGGTGTATTTCTGGGCAATATGGTGCCAGTACTGCGCAAAATTCCAGACAGACACGCTCGGGAACCCGCAGATAAACAAGATACTGGAAAATGATTATGTACGCGTAGCAATGGATCTTGATGTGGACAGGGACGTGTCTGGCAGATATGGTGTGAGCTATCCACCTTATGTGCTTTTCCTTGATAGTAAGGGGAATGTGATAGACAGGATCGCAGGTGCGGTGGGTCCAGAGACATTCCTTCCTGTTGTTACGCGCGTAAGAGAAAAGGTCAGGGGCAATTAATATGATAACTTTTGGAAATGCAATACTTTATATCACGATTTTGGTAAGCGCGATCGCGCTTCTTGGATTGTTGTTGAAGGAATTTAAAAGAGGCGAGGTTTTTGCAAAGTTCGTTACGCCTGCTATACTTTTATCTGCCGGGCTTCTCACGTTCGCCTACCTGCTCCTCACCTATTATTTCGCGGTGAGCGACTTCTCATTCGAGTATGTATGGCAGTACTCAAGCATCGATCTGCCAATGGTATATAAAATAACAGGCACATGGGCAGGTCAGCCAGGAACATACCTCCTGTGGGTATGGGTGATCTTCCTCTCTGCAGCATGGTTTGCGGTAACTACAAAACATTCAACCCCGCTTGCAAGAAGGATACAGATAATAACGCTGGTCGTTGGGATCTATTTCATAGCGCTTACGCTTATCCAGACGCCTTTTAGATCCATATATGAATTGGATAACGTTGCTGCAATGATAGCCAGGGGCGATCTGCCTGTCAACTTTGTCCCGTTAGATGGCAACGGGCTGAACGCACTGCTGGTTAATTTCTGGATGATAGTGCATCCGCCTCTTATGTTCATAGGCTATGCGACCATGACAATACCATTTGCAGCAGCCATAGTTTACCTTCTAACAAAAGAGGACGGATGGGAAGAGCTTACCAGACAGTGGGCTCGCTTTACCTGGCTGTTCCTGGGAATGGGCATCGCGGTGGGTGGTGTCTGGGCATATCTTGTTCTGGGCTGGGGCGGGTTCTGGGCATGGGACCCAGTGGAGACTGCGTCTTTCATACCTTGGCTCACGCTTACAGGCTTTCTCCATGCGGCAGCGCTTCACAGGAAGAACAAGAACACTTTTGCGATAGCTGCGCCAATGCTTGCAGCGGTCTCTTTTATCCTTGTCATTTATGCAGCCATCGTGGTGCGCAGCGGGGTTTTCAACTC
>Ga0180732_1000714_pt1 | contig 25219 bp, 43 predicted proteins | sample KR11_01MetaG_FD_148674 | JGI IMG/M metagenome (GOLD analysis project Ga0180732, IMG submission 148674) | Groundwater microbial communities from the Olkiluoto Island deep subsurface site, Finland - KR11_0.1 MetaG | ecosystem: Environmental > Aquatic > Deep subsurface > Groundwater | place... | reverse complement strand
ATAGGGCAAGGCTGGCAGTGCAGGAGTAACATCCCCAATGAGGAGTCGTACCTTTTCGATGTCTGTCATTGCGCTCCTACCTAGCAAGGGGAGAGAACGGAAAAGGAGATAACCGCCCTCTCCCCTCGACTAGCACTATTTAGACGTTGCTGAGTTGCCCGTAAGTGGCTCTCCAGTCAAGTCTATTGCAGCCGAACACGTCCCTCACGCGGTAGAAGACGTTATCCGTTGCGAAGTCACCCGTCATCGGGCCGACTTCTCCGCCACCAATCGACACCTTGTCGCTGGCCTTCATGCAAATCTCCGGCCTCTCGTGCCCGACCAGATAATCGCACTCCATGGCCGCTATATCTGAGGGAGCGGCGAACAGGAACCAACTGAGGACGTTGCCCGTGCAGAAGATGGGTATGTACGGGTCGATGACCAACTGAAGACCGTACTGAGAAATGACGTTGGTCGTCGGATACGGTACAGTCGGGGCAACGGTGCTCATCACCCACATCTTGGTTGCCGAGGTCAGAATCTGCCGAGCGGTGAACTCTAGACCGGGGCCGACCACAAGGTACTTAGCCCTGTTCATTATCGGTTCGCCACTGGCATCAAGGAAGGCCGCCATCGCTTCACAAGTGTTCTCAAGATTGGCGATGGTTAGGGGAAGAGCACCCACGTTGCCCTGAGCGGCGGTATACAATCCAGTACCGGCGAGACAATCCCCTCCATAAATCGCCGTTACTATGCGATGCTCAGTCCGCGCAGCCGCGAGAGCGAAGCGGGTCGGGGTATCCTTCAAGGCGCCCAGGTCGTCGTTTATCATGGCCTCCCACGAAATGTCGAACTGACGACCATACTTCTTGACGGACACAGGATAGCGAGTCTCGTTGCGGTCAGAAGCCAGGTACTCGCCCTTCTCTGCCACCTCTTCAAGGTGCTGGTCTCCGCCCGTCATTGAGAAGCGGTATCCACCGACCTGCGGGGAGATTCTGGGAACGGTGGACTGTTTGGTGAACTGCTTCCACACAGGATCGACGCCCTTATAGGCCGCGAGAACCTGCCTGTCCAGCACGTCGCCGAAGAGATAAGGGAAGTCGCTCGTGGTAAGAGCTTCGCGGAGCAGGTATTCGTGGCGATGCGCGGGTAGACCGGCTGCATTGGTGAGTAGGTCGATGGTTTCCTTCAGGCGTCGCTCATAGCCTTCGGGCCTCTTGACTTCGGACAGAGCGGTGTATCCGCCCCAGTCCTCCATAAGTTTCATGAATTCTGCCATTTTAATTAACCTCCATGTTTCGATTTACTTTTGAACTTCCGCATCGTTTATGCGGGTGACAAGTTCCACGTCGTTCCGGTTGAATCCCTTGAAGGTGTCCACGGCCCTCTTGATTCGCCCCCATTCCTCGTCTTCCAAGAGAATGGTATCTTCTTTGCAAGTCTCTAGCTTCATGGCCAGCACGTTTTGCTTGACCAGTTCAGCACCAGACAGTTGCAACTCTCGTGTAAACATCAGGTTGAGGATGGAATCTTTGACTCGGTAAGGGGCGGTAATGTCTACAATGTTCCCATCGCCGCCCTTTACCTTCCCTGTAACCGTGTAATCCTTCAAGTTCAGTTTGCGCATTGTCTTTTCTCCTTTTTAATTTCTAGCTCTGCCACAGGTTGACATAGTAAACATCAGAGTAGCCGGAACCATTGACGTAAGCGAGAGCGAGGCACCCGCCTGAGACGCCGGACTTCTGAGCAACAAGATGCCCGACCGATTCCACGTTATCCGCATAGAAGATGGCCCGATGAGCGGCAGTCGTGGCAATGGGGGCGTTTAGCGAGAATGCATACAGGCCATGAACAGAAGCCTGAGTGATGCACTCTGCCCTCATGCCATATACCAGGTCGGTAGTGGCGCATTCCGTCAGAGTGGTGGCAAAGATGCCGTTGTCCTGTGCGGCAACAACACCACGCACCGCCGCGCCGTCAAATGAGGTGGCGAGATTGACCCAAGTGCCGCAGCCATACAGGAAGGTGGCAGTCATTACACCACTATAGTTGGCATCCGCGTACCACGCTATGCCCTGCTCATTATGCCCAGCGGCTTGAGCAGCTACGATTTTCAGGCCGGACGTGTCGTGAGTTACGGTTGGGGCGGTAAGGATTAACTGGCCCGTAGCCGAGTCATAGGTCAGGTTGACGTCCAGTCCATCACCGAAGTAGAACGGCTCCAGGTCCCGAATCCAGTTGTCTACCGGACTCCAGTGCAACTTGACCGCTATCCTTTCGATATTGCCCGGAGTAGCGATGATGCCCAGCGCATACCCGAACGGAACCTGCGTGGCTCCGGTAGCGATTTTGCTGACAACAGCAGTGACGTTGTTGATATAGAGCACGTCTCCGCCGCCTACTGCGATATTCCCCCCATCGTCAGCCGCGACAACATCCACAATCCAGATACCCTCGGTGTCAATGGCAACTAAGTCAGTTGCAGCCGCAGCATCGGTGAACGCAATCCCGACTCCATGCCCCTCTGTGATGTCGAAAACGACTGGGTTGCCTTTATCGACAAGTCCGCCGACGTTTCCGGCCTTGTGAATTAGCTCACTCTCCAATAGAGTGACGTGTCTACCTTCATAGGTAGACGAAACCTCTTCGCCTTCAGTCAAGGCGTCTGCTACTGGATAAACTCCAAAAGCTGGCATTGTTCTTACCTCCTAAGTTAGTTTTTAGACTTCTATTTCCGTGGTGTAGAACCAGAACGGCCACATCCAGTGAACCTTCACCGCAATGACCTGGGTAATCGGAGCACCCTGCCCTGGGTCAGCAATCGGCTCTAGCGCATAGCCGAAGATGGTATAGGATGTGCTCCATTCGTCGAAGATTACGCCTTGCGCGTCGATGTAGAGCACCTGCCCCACCACAATACCCCCGAAGAAATTGACCCCTGTGTTAGTGACGGACAATCTCCAGATACCTTCCGTATCTACTGGGATTGATTCCGTTGTCGCTGTCGCAGTTTTGAGAGCTACCCCTGCGCCGTCGAAGAATGCCACAGGGTCTCCCTTGCGAACAAAGTCGTCACCCGTTACAGGGTCGGTATGGTCGGGATGTATCAGCCGGGTCTCTTCGATATTGATGTGCCGTCCCTCAAACGTAGAGGAAACTTCACGTCCGGCTACGGCCTCATAGGGGTTAGTGTATGGATTAACCATGCTTCACCTTCTTCGCCGCCTTCAGCACGGCACGCCGGTTAGCAAGGGCGCTCCGAAGTTTCTCCGGCGTATCTGGCACCTCTTCAGGCTTGCATTTCAGCGCAAATGCTATACGTGACCTATCGCGTACGTTCATGGCTTACCTTCCTTTGGCGGCCAGTTCGGCGTCCTTATCGCTCATGCCGGTGCGCTTGAAGGATTCGACGAGCGCCTTGTGATCTGCTTCCGTGTCGGGCTTATTGGCTCCCATTCCCTTGACTTTGCCCGCCTCTTTCAAGGCATTGATGTATTCTGACTCCGCCTTGATTGCCTCCGCTACGCCGTCGGCCTTCTCAGCATCTTTGAACTGATTAGTCAGTCTCGCCTTAGCAGCATCGGGAAGTTCGGCCTTCGCAACCGCCTCTTTTATGATGGCTTGCGCGTCGGCTTTTGCCTTTGCCTTTTCTGCCTCGGTGATCTTGACCTTCAGTTCGTCCCGTTCCGTGGTTAGCGTTACGATATTGGTCTCCAGTTCCTTGACCTTTTCAGTAAGTTCCACTGTCTTTTTTACCTCCAACATAATTACGGCTTTGGCCTCGGTTTCGATAGTCTTAACCAAGTCAGGACGCCGTTCCCTTAGAGTATCAAGAGTGATAATGTCTACGTCGTTTTCGGGGCCGGACTCATACATCTGGACCATTCCCCCGGCTCCCGCCTCTGTGACAAAATCTACAGAACGCACGCGGACAATCCGCTCAATCACATTGGTCTTGACGCCTTCTATCTCGCCCTTGGTTGCTGTGCCTACTGCGTTGATGGAAATGCCCATTTCAGTGAGCATCCCTTTATCTCTGAGTGAGGCTAACTTTGCTTGCATCCAGGGTTCGACGATTACGGCCTCGCCAATGATCTGACCTTTCTCGTCCATTCGCACGTTTTTCAGAGTTGCTACCCAGTCCTTAATCGACCTCTCAGGACGTTGCTTTTCGTCTGCTTCTGTCGGATGGTCGGCATACATTTTAACGCCTTCGAACAATCCGAAATCCCGCTTTAGTGTTTCGGGAGAGTAATATCTTTCCTTCGAGGCGTTCAGTCCAGGTTTAATCACCACGATAGTTGCAATACCCTTCCCTGTGACCGTGGCCTCTGAAAGAGAAACAAAGTCAGACAGGGGAACGCGCTTCTCAGACTCTTTCACCCACTTGGGAATGTCCTCATCGGCCACGTCCTGGGCGCGGTACTCTGCCCTGATTGTCCGTTTAACTGCCGGCAAATCCTCTTTCGGGATGTCAACTCTCTGACCCCTGAATCCGCCTGGGCTGAGAGTCGCGGACGCACGTCCGAGTTGCGCCCGCGTGATCTTCTTCTGAGGGTCTTCCCAGAGTCGGAGCTTCCAATCACTCGGCTTCTCTGCGTCCGGCGCGTAGGCAAAGGCTTCTTGAGGATACTGAGCACCGTCTTCGGTCTTAAAAGTCTTTTGCTCTTTCAGCCAAGTGAGAGTTGCAGTCGCTTCCGCCAAGGCTTCTTTCGTCTTTACTTCATCCTCTATTTCGCTCGACAGAAGTTCCTCGCACAGTTCCCGAATCTTCTTAATCCTCGCGGCATCGGAAGAAGCGTTGCGTCTACCCGCCTCCTGAATTATCTCGGCATATTTCGCCTGTAATTCTGCTTTCACTGACACCTCCTGTTTGGATTCTTTGGCCATATCTTCATCGGTTAGAGGTTCGCCGCCGAATTTGAATCTATCCGGTTCTAATCTAGGATCAGTTAGTATCATTTTCTTTTTTCCTCACCAGATACTCTTAAGTATTTTGGCCATCGGCGGATTCAACTTACTAAAGCCAGCTGGATTCTTCGCATAGGCGTCGTAAGATTCCGCGAAAAACTCCCTTACATCCGTCTTTGCGTAGGAACTCACAAACCCTTTGCCTGTCTTCGAAGACGCAGCAAAGACTGTCATGACTTCGCCACCTCTCTTTGCCCCAAAGATTTCACCTTGCATAACCCCATGTCCAATTTCATGTATAACCGCTTCGTTCCCAAAACGTCCCAATGTGATTTCATTGTTAGAGGAATCGAAAGTCGCATCAACCATCTGCCCGCGAGCCGCAATTTTATCTGCGTCCACTGTTATCTTGCTAATATGTTCGAGATGCCTATCCGGTATTTTTGCTTCCTTTATCACAGTTTGTGTCCGTTCCATTACGGCGCTATTGGAAAAGGTGCCTTTGGCAAATTCGCCTTTTTGGTGTGGACTGGCAGAGATTTTCTCTGAAACGAACTTATCCCTTCCACCTCCCCCTCCACCACTTCCTCCCACTTCACCAGGTCTTCCCTCATGTCCGAAGTTGCCTGACCCACCTCCGCCTTCAGTTATAGTTTCTTTGGCTACCCAATCGCCTTTTGCGTTCTTTTCGTACTTAGTCTTAACAGCCGTAATCGCCGTTGCTGCTGCCTTCCCTTCATCTTTGTATTGTTCATAGGCTGAATTCCACGCTGCCTGATATATTTCTTGGGCATGTTTCGGCATGTCCTTAACCCAATCTGGCAAACTATCCAATGTTGGATAAGGCATTTAGTCCTCCTATTTGAGCATGACGGGCGCAAGAGAACATCGGCAATCTGGATGCTGGGGAGGGTTGAGAACGCCTCCTGAGAACACGTGGTCAATGGGCACTGCACCTTCGGCCTCGTTTCCTAAACACTCGTCGCTTACTTTGTCATCCCCGACAGTGACCCACTCTTTCCCCGTTACACCCATGTCTTCCATGCGGTCAATGCTTCCTTTTGAAAGTGCCCCCGCCGTCTCTGTCCGCGCGATAAGTTGAGACCGATATTTCGTCATATCGTCAAAGCCCTTGCGTATGTCCCTGGCCAGCCCGTCAATCCCTCTCTTGTTCTGAATACCGTCAGCGATTACCTTGGCCAGCCTATCCTTCGTCTCCAAATCCATTTCGGTCACAAGTCGCGCAGCGTGTTTGTTGGCGTAGGAAATTGCCTGCTGCATGGGCGGGCCTTCGAAGTAAATCGGCTTGTCAAGTAATGTCCGCCCGAATGAAACCATCTGGGCAGAACCTCTCAGGTAGGCAGTTACGGCATGATTGAGGATTGTTGCCTCTAGGCGTGTGCGGAAGGCTAAGAGAATCGGATCGAGAATATCGAAGACTTCTTTCTCAGGAGGCGGCATTACCGACCTATCACGTAGATATAGTATTTACCCGCGAGAGCGGCAGCATCAGCGACTAGGATTTGGCCGACTATCCATCCGTCCGTTGCACTTGCCGAATCTTGACAGAATACGGGTTTAGTCTGTGTACCTCCGTCCCCAGCAAGATAGGAGTTGTTTATATCTACATCGTTAGCATCAAGGTCATCAAAGAACTCCACTCCTCTGTTTGTTCCTGCCGCATCATCTGCTATACCTACGTCAATCACAGAGTTTGCAGTTACGCTGCCCGTGGTAATCTCGACCACTACCTTGTCAATGAGAACGTCCTGCGCCTCTGGGTTGTGCCATGCTAGAGCGATTGCATTGGCATTTCCAGCAACGAGAGCACCTGAATAGGTGCGGTGTTCGCCAGGAGCGATATGCCCGATATTGTTTCGGATAAGCCCGGTTTGAGTAGTTGTACCATTTACCATTGCAAGGGTATTACCAAGCACGTCATTCCCTTCAACTATGGTTGAAGTACTTGTGGATTGCACGTAAATACCCACTAAGTTGCCGTGGCTTTGGCATCCTTGTATGATGGCTCCCGCAGCAGCAGCGAATATCCCTGCGCCCGTGGCAACAACGTTATCATGCGCGTAGAGACCAATAATCGTACCGTAGGGCTGCTGGGCGAATGCCCCATAGTTCTGCGAGGCATAAACCTCCCCACCAATTATTTCGTTGTATCCGCTTCCGCTCAATAACATGGGGCCGCCGCAATCATGGGCTATACAATGAAGTATCTTCCCATATGTGCTTACCATGATACCTTGTGATGTCCCATCTCCACCTGATGCTATGACATTCTCAACAACACCATAGGTGCCATCTATCCTAATTATGTTCTTTGCCGCCGCCGCTCCAGTCACAGTCATATCTCTTACCTGTACATAGTTTGAGCCACCAGCAGGACGAATAAGGTCTATGGCTGCTCCCCCAACGGAGGTTAGTATAGTCCCTGGCCCCACCCCGGAGAGAATAGAATTGGCTGTAGGGATGACAGCAGCCGCTACCGTGTATGTGCCTTTGAGAAGTCTTACCTCGCCTCCAGTACCACCTAAGGCGGTGAACGCTGCATTGATTTGCACCTCGTCAGCAGTTCCGTCACAGTAAAAGTCGCCGACTGCCGTATAAGCCCCTAAATACCCCGCCGGTACAACTGTGAATGTCACTGACTTAGCGATGTTGTTAGCTAAAGGCAAGGTGGATGTGATTATGTTCTGGTGAATCAACCCACCCTGTACCGAGGTTCCTACCGAATTAACGCCGTTGTTTAGGTCAAGCGTGTTGCTGTCCCAAATACAATCAATGAACTTGACATTAGAAACAGCGGCTACAGTCCCAACTAGTGCGCCTGTGGTGCAGTTCTCAATCTGCATCTGGCTAAATAACGCAGAAGCAAATCCGAGTGTACCCGCTGCCCCCGGCATATTGAGACCCGTGGTGCAACTGATTACTCCGCCCTTAATGAAACTGTTGATTGTAGCAAACCCGGCAGCATGTCCAGGGTCAATTGTGATGCCCGTAGTTGCGGTATTCACAAAGACGCTAATCCCTATGACACCAGAAATACCCCAATCAGCACCGTCAAGGTAAAGTCCTGTCCCTGTAATATCAATTATGCGAATATTCGTTAGCGTGACATTCCAACTGTCTTGAAGTCGGATTCCATTAGCGCCGTGCTCAACCTGGAAGTCCGCGAAACACACGTTTTGAATAGCCGCCGCGTGCGTGTCCGCGTCTATCACGTATGTTCCGCCAGCGATCCCCGTTCCGTCTAGAATCGTTGACTGCCACCCCTGTCCCTTGATAGATACCCCCGTGTGATAGACTACCGAGGTCGCAATCGTAAACGTGCCTACACTTAGACTCACAAGTCCGCCCTTTGCAGGAAGGCCGTCTATGGCCGCCTGAATTTGCACATCATCCGCTACTGCATCGCACACCCATACCGGATAACCCGCCGCCTGCAATATGACTGCGTAAGCCTTGATTGTAGCAGGGGCATCGTTAGCTACTACCCAAGCCGTAGCATCGAGTGCTCCCGCACCGCTGGGAGCGGACAGTAATCTAACGCCCATTGCAAACGTGCCATCCAGCAAATCAACCATCTTGAGGGGAGGTAAAACCGTTCTTGCCGTAGTATCTGCCATGCGTGCCTCCTAGACCAACTTGACCATTACAGAATAAGTACCATCTCCGTTGTCCACGGCTTTCAAGGGTGGAAGGGTATTGAACGTCAAATCTGTGCCTACGAACATCGGCACCTGATAGACAGCGACTGCATAGGTAGCATCGCCGTTATCTTTTGCCTTTAATGGGGGAAGGACTGTCTGAAAAGTTGAATCTGGCATGTTTACCTCCTTAGTACCATAAGTCACTAGACCCTGTAGGATCATATGCCTTAATATCTTTACCTGGGGGAGCAACCAATTTTTTCTTGCCTTTAGCAACTAGGTTGCCTACTCCGGCAAATGCAAGTTCGCCCCTCAAAATCCTAACCGCAGAAGTCACTAAGGTTCCCATGCCCGCCAATATCGCTGACCCGTACCATATAACTTCCTCACCGACTACTGTGCCTAGGGCAGAGAGCGTTCCGACACCTGTGGAGATTGCCTTCCCAATCACCAATGACACCGCGTTAGTCGTAAGGAATCCTTGTCCGGCTAAAGCAACTGTGCCAGCAAATGTCATTACTCCACGAGTAATCAGGCTTCCTGCACCTACTAGAGTAGACGAAGTTGTTCGAATCCTGCTACCTGCAACAGATATAAATCCTGAACCTGCTACTGTAGTCGTACTCGTGAGTAGTCTAATCCCGGAAGCGGCCAGATTACCCGCACCAGATAGAAACGCAGAACCATATTCATAGATGGCTCCTAATGTAACTATTCCTATGGCAGACACGGAACCTATGCCTTCTAGTAAGGCTACACCCGCCCTAACCCGAACTCCTAAAGTTGAAAGTAATCCTGAACCTGCTAAGTTAGCAATCCCATATCTGATTCGCTGAGGAATGCCGGACAGTGAACCTATGCCATTCAAGGTTGTGGTAGCAACTCTGATTCTTGCGCCTATCGCAGATAGTGAACCTAAGCCAGAAAGTAAAGCCGAGCCGTATTCATATACAGTTCCCTCAATAACAGTTCCGATAGTGGCTAGTAATCCAGCACCAGATAAAGTCGCAAGGGTTGACCTTATCCTGACCCCTATGCCTGCTAAAGTGCCTAGCCCAGATAAGGTAGCAACCCCATACTCAAAGACCGCCTCTTGTATTGTCAGAGTAGGAGTAATAGTGTAGACTATTGTCGCATCGGGACTTGTAAGCCTGAATTGGATAGTATCTCCATTGACTACATCGGCAAAAACAACCTGAAGTCCCGCCTCAGTCTCATAAAAACCACTGGCGGGAATATCGTTAGCAGTCCCCCCAGAGAGACCATCTTCAGTACACCCAGCATTAGAAGTGTCCTGGGAGCCAGTTCCGCTTAATCTTTTAGTGGTTGTTTGGGCATCGGTAAAAGCATTAACAGCTACTGCTTTGACAACAGATGATGAGGTGGTTATATTTACCCAGCCAGCACCACTCTTGTTATATTGGAACTGAGTATCTACATTGGCAAGAGCAGTTGCTATGGGATTCTGTGCACAGAATCTTAGCAGGAATGTCCAGTTAGCAGTAATTAGTTGGGTATGGTTGACATCCTCAAGCTGCCAAAAGGTATGACCTGACTCAGTCCCGTCATCCTTACCAAAGCGGAAGTGAGATTGGTTTAGGTTAGCCATTTAAGCTACAGAAACATCCAGATCACCAGCATTTATCTTGAAGGTATCTCCAGCGTCCACGGCCTTCTGAGCATCAAGAATAGACCACATCAGAACGTGGACATTGGTTCCCCAAGTGACATTGGTAGCATGGTCAACTAGAGCGACATGCGTGACTGTTCCCCATCCTGCCGGGGTTGCTGTAGGAAATACAATGTCCGCAGCATTGGAACTTAGACCTCCAGAACCTGCTGACAACCCTGCAAGTTGTCTAGCATAGGCATTGCCGGACACTTCAGCACAAGCTGGGCCATCTGACTCTAACCCCGTATCCGCTGTGAATAAGGCAACGTAGACAGCCACCTGCGGGCCAGCCACATTCCTCATCTGATTGATAATTGCGTTCTCCATGTAATCAGAAAATTCACTCATCTGTTCCTCCTATAGTTCGTGTATTACTATCAATTTGCCCGTTTCAGGTTCCACGTAGATATTAGATACCTTCTTAAAACCGCTAGGAGGTTCGCTCCCAATCCCTAGACTTCCTATATTCGCTATTGGGTATGACATGACTATCGATTGGATTTCAGGATGCTTGTGAGATTTCGGACTTCTGTCGTCCTTTAGTCTGGGATCGTCGTCTTCAACAAACGTCTTCCCTGAAAAGTCGCTAATGAGATTCTTGACGGCCTTGTGCTCGTCTCTAGATATTCCCGCCTTGCCAGGTTCCCCCGCTTCGCCCCTTTCCCCCTTGATACTTCTGCCGTCTCTACCATCAATCCCGTCTCTGCCGTTAAGACCATCCTTCCCGTCAACCCCATCCCTGCCCTTGATAGAGAGGCCGTCTTTGCCGTCCGCTCCGTCCGCACCATCCCGCCCATCCTTCCCGTCCCGTCCGTCAATTCCAGGTGGGCCTTGTGGCCCTTGCTCACCAGGTAGACCTTGAATTACTATCGGTTCCAAGATAGGCTCTAAGGGTTCCTCGAAGACAACCTTGACAGGCCTGTCACTTTCAGCTATCCCGACTCGGTTGTAATACAGTGTCTCAATGTCGGCTAGCGGTAAAGCCATCTCTACTTGCCGGAAGTATTCGCTTATATCCGCTTGAAGGGAATTAACGAGGCGTTGATTTCCTGGGTCTGCCGCGCTTCCGGGGATTCGCGCTTCTAGCAACGATAGGATACTGTTCAACTCGCTCAGGACGGTCTCCGTTGTCACTTTCGACATCCCCTTTGCCTTTGCAGGTCTCGCATCTAAATCGGAATAGACCATGTTCGAATTCCTTGTAACCGAGGCCCTTACACGCGGGGCATTTGCTTGTGATCGTCACGTTGTATCGTCTCCTTAAAGTTTCGAAGCGCTTTCGTCAGCGCCACTACGTTTGACTCCGTACTGCCCTGCTTCTGAATCTCGTCTATCACCTCATTGGGGTCTTTGACACCTATGCTCATGAGTGCCTGCTGCATCACATCTCGGTTAGATGCGAATTCAGGGAACAAAGTACCTATAATGCCTATATTTGCAGCCATCGCGCTCTCGTCGGGCGGCGTAATGGGCGGGAAGTCCCTGTCAATGTAACGCGCATCTTCGGGTACGTCGTTATGCGCTAACACGAGCTGGTCGAGGTCATCGTAGGCACTCGCCCACACCGTTTGAAGGGATTGGCACATCTTCATTACAGGGAGTTCGACTGTCTTTGCCGTTGCCAGGTTGCCGATTGAAATGTCTCCGAAATACTGTTCCGGCCAGCCTACGCCTGCGGCTATCTGTAGTTTAATCTGTCTGCCATCCTGATAAGCGTTCTGTGACCCAGAGTCCGTCTTGATAGGTTGAAGGTCTGCGCTCATGTTCTCAATCGCCACCGCACCGGCTGCTGGTTTCTGGTCCTGGTAGATCGCCTTCGCAGCGGTCACGTTTGGTTGTCCGCCCGTGACCTTGACCTTCCAGGCGAACCTTGCAAGGGCCAGCATAATCGCTACCCTTGAAGATAGGAACTGCCGGTATAACTTAATCCAGTCAATCACAGGTAGAAGCATTGAGTTGCCCCGCTGCCCGATGGTGTTTAGAGCTAGGTGGTAGACTATCGCCTCTTCCGTTGCGCTGACGTTCTTGCCCCATGCGTCGAGAATCGACTTGTCTTTGATATTCGCCACCGACTTGTAATAAGCCGACTTCGATTGTCCCGCTATGGTTGACCACTCGCGCTTGTAATATCTCACGTCCTCCATGTCGTCGGGGTCGGTAACTATCTCAGTGATTTCGAGCGGGTCTATGCGCCGTATCGTTGCCTGCCCTTGCGAGCCTAGAAATAGGGCGAAGAATATCTCGCCGTCGATGAGTGCCTTATCAGAGGACTTCCGCTGCCCTCTAGCCGACAGGATACCGACATTCTCAGGTGCGTTCCAGTAGTTTGAAAGCACCTCAGTGGTCTTCTTGTCTTTCGCCGCCCACGTCATGCCAGTTCCGAACGTGTAATCCGTCCACAGTCTAATTGCCTGTTTCGCAAGCGGGTCTTTGACAGCGTAAATGCGCGCCTTCTGGACTGATAACTTGCGTTCCGCATCGGTTAGGACGTTGGCATTGGTAGTAGTGCCAAGGGTCAACCAGCCTGCGTCTTCAAGAGAGAGGGACTGCTCTACGCTCTGGTAGGTTTCCTTTAATATCGTCTCGAATTCGTCTATCAAACTTGTTTACCTCGTGTTGTTTACTTTTCAACTAGGCAAAAGGCGGGATTTTCGGTGCCTTCCGCTCGTGAGGTCGAAACTAACCAAGACTAGGTTTTGTTGCTGTTTACTTTTGAGGGAAGCTAGACGTTTACAGTTCCATTCCCTTCAAAAGTTGCATCGAATCAAAGACTACGATTTCGTCTTGCTCGGGTCTAGCTCTCAGGTATTCGAGTGCCTGCGTGGTCGAGTCTACCTGGTCATCATGCTCTGCATTCGGGAAACCTGACATCTCCTCAAGGTAGTCGAACAGCCACGGAGCAGTTTCAGGGAGTAAGACCTTGCCGGCTTCGATTAACGGAGTGACCGCCTCGGCTCGTGCGATCTTGTCCCGGTCCACCTTGAATGGTAATACCGGCAATCGTGTGTTGCGTTGAAGCTCTTGAATGAGAGACTGCCCGGAAGCCTTATCCTCAACGACTACCACACTGGGATGGTCCCTCTCTGCCAACGACACGGCAACCCGCTTTAGTTCGGGAAACTCTACCTTACCCCGCCAGAGGTCGAGTAGATAGTAACCTGTGTCCGTCTCTCCCCATACCGTACAGACCGAATAATCATTTTGGGACTTGTCCTTGAATGCTGTGTCCCAACTATGGATTAGCTTCGTAAACGTGGGCTTCTCCTTGTAGTATTTCCACCATTCGCGCTTGATTATCTGCCCTTCCGCTACCGTAGGATTGCCCTGGTATAGACTCTCAAACGCTCTCCCGCCGATTGATGACCGTATTTTCTCTAGTTCGGCGAGCGGGTATCTTTCGGGCCAAAGAGCTTTGCCTTCCGTAAGTGCCTTGAAGTGAAGGATTGTCCACTGGTCTGACGTAGGGTCTTCTCTAGCCTGCTTCAGGAGCCTCCCTACGAGGTCGTCCTGGTGCCAACGAGTCATGACGATAATTATCGCCGCATCCGGCTGCGCCCGCGTGCGGAAGACTGTCTTGTACCACTCCCAGACCTTGTCTCGTATTGTCTGACTGGCAGCTTCCTCATCGTCCTTCACTGGATCGTCAATGATTCCGACGTTGAATCCTCTGCCCGTCAGACCCCCGCCAATGCCTACCGCGTAGTAGGAGCCGCCCTGCTTAGTACCCCACTCGTGCGCCGCTTGTCTCTCAGGGATGATGATTTCCTGCCCTGCGCGTTCAGGTCTATGGTGTATCCCGGGAAAGAGGTTAGTCATCCCCTGAGATATGAAGATGTCCCTAGCTTTCCGAGAATGAGTGAGCGCGATTGACTCGGCATATCCTACCTGAGCTATGTAGTCTTCGGGATGTCTCGCTAGATACCAGCAAGGGAAGCGGAGCGAGACTAGTTCAGACTTGCCGTGTCGGGGCGGCATTAAAACGAGTAACCGCTTAACTTCCCCGCGTTCTACCCGTTCCAACATCTCCGCCAGCGCTGTAAGATGATGCGCTTCCTGATAGTCGGGGAAGGTGTACTGACAGAAGGAAAGAAGAGACCGGCAGGCACTATCCCTCTTTAGGAGTTCCGCCGCCGCTAGTGAGGGATCGACTTGCAATAAACTTGAGTTGCTCAGTCGTGAGTTCATAGACTTCTATCTTTCGATTGTCCACGTTGATTATTGTCTCGCTATAGAGTTTGTCCATCTTGTTCAGCAGGTCAATGGCCTTCAGAGGATCATGCAACTTGACGCTCGTGTAGACCGTGGGTTTCGACCCGTCATCATCGTATTCCGTCCGCGAGTGAATCTCCTGAATAGCCCCCCCGTTAGGCGTCTCTTTGCCAATGTTCACCCACGAACCGTCCTGCCCCAGCTCCATGAAGTCGGTCAGTTTCGAACGGGCTATTTCAGTCAGACGTTCCTTACGTTCATCAACCGCCATAATCAGGGGTTTATCTTTCGGATTACGCAGTTCTGCTAACCGCTTTCGGATTTCAACCTTCTTCAACAGCCGAGGGCCGGCTGAGTAACAAGTTTTCGGAGAGAAGCCTGCAATAAGAGCACTTTCCCCGGCGGGTTTCCCCGAAAGGTATTCAAGACAAAATGTTTCCCACCGGGGTTTGGTTAAGACAGGCACTTCAATTCTTCCTCGTAAGGTCTAACCAGCAGGCCCCGACGTAGCGAATGATAAAGTTGGCAAGGTTCTTGCAGGTAGGCTCATTGTAGGACGCAACCGCTCTTTTAATAAATGCCTGATTTATTACCGCTGTTTCTACCGCTATTATGCGATCAATCGCCTGGTTTTCCTGATTCACAATCTCTAACATGGTTTATCCACTCACTACTCTTCACTAGTAAACCACACCTCGGGCATGGTTTGCGTTCTATCTTGATAACAACCGTCAAAGGCTTCACTTGCTCACCAGACTCCCGCAATGTTTACACCGGAAACGTCGGACAATATCATAACCGTCTTCAAAGATTGAAAAGGGCTTTAGTGTCCCTTTGAAAAGACAGTATGGGCACTTGCAGAAGTTAATGCCTCGCATAAGATTACCTAGTATACGGAATTATTGCATTTTGCCGAGTACCTTGTCAAGCCCTTATCAATTCCCTCACAATTAAATTGACTAACCGGCGCATACCGCTATCCTTTTTCCATTCCAGATAACCCTCTCGTTTCCGCCTCCATCCGCTGATATAATTCAGGGCTGACTTTGCTTCTCTTGTTAGACCGTACCAGGAGCTTTCCTCGTCGATCTCTTTCTTCAACCACCGCCCGTCTTTCCCGGTTGCCTTTAATCTTATCTCGCATTCAGCTGCAAACTCACAGGGCCGGGTGAACGCTCCGCTCGAATGATACCCGCTACCCCCGGAAACGTCCGTATAACCTGTTCCTCGTGGCGATGGAGGCCAGATACCCTCTTTCAATGTCTCTAGATTCTCGATGAGAAATACCATATTTCCACGCCCGAAATGACAGTCTCGCATCGAAATCCACTCGCTCAATTCACCACCTCTTAGGAGTCAATTTCCAGTAGACCGGAATAATCAGTAAATAAAAAAACCACATAACCGCGATCTCTAGCTCGTACTGCCAGTCGGGAACCCAGTTTGTTACAGTCTGCGGAGTCCACAACCGAAGGTGTAAACCGTTCTCGTAAATCACACGGGTTAACTCGATAGGCGCATAGCAGGTTAGGAGGATAATAATTACTAAGATAAGGGCTTTCATGGCTTTTGAGCATTATACCATACCCTTCAAGTGCTCCCACTGGCTACCTAGACGCATTGGATTGATGCAAGAGCGTTGTGCACTACATCTCTACCGCCCCCCAGCTCAGTGGTTTACTTCCACTCGTAAAAAGATAATTCCCCCTAGCTTCAGCATTTTCTTTTATTGTAGCTAATTATCCCTGCTAAAATGACGACAGACGCTTGACAAATGGTTTCATTCGGAATATACTATCAGGTAGAGATTAGAGCAGAATTGAGATAGGAGAGAATACGATGTTCAGGGTAGATTTACTCCAGCGTAACGGAACGTGGGAGGCGGTGGGGGAGGCGGTGGGAGATTCGGAATTCGAGACAGAACAGGAGGCCGCGACGTGGATCGCGGAAAATATCCTCTACCGGGTGGACGAAAACGCCACCCGGGGCGAATACAGAATCGAGAGAATAGATATTTAGAGGACTGGATTATAGAGTCCTGAGATATTGAGATAGGAGAGAACAAGATGACACCATCAACATTAGCCTTGATTCCACGAGCAGCTAAAGCACTCGACATTACTCACACCATTGGGGAGCGAGGCCCGCGTACTCTGTTAGCCCGTCAACGGCTCGCAACATTCCTCGATACGAAGCGAGGCAATCATATGCAACTGTATGCGGACATCGCATGGCTGGAGAAAGCAACTAATGATGAAGAGCGCACACAACGGCTCTACGACCTTCACAATAGCTAGTAGTCCTGAGCCGGAGATACCGGACAGAGCACCTTAACAATTGAATAGTGAGCGGGTGGAGCAGGTTGTAATATACCTGCAAAGTAGGGTAAGGACGGGAAGCCAAGACGCGCACCCTAGCGGCGTCCTTAGTAGCGAATCGTGCTGGTTGACGCAAGTCTTATGCCAGCCGCCCGAAATGGCACAGCAAAAGGGAATCGGGATTAGGCTCTGTGTGATAGAGGCAGCTATATCTGGAGCGCGGTAATCAATCCGTAGTCCGTGAGGACTTAAAAACCAGCGACTCAGCCCTCGGAGCGAGCTTGGATAACAAGTCCCCGCCAATGCCACCCGCTCACTACTCAGAGGTTAAGGAGATACCGGACAGGAGAAGGGAGATTACGATGCTTTACGGTTACAACGACACGACTCATTGCAGCATTGGCAACGTGCATCTATTCGCCGACAAAGATATGTTTGAGGCTCGTAAGCCCCTTTGTGGCCGTCACCAGCATTATCTCCCCGCGTCTGAGAGTGAAGGCCCAAAGTGCAAAATTTGCGAACGTATCGCGGCGCATCAAGTAGGACTCAAGAGAGGAGAAGGAGAATACGATGGATAGCACCAAGATGTTCGCACAATCGCTCAACGCAGCTATTATCAGAGCTAGAGAACGCAGGAAAGCGAGCACCCAACCAAACACAGTTGCCGGTAATTGCACTCTGCATGGGGCCGTAGTCCTCTCGACCCTAGAAACAGAGCCCGTCTGCCCCGTCTGTTTCAAACAGATTGAAATACGAGAGCGATATTTCCGCCCAATCGTTTGAAGTAGGACTCAAGAGAGGAGAAGGAAACACCCATGCAACTGAATAAACCTGAAACTTTACCCTGTGGTTGTATACCCGGATACTTCCTATGCCGGGAGGCCGAGAGGTTATGGCATGACTACATACTCCGAAATGGATTCTGCGAGCGCCGAGACGCGAGGATTGCATTAAGGGAATATAACAAGCATTTCCCACGCCGCACTAGGGCTACTAAGTAGGGAAAGGAGAAATACACAAATGACTGACGAACGCGACCGGATCGAACGGCTTTATCAGGAGATGTGCCGCCTATATGCAGTATCGCTCGATTCCCACAGTCCCGAATATGAGGTGCTTTGGCAGGAGTATACGAGATTGAAAGGAAAACAAGGAGGCATAATTGGACATTAAATCTCTCAGAACATCCCTGAATATGAGTGAGTCGGAATTAGCCCGACAGTTGGGAGTAGACAGGCGCACGATTATTAGATGGGAACACAATGACACGAAGCCCAGTCAGTTAGCTCTCAGAGAGTTAGCTAGATTGCAAAGGAAGGTACAGACAAAATGAACCACACAAAGGGAGAATGGCTCCGAGATGGCGCGACAGTCTACACTTTGCAAGGTTCGGGTGAACATGCTGGCAAGGGCAAGGAGTACCATGAACTACAGATAAACCGTATCTATTTTCAAGTCCATTGCCAGCACGGTACAGAGGGGGATGCAGAAGAAGCTGCCCGCCTTATCGTCGCCCTGGTCAATGCAGCGCAACGTATCAATCCTGATAATCCGATGGCAGTAGCAGAGAACCTTGAGAGATTGGTAGGGGTCGCAACTAAAGTTCAAAAGACTTCGGCCTTTTCTTTGGCCATGTCCCGACTTGAAGCTGCCCTCTCTGCTATCGAGGCAAAGAAATGAGAATAACGATTAAATTCACGGATGAAACCGCACGACGCACCGAGTATTACCTTCGCCGCCGCTATAAGAGCAAGGCCAAATTAGAGAGACTAGCTAAAGTAGCCATACTCAGGGAAGCCGGAGCGGAGGCATCTATTGAGCTAAAGGAATTGGAGAATGGCTAATCTGTACGTCCGAAGACTTGACACACGCGAGATCGTCCATACCGTTGATGTCGGCAATAAATCCGAATCCCAAGTCGAACGAGTGCTGAGAGGGATGCTGATAAACATGAACACGGATGAATACTTTATTGACGATGACGAAGTGGTGGTTGAATGAAAGTCCAGATAACCCTCTCGGATAAAGAGGAGGAGTTTATTATTGAACAGGCACGGAAAGAGGACCGCACCATGGCCGGACTAATAAGGCATTTGATTGAACAGGCGATGCGAGCAGGAAACCCTTATATCCTACATGGGGCCGAATTGCAGAGAACGGAACAAATGAGGAAGGAGAGTAAATGATTTGCCCACATTGCGGTAAGGAGACTGGACCCGCACCTGACAAGACCTTTATCTTGCACTGGCGAGGCGGTATGAAGGACGAGGAAATAAACGGCAGGTCCATTGCGGATGCTATGAGACGGGCGGGCATTGGTGGTGGAGCTATGGGCGCACTAGACTATTGGGAGGAATCTAAATGAGATTTACCATCATCACGAAAGCGAAAAATCTACTACGTGACATTGAGGCTTTTAGCAAGGTCTGGTTAGAGCGAGAGAAGTATCCCTGGATGGTGAGGAAATGACTAGGAACGAGGAAACCACTATGGAGGCAATAATTAGCTGCAATCAGACTTGTGGCAACTGGCCAGCCAAGACCGCTGACGAATGCACATTCTGCCCCGACAAATTTAACGTAAATGTGAGCGGTATGAAACGGTTTACCATCATCACGACAGGCAAGAACCTTTTGAGAAACCTTGATATGCTGGAGGTGGTATGGCTAAGAAAATGGCTGACGAAATCCTGACCTGCGGGAATTGCGGACACACCGGCCCAGACGTGAAAGAGAAGTACATCTACATCGGAGGGCAGGGAGAGGTGCTACGGAGATATTGCCCTGACCTGGTGGCCTGTTTCAAACGTCAAGAGGAACGAGAGAAGGGAGCGAAATGACTGACCAAGAATTAGCAGACGAGATAGCAGAACGGTACTTCACTACAGGTGGAGAAACCGTAGTTGGCGTCTGCCCCACGTGCGGACACTCCGAGACCCGAAAAACAAACTCGCCCAAACAATGGACTATCGGAACTCCCATCTGGACGTGGTGCCACGGAGTAGGTTTCGGTGGACATCTAACAGGGATTATTTTCAAGGAGGTTGAGACGAGAGAGGTATGACTAAATCGGAAGCCATCGAAAAGGCTCTACACGACATGGCACGCAGTCAAGGTTCAGTTCTGGAAATGCTTGGGGAGGTCTGGGATATGGCCGTAGAGCAGACGAAGCAGGAAATAGCAGACGAAGGGCGCATAGCACGTAACGCAGAGTTCGAGATCAAATAAAGGAGAGATATGCTAATCAGTAAATACGGACGCCGAATTTCGCTAGAAGATGATATTCTGCAAATCATCCTAGAAAACATTACCGTGGAACAAGAGCACCATATCGAGGTGGACAAAATAGTAGACCTCATCATGGCTAAAATCACAGAGCATTATAATGCCAATATCGACAAAGCAAGAGAAATGCTAGAGTAAAGGAGAGATATGGAAGAACAAGTTATAAAACACATCCAGGTCGGGACCAAATACAAAGTGACATTCGAGCAAGCAGCCGTCAAAGGACAACTCGGTTGGAAAGTAGAAGTGAACGGCGATGACTCCCAGGTAGTCATGCTAGAGGGAATCAAGATGAAAATGCAGGCCACCAACGTAGCCCCGCCAATTCAAGTAGAGGGAGAAGAATGAAAAGAAAAGCCAATGTCCGCCCACAGAATGTAGGGCAGTATTACAAGAGTCCTGACGGGGATTTATTTGTCCTGGTTGCCTGTGGCACAGAACCAGATGCTCGTATGGATAGGGTAAAAGCAGATGGCGGAGGAAATGTACCCTCCACCTCACAGGGCATTTCCGCCTTTGCAGACTGGATTCTCCTGAAGGAAGATAAGCCACGGATAAGGAAAGCAAAACTCGTTGATAAAATCTGCGATGCAATAAAGAAAGCTGGCGCAGAGGAAATATCCCTAAAGCCGCGCCAGCAGAGAGCAGACAAGGGAACGAAGCGCAAGGCAGTATTATACAACGTGACGGCGCTGAATAATCCTGTAGTCCTTGACCCATCGATGGCAAAGGAACTAACAGAGAAGATGGCAGGTGACTGGTTCCGCTTCGACTCATTGAACGGGAGGATTTACGTCAACGGGTTGCTATTCCACGAGGCAACGATGCGCGAGACGGTGCTATCCGCTCTTGACCACCTGAAAGTAGCACCTACCCGCGAGGCTGTCGCATCCTATTTCGGAGAGCAAGAAAAGGTACAGGAGATAATGGCAATCTTGGGAGAGGCCCATGAGTGACGCGGAATATGTCTGTACGGTTTGCCATGCCACCACTACCAGTTGGCGCAAGGGAAGATGTCCAAATTGTGGTGGGAAACTAATCCATCAGGATAATTATGTCGAAGGAGAGAAGGAATAATGGAGAAATCAGAGTCAATAAATGAACTCGCAACTGCCCTTGCGAAAGCACAAGGGCAAATCGAGGGAGCCAAGAAATCAGAAACCAACCCGTTCTTCAAGAGCAAATATGCCGACCTTGCCTCGTGTTGGGATGCTTGCCGGAAACCACTATCTGATAACAGCTTGTCCGTATCCCAACTTGTGAGTCAAGAGCAGGATAAACAGATACTAGAGACCGTCCTGCTCCACGCATCGGGACAATGGTTATCATCTACCGTGGTACTCAGCCCAAAGGACGATACCCCGCAGGCTATTGGCAGTGCTATCACTTATGCCCGTAGGTATGCCTTGTCTGCCATAGTCGGTATTGCAGCCGAAGATGATGATGGGGAATCAGCGCAGGGTAGGACATTTGTAACCCGACCCACCCCAGTGACCACCACACAGGCAAAGGAGCCAGCCAGCGTCAAGGAATCGACCTCCCCGAAGGCTCCAGACCCGCTCCATGAGGAACTGAGTAGGCTTCTGAAAAGTGCGGGGAAAACAATAGCTGAACAAGCCGCTTGGTTCAAAGAGAAGGGGAAGGGGAAAACCTGGGCGATGCTTTCCTTGCAACAGCAGACCGATATGGTTCAGGAGGCGCGGCAAATGGTAGACTTACAAAAGGACGTGATAAGATAGAGAGTGCTGGTGTCCTGCCGTTTGAATCGGCTTAATATCGGGCATCTATTGAGTAGACAGGGGAAGGTGAACCGAGCCAGCTCTCTCCTTTCACGGAATGGACGGGGTATTGAGGCGGGAACTCGTTCAAATGCCGATTACCCTACGGCAGCCCCGTCCTACTCCTTAGTGATATAATCAGAGTACCTTAACATGCGGGAGTGGCAGAACGGGTATTGCAGTAGAACGACAGAGCCGAGTATTACTAACTCGTAAGTCTCTGAAACCCTACGGCTAATCCAAAGCATACAGGGTTCGACTCCCTGTCTCCTGCTTACATAGTCAGATAATCAGCCTAGCCGAGGGAGACAAGCCGCTATGCCGAAGCATTATCATCGAGGAGCAGATGGCTTAGGAGAATCGGAAGTTAGGGACTAGCATACGATTAGCTGGTTGTTAGAAGATGCAGATAGCTCCAAAGGGACTGCGTGTAGGCTAGGTTGTTTCTGGGCCAGCCACTCTTTCCTGCTAGGAAAGGGTCGGAACGCGGGGAGTGAATAGCTCCTGGCTGGCGAGACGGAGAGGGCAGCAAGGCAGCATAGTCAAAGCGAAAAAGGGAACTTTCGAGAACCCTCGCAGCCAGCCCTCTCCAACTTACTAAGAAAAGGAGATAAGATGGAAGTAAAGGCAGATATATCAGGATATTTCAAGAACAATGGGCAACTCCATTCGCTTATCGATGGGTCGCTTAAAAATTCTATCGACACACACGGGCCAATAACCACAATTAACCGTTCTTCAGCGGCGAAGCGTGTGGTGGCCCATTTGAAAGGCTTTATATTGCACGATACTAACCCACAACTTCTGCGTCAGAAAGGCCGGAAGGAAGTGGCGGATTACGTGAATAAGCACTTGCACGAGAGTCCCGCTTGTAGCTATAAGTACTGTTTTTCTTCTAAAGCATGGCAAGCCAAGTTGAAGGATTGGGGTATCGAGGCTTGACAAATCTTTGAGATAGGAATATCTTGTTAGGCAGAGTAAAGTAGATGTTAGTTGATTTCCGAACAGCAAATCTCACCCAGGCTTGCTACCTCTTTGCGTCTGGAAGTGAACTTAAAGACGTGGACCGCACAGATCGGGAAAACGTGGTCTTTATCTTCGAGCAACTAGACCCCCTACTACTCGCAGCTTTCAGGACTAGCACCGCTATGGTGAATGTCCACGCCTATGAATCCGCTAGAACCGAACTTCTGAACCGCTTGAAAGGAAGGGTGTGATGAACTTTACTCGCAAAGTTGATCCCTCGTTAGTCTGCGAGGAACGCCAGCTGCATCCATGCGCCACGCTTCAGGATATTAGTAATAAATTCGGTGTTACCAAAGAGCGCATCAGGCAAATCCTGAAACGGGACGGCTTGAGAACTCAGACTACGCGACTTGACTTTTCCAAAGAACGATACGTATGCCCACGGTGCGGCGGGCAGAAAAACTACGAAGCAAAATGGTGTAAACGGTGTTTCTCCGAGATGCACTGGGTAGACGTGGACTGTGATAATTGCGGAAAACTAAAACAAGTCAGAGTCAGCAGGCTAATCGCAATCGAGAGTGGTAAGTGGGCGAAGCGTGGTTTCGGATACAAAGGACATTTCTTTTGTTCCCGCCAGTGTCATGGTAAATGGCTTGCTAAAACTTACGGTTGGGGTAGTCCCCGCCAATTCAAGCCAGAGGTGACAACAGCATGACGAATCGTGCTTTAATCTACGGTACCGACGAATACCGCGAGGCATACCGCAACCTCAGACTCCAGAAGGACGAATACCGGCGCGAGTTGGAATACGATATGCCCGCCCCTACCGAGGAGTCCGAGAAGATGGTGGACATGGAAGCCCGTATCTTCAATCTTGAAAAGGGACAGACCGTGGTAAATCTCCTACCCGTCCGTTACCTTCTTCCTAAGAAAAGAAGGGACAGTGCTTATTAAGCTAGTGTCTCCTATATTACTGATCGATGGGTGGGGAGTAACGCGCCCGCGCGCGCGAGGCAACACAATGATAGTGCCTTCGTTGTGGGCGCACCGTCACAAAACGTCACATGGCCCGAACAGGAACGCACAACATCAACAAAGCGCACAAAACGCACAAAAGGAACAAAGCTAAGTGGCACGGAAAGAGCTTACGCAGGCCATTATTGAGGAGTGGGTGTCGCTGGCACCTGCTAAGTTTTCAGTCCGGGATATTTGGCACGAAGTCGGCATTGAATCGACAGAAGCGAAGCATCATCTGCGTGTCATTCTGGGGAGGCTTGACGGAAAGACTGTCAAGGCAACCCCAGATGGTTTGTTCCACAGATTAGATGGCGTAGCCCCGAAGATTCAGTGGCATGAGGCTAACCCCGATGCCTATTTACCGATTAGCTTCCCTTTTGGGCTAGAGGAATATGTGAAGATATTCCCAAAGAGCATTATCGTGATAGCTGGAAGTAAGAACGCTGGCAAGACAGGATTCCTCTACAACTTTATCAACATGAACATGGGTGCATATCGTATTGACCTCTACAATTCAGAGACGGGACCCGAACAGATGAAAGAAAGGTTCGACCTTCTTAGTATTCCATATCCGCCGCCTTTTGAAACATATGAACGCTATGACAACTTCGCCGAGATAATTGATCCTGAACATATCAGTGTGGTGGACTACCTTGATTTTAATTCTGAGGTCTACTTAGTAGGAGCGGAGATAGACGCCATATTCCGTAAGCTCACGAAAGGCGTAGCACTCTTAGCTCTCCAAAAAGCGCCACCAGGCGTGACCTATGTGAAAGGTGTCAAGAAGATAATCCCGCGAGACCTCGGATATGGTGGCGCGTTCTCTGCCAAGCGGTCAGTTTTGTATCTTTCGATGGATTCTAATCGTTTGAAGGTGGTCTACGCCAAGACACCCAAAAGTCCCAAGTTGAATCCAAACAATATGACGTTCAAGTTCAAGATAGAGGATGGGATTCACTTCACGGATATACAGAGAGTCTATGAACAGGAAGATAACTACATAGGAGACGAACCTTGATGGAAGATGAAGTCAGGCTAGCCGATATTCTAAGGGATATGCAACCACCTGTTATTCTCTTGTCATGGGAAGAGGTAGCACGGAAACTTGTAGAGGCTGGCGTAAGAATCGACACGGAGAAGGTAGAGAAGTGACCTTCGAGGAAATCCTGTCTAAACTTCCGGCCCCTTACTATCGGGATGAGCAATCCGATATTGCGATATTTCATGCGGATTGTCGTGAGCTTCTGCCCTTGATTCCTGATAAAGTTGTGGACTTGGTACTCACGGACCCGCCGTATTCCTTGGCACACGTTGACGGCGGCGGCTTTGCTTCCGCCTGCACTTTCTACCGCGAAGGTGCGCTAGAAGGACTAACTGACTTTCACCTGCAGGAATATCGCCTATTATTGCGTAAGGT
>Ga0180732_1000713_pt1 | contig 25260 bp, 15 predicted proteins | sample KR11_01MetaG_FD_148674 | JGI IMG/M metagenome (GOLD analysis project Ga0180732, IMG submission 148674) | Groundwater microbial communities from the Olkiluoto Island deep subsurface site, Finland - KR11_0.1 MetaG | ecosystem: Environmental > Aquatic > Deep subsurface > Groundwater | place... | reverse complement strand
TTATGATTCCCATTTTGCCTATTTTATCCTATTAAATTAAATAGTAATATGCTTTTTCAGTATCGACTAATTATAAATGATTTGTCGCAGGGAATATCTTCGGTGACATTTTCTTGACCTGAAATCCCGCATAAGATAAATTGGCTTTCAGATCAGCCGAGACCTTACACCCGATAAACCCAAATCAAGGAGGTCCGAAATGAGCCCGTCCCCATCTGAAACCCCCGCGACCCTGTCTCCGGAAAAGATTTACCAACTGGCCTCGGCCTTTCAATCCTGCCGGATTCTGCTATCAGCCTTTGAACTCGATATTTTTACCGCCCTGTCCGGCAAACCCAAAACCTCCCAAGAGGTTGCTCAAACCATTCGCGGAGATTCCCGAGCCACGGACCGTCTCCTAAACGCCCTTTGCGCCCTGGGTTTTGTAAAAAAGGAAAAAGACCTGTTCTCCAATACGGAGACGGCTGAAAAATTCCTGACCAAAGGCCAAAAAACCTACCTGGGGGGATTGATGCACACGGTCCATCTGTGGGATACCTGGAGCACCCTCACCGACGCGGTCAGAGCCGGGCACCAGGTGGCTTCCGAACCCCTTGAAAAAAGGTCACCGGAATGGTTTGAAGCCTTTATTACCGCCATGCACCAGCGGGCCGTCATGGCAGCCCCCCTTTCCGTATCGGCCCTGGACCTTTCCAATGTGAAAACCCTGCTGGATGTGGGGGGTGGCTCCGGCGCCTATGCCATGGAATTCGCCCGGGCAAAGGAGGACCTGAAGGCCACGGTATTCGATCTGCCCGGGGTGATCAAACTCACCCGGCAATATGTGGCCAAAGGAGGGATGTCCCACCGGATTGACTTCATGGAAGGAGACTATTCCAAGGATGAGCTGGGCCATGGCTTTGATCTGATATTTATGTCCGCCATCATTCACAGCAACCCGCCGGAACTGAACCGCGAGCTGTTTAAAAAGATATTCAGGGCCTTAAACCCAGGCGGGCGAATTGCGGTTTCAGACTTTGTCATGGAGGAAAACAGGACCCAGCCGTTTTTCGGGGCTATTTTTTCTTTGAACATGCTGGTGGGCACAAAAGCCGGAGATACTTTTACGGAAAGCGAGATTAAAGACTGGATGGCCGAAACCGGATTCAGTGACTTCAAATCCATTCAAGTTCCCGGGCCTGCCAACATGGTGACAGGAAAAAAACCCGGCCATGAATAGCCTTGAACCGGACGGCAAAGAGGAATGTGCCAAAACCCTTCGTCAGGCCATGATCGACCTTCTGGAAAACGGGCCCAAGAGTGCCAAGGACCTGTCTCAGGGACTGAAAGTCCAGGAAAAATTGGTTTACGACCACCTTGCCCACATTGAGCGGTCCATCAAGGCAAAAGGCCGGAAGCTGGTCATTTTACCGGCAAAATGCAGTTCCTGCGACTATGTTTTTTCAGACCGGAAAAAATTCGCAAAACCTGGCCGGTGCCCGGAATGCAAACGATCCCATATCACGGCCCCATCCTATGAAATTAAAAAATCGTGAACGGTGAACCGTGAACTGAAAAAGCATAATTCAAACCCCCCGTTCACGGTTCACGGTTCACCGTTCACGGCCCTTTACTTCTGGTACCACTTTCCATCCGCACTCTTAAGCCAGTCTCCGGCTTTGGCGACATCGGCGGCATTCTGGATTGCCCTGCGCTCGCCCACGTCCCGCGCCGTGCGGCCATTATCTTTTCCGATGGCCTCATAAACGGCAAGGCGGTCTTTGTTTTCGGCATCCACAACATCCTTGCCGGACATGGCCTGGCCCACGAATTCCAGAAATCCTTGGCTGTTTTCACCGATCACCCCCCGGGCTTTCAAGTCCAGAATGGCCGGTAATCGGGATGTCATTCTTTCTCTAATCGCTTCCGCATCGGCAAAGGCCATGGCGCTGCCCACAAGCCCACCGATTAAAAATACAAACAAGCCGATTAAAAAAGCTCTTTTTTTCATTTTGCATCTCCTTGTGAAAAACCTTTTGATTTTTTCTTTTACTTGGCTTTGCCAGGTTTGGGTTCCAGGGTTTCCGCCTTTTTGTCAATCTCCCCGAAGAAATCATCCAAGGCCCGGTCGATTTTCACATTCACATCAATGGTAATGTGAATCGGCTCGATTTTCACCGGCGCCACTTCCACCTTGTGCGTCATGCATGCCGGAAGAAGGAGCAACAGGATCAATCCTGCATAGACTCCGGCAACCCAAAATTTAATTTTTCCCATGATGGTTCTCCTTTTTATTGAATCATATCCATAAACTCCCGATAATGCAAAACCTCATTTAGCGGCAACTTGAAATTCAGATTCAGAAACACTTCAGGCCGAATCCCCCCATCCTCTCCAGCCTTGATTTGAATAAATTTTCCCGCATCCTGCTGGTAGGCAAACGGAATAGGCTTGGCCGGCTGGCCATTAAAATTCAAAGACAGCATCAGGTCATTCCCCACCGTATGCAATGAGACTTTGGCCCAGTTGTATTCATAATTCTTTACGGTTTCCCGAGCCATCTGGATCTGATCGAATTGGGGCGTATTCGCGGGGATGGATGCCGCCCACTGTTCCGTTTCCTGAATTTTTATCCGTCCGCCCTCCCCCGGACTGGAATATAAAAACCCGTCATTAAACGTCCACCGGCCCTTTGCGTAGGCCAGGGGAATTCTGCCGTTGACCGTTCCCTTTCCTTCAGCCTCGGCCGCCCCGAACTGCATCAGGATCATGGCCAGATTCAACCGGTCGCAGTATAAAACCAGATCATATTCATCCTTGTCTGGAGAAATTCTTAAGGCTTGGGTTTCCACATGGCCATTGCACCATTTAAACATGGTTTTTTCGATGAATAAGGAATCCGGAGACTCCATCTGGAATTCCACCCGTCCGTTTTCAAATATTATATTGCCCAGGGCTGCGGATTGAAAAGCAATCTCCTGTCTGGGTGCGGTCTTAAATTGGAAAAGATCCGGGAAAAAGATCTCGGTCTCGATCCCTTCCATGGAAATTTTCTGGTCCGTCTGGTAGAGTCCCCCGTTTTTGAGGCCCACCGTCAGGGTCAGGCCGGATTGGTTCGCGTTCCGGATGAAATCACCCCATAGGCTAAGGTTCCCCTTGGCGGTGATTCCTGCCGCCTCCGGATATATTCTGCCAAGATCCAAGGGCTTTTGAATCTCATGGGGAATCAGTTCATAGTGAACCCCTGATTCAAACCCGGCATCCGCAAATCCCCCATGGCCTGAAAACTTCAGAACCATATCCGGAATCAATCGGTTCTGATGCTTGCCGTCCAATAAAATCCCCATTCCTTTTTGCCGCACTCGGGTTTTTACAGACCCCAGATCTTTTTTCCCCCATAAAAGGGATCGGACATTGAACTGTCCTGAATCCCCCGGATCAGGAGAGGGCCAGGCCAGGGGCATGGAAAGGTTGATTCCGGCAAAGGACAATTCTTGCGGCTTTATTTTTACCAACGCGTTTGAGCCCGAGGTGTTTCCCGTGAACCGGGGTTGATCCGAGAAAAGATCGTTGCATTGGCCCACGGCGATGAGGGAGGGAAAAGATGCAGAAACGTCTGGTGTGGTCATGCGCATGTTTGCCAGGGTCGCCCGGACCTCCAGGGGCATGACACCGGACCCAAGGGTTCCCGTGGCTTCTATATGAACAGAAGGCAGGGCCAGGGTCATAATGTCTTGTTGAACCGTGAGGCCGGAAAGGGTTAAATCCGCCTGAATTTTTCCCGCCTCCCCTGCGCCGGTTCCCGTGACCTTCAGCAGGGGAGAATCCAATGAGAACTTTGCTTGATCTTTCATAAACACCCAGGGGACGGATTCTTTTGAAGAGGCCCCTGTATTTTCCAGATTGAACGCCCACTCGTGATTTTCAGTTTGCGTAAAATCAAAACCTGCTTCCGTGCAAAGCCGAGTGTCGCCCTGTTTCTGTAACTTCAAAGCTTCGGCTGTGGGTTCAAAATCAGCGGCAAAATGTCCTTGGACTTTCGTATCGCCATTCATTCGGGAAACCCCGGCGGAGAGATCCTCGAGAAACACGCAAATCGAGCCGCTTGAAAGGGCCAGGGCGGAAAGGTCGATTCTCCAAGTGTCTTCGGGGGAATGGTCAAGGTGAAGCACCATGGGAACGATGGCCTCCTTGATGAAAGTATTCTTCAAGGTCATCTGCTGGTAGTTGATCTGAAACTTCGGGACAAGGATTTCTCCGGTGGTTTGCCCAAGCTTCAGAGGAGACAGGCTCATTTCCCCTTGGATGGCCATTGTCACCCGGCCCCGGGCAGCCAATCCGGGTATTTGAGAGAAAAGATCCCCAAAGGCATGGAGACCGAGGTCGTTTCCGGTACAGCTAAAGTGAAGGGTTTGCTTTTTCAGGTCCACTTCTGCGGTGCCCAGAAGAATCTGCCCGAAGGGAGATGCTTTCAATGTACAGGAGAGCAGATCAGGCCGGTCTTTGCCCGATTGAAGGGTGGCTTCCAGGGGAACGACAATTTGCCGGTTTTCAAGTTGAAGGAAGAGCCTCACATCCACGAGTTTGAGGGTATCCACCCCGAAACCCAAGGCTTCCTGAAGGGAGCGGGGATTTTCTCCATCCGTTTCAACCGGAGATCCGGGGGATTCCGGCCAGGGGAGGATGCCCGGAATGACCAGGGAACCGTTTTTTACTTCGCAGAAAAGATCCACACCGCTGATGGATAGGGTCTTGACCTGTTTTTTAAAAAGAGTCCCCGGAGAAAAATCGATTTTGACCGTGCCCACCGTGAGACCTGGTTTACCCTCTTCTCCCATTTGAATATCCGCCAGGTCCAAACCCAGGAGATCCAGTTTTCGAATGGATAGGGACAACCCATCGAGCCCCGCTTTTTCAATGATTCCGGGCAGCAGGTGGTTTTGAATGAGTTTGGGAAGGAAACTGAAAAAAACCAGCCCGCCGAAGGATAGGAGAAAAATGCAAGCGAACAGCCCCATGAATGTCCACCATGTTTTTCCCAGAGGCATTTTTCATCCTTCTATCGTAGGGAACAGGCATACCTGTTCCCTACTTTAAAAAACATTATACCTGAATCTTGCACGCGTCTGAGGGTTTCATCTGCAAGGCATTTAAGGGCGAAGCTATAGTAGCATATTGCGAGCCCTTAATAACACAGCAGGTGGAAGCCTCAGATGCGCCCTTAGGGTAAAAATTTTAATGGTTAAAAGATTCATATTTATTTTACCAAACAGGTATCTTAGATTACTTCTATTATTAATGTAATCTCTTTAATTTAAAGCCTTTGCCCTGCACTTATAAATTTTCATGCATGATTCAGGTTACACATTAAACCGGAAATTGATGATGTCCCCGTCTTTTACTTCATAGGTTTTGCCTTCCAGGCGAACCGTGCCTTTTTTCCGGGCTTCGGCGTAAGACCCTGCGGCCATGAGATCCTCATAAGCCAGGACTTCAGCCCGAATAAACCCCTGCTGAATGTCCGAATGAATCACCCCCGCGGCTTCCACCGCCGGGGTGCTTTTTTTGAGGGTCCAGGCTTTCACTTCATCTTCTCCCACGGTAAAAAAGGAGATCATCCCCTGAAGGTCATAGGATTTCAAAATGACCCGGTCCATGGCGGATTCGGTGATTCCGAATTCCGCCAAAAATTCCTTGGCTTCTTCTTCGGACATTTTCGCCAGTTCCTGCTCGAGTTTGCTTCGAATCACCATGGCGTTTTCAATGCCTGAGGCGTCGACTGGCGGATCATTGTCTTCATCCATGTTGTTGAAGAGCACCAGAAGAGGCCTTCCGGAGATGAAGGCAAATCCCCGGAGCAGGGGAGAATGGGCCAGATCCGGATGGCTTCGAATGGGCAGGTCTTTTTCCAGGCAGGTTTTGCATTCGGCCAGCAGGGCCAGTTCTTCTGGCGTGCCCTTTTTCCCCCTTTTGGCATCCAGTTCCAGGCGTTCGAGTCTCTTTTCCACCACCAGGAGATCGGACAGGATCATCTCCCCTTCCAGGGTCATGTAGTCTTTTTTCGGGGAAGGGGCTTCCTCGCCGTAGGTTTTGAAATTGCGGATCACCTGGATCAGCGCATCGCAATCCCGCACCGGGTTGAAAATCATGGCAGGGTTGTCCTTGGCCTTTTTCTGCCCGGCGCTTGAAGGCAGGAAATACTCCACCTGGGCATAAATGGTTTTTTTCGGTTGATACATTTGATGCAGGATACCCACCCGTTGATCCGGCACTCGGATGGTTCCGATGCGGTCTTCGGCCTTGTTCTGGATGTCCTGAATATTGTGGGTCAGGGCTTCAAAGGTTGTGGCCTTGCCGCTTCCCGGCAGGCCGATGATTCCAAGTTTCATAGGCGATACTGTTCCATTTCTAATAGGTATTTTTCTGGCATCTTATCATCTTGCGCGGCCAACTGCAATGGAGAGACGAAATCCCGTTGAACCCTCTTAAATTCGACGAAACACGGGATCATTCCCACCCTTCCTGATATGGGATATACGCAAAACATATCATCATGGGAAGCCCTTTAAAATTTTAAAGCCTCTCTTCAAATAAATTCCAATAAATCGGTTGACTTATGTAATTATATTGCTATAGATTTGTTACATAATAAGGGTACTCTCCTCTTACCCTAATCCGATTCCTGGTTCTGAAATAAAAACCTTTTACTATAGGAGGCTGACGTGGCTGCCTTTAGATTTGGTGTTTCTATTTTATTTTTTCTGATCATCCTTCTCGCATTGCCTTTTCTGAATCAAAATATCACCCATGCAGAACTCACGGATTCAATAACCGGCAGGTCCGGTACTGCCGGGGACGACACCATTGTCAATTCCATATGGATAGATATTCTTTCTGAACTGGAGACATCTTCGGTGGAGGATGTTTCCACCACTGCCACCGGGATTGATGGTCTGGCCGGCAACGACACCCTGACCAGTCAAATATTTATGGATATAGAAGCATCTTCCACCATGGATGTCCCTTACACACCCACCGAAACCTTCGGTGCCACGATAACCGCAAGCACCATTGGTGTGATGGGCGGCAATGGTACGGATACCCTTTCAAACCAATCACCCGTATTATCAACTGCCGATACATCCGCTTTTATTTTCGAAGTCATAGTGCAAATCGATCCGGGCCTCCTGGAAATCCCCACCTCCGCCAAATCATCGGCAATCGGCCTCCAAGGAGGAAACAATCCGGACATTATAGGCAACACCAGCTACATAAACACCACGGCAACCTCCTATAGCGAAATTCAGGAATCCCACTTCAGTGCTGCGGAAATCCCTCTTGAAATATTTGCATTAGGTGACGGTAAAACCATTGCCAAATCCACCAGCATTGCCATTGACGGGGATATGCAGACCGGGACACCCACCCTTGTTGCAGACAGTACGGAAATCATATCCAATTCCGGAACATTACAAACTCTCTCAGATGCCGATGCTACAAAATATATCGGAATGATTGAGTTGGTGGGAGCCGCCCGGATAGATGACAGTACCGAGGCAAAAGCGTATTCCGCAGGTATTTTCGGAGGTGTAAACGATAATATAATCACCAACACCGGTGACATTGATGTGGATGCGGTATCAGAATCCGATATGACCTCTTGGGAAATCAAAATGAAAGGACTCATGATAAAACCGGTCATGGATCTGTTCGGATTGGATGTGGGAAAATATACAACCACGGCGGATGCTTTGGCCGTGGGTATTTTCGGAAATACAGGGGACGATTCCCTTTATAATTATGGCTCCGGCGGATCCGGCAGTATCGACGTCTTTGCCCAGGCGACGGCGGATTCTCAAATATTTACCTTTTCCATATCAACACCGGTTGACTTTGGAGGGGGTGAAACACCTGCCGGGCTTTCGGCAAGCACTTTTCTTCCGGACATTGACCTCGTGCGGACCGCTGGACCAACCGCAGAAAACGGCTCCATCGCCGCCTATGGGGATGCACGGACACTGGCCACGGCCAATGCCTTTGGCATGGTGGGCAATCAGGGCGATGATACCCTTAAAAATGATGTGGTCCTTACATCCACAGCCAATTCTACCGCATCAAACTTAACCCTCAGCGTAGACATCAACATTGATGAGAAGAGTTATGTCCCGCTCCCCGGAGCAGCGGTCGCCGATGCCTCAACAACCGCCATTGCCGTATCCAGTGGATTGGACGGAGGGTCAGGAAACGATAGCCTTGATAATACCCATGCCGTAAACGCCATTGCCACGACAGATGCCAACTCGCTGGGAATCGCCGCCACCATTAAAGGAAGTCTGAAAGGCATCAACGCCGGAGTGGCGATCACCGATTCTTCTTCGGCCGCGCTTTCCGGTGCCAAAGGTATCGTCGGCGGCACCGGAGGAGATACGATTACCAACTCCGGTGTTGTTACGGCATACAGTTACGCCGAAGATGATGCGACCAGTATTAGTGTAACCCTGGCCGGTGACAAAGCCGGCGTTGCCGCCGGAGTCACCATGGCGGATGCTTTGACCCGGGCCAATGCCTACAGCATAGGGATTGATGCTGAAAATGCCGGAGGTGATGAGAGTGCCAGTATACACACCCAAATCGATGACATCACCAATTCCGGTGAAATCCGGTCCACAGCCATTGCCGACGCCCATGCAGTAGGAGTCGGGGTATCTTTTGGCGCATCGCTGGAAGGCGTCGGCGTGTCGGTTTCCCTGGTGGATTCGGACGTAAAATCCGATGCCCGGGCCATCGGGATTCGAAGCGGTGTTGGTGAAGATCGTATCGAAAACACAAACACCTACGGAATTCATTCAACCGCCACCGCATCAAGTTCCAGTGATTCAGTATCCGTGTCGGTGAGTGGCGCCTATAAAGGTGTTGCCATGGGTGCGTCGTATGCCGAAGCAAACACGGAATCGTTTGCCGAAGCCATCGGTATCGATTCAGGGGATTCCGATGACACCCTATTAAACCATGCGGATATCAACGCCGCTTCAACCGCTACCGTGGATTCCGATACCGTAGCCGTCACTGCAGCTGTGGCCATATACGGTTTTTCCGCCGGCGCCGCCATGTCCAATGCCCAGACCAACTCAAAGGCATCGGCAACGGGGATAGATGCCGGCAACGGAGACGATACGGTTGAAAACACCGCCATCATGACCACAACCGCTTCAGCCTATACTGAAACAGACACCGTCACCATTAATTTTGCACAAGCAGGGGCTGCCATTGCCGATGTGTCCTCTGAAGCCAAGGCGGAATCCGTGGGGATAGACGTGAGCAACGGTGTCGATGATGTGACGAATAAAGGGACCATCGGCGTGTTTGCGGTTTCGGTTTCCGACGACACGTCCACAGTGGTCAATATCGCCGGATATGCCAAGGGTGATATCGGGTCCACATCCACGGCAAGTGCCGTGGGAATTGCCAGCGGGGATAGCACCGGCGGGGAGACGGCCGGTGACACACTGACGAATGACACCGGTGGAAACATTACGGTGGTTTCCACCGCCAACGCCTATTCAGACAACTACGTGGTGCAGGGCGGCGGAGTGCAACTGGCGGATTTGGGTTCAAAAACAAATTCATCCGCCATAGCCATAAAAGGCGGTGCGCTGGGAGATACTATAGAGAATGACGGTACAATCCTATCTGTTGCCAAATCAGACATCCAAGCCAGTAGTTTTAATTTTGAGCTTTTCGGAATACAGTTGGGTAGCGTAGGTGTAAATGCCGTCGGCACAGCTCGGGGGATTGATGCAGGGGCCGGTGAAAACACTCTTACCAATAAAACAAACGCGACCATCAACACCTATTCAGATATCAGTACAAAATCATTAAATACTGAAATCAATATTGGTGCCCAATTTGTTCATTCCGGGGTTACCTCGGATGCTTACGCCCAAGGGATCTTATCCGGCAATGGTCAAGACACCATAGTGAACGATGGGTTCATCAATTCAACGGCCAATTCCCTGGGCCAGGCAGCAGGCGCTTCCATTGGTTTGATGAGTGCAAGCCTGGTCAATGCGCTAGCGTACGCTGAAATTGACGGCATTAATGCCGGCGCTAACAACGACACCATCACCAATAACGGCACCATCACTGTCGGCGCTATCCATGCAGGAGACAATTTTTTGGCCAAAGCGGAGACCGCAGCCGTATCTTTTGATTTTGCGTCTTTGATCTTTTCTTCATTAGGGGCCGAAGCACGTATTACAGGAATTCAAGGCGCATCCGGAAATGATAGCCTCACCAACAATGGCACCATCTATATTGGCGACCAAGCCCCTTACGATGGTTGCACGAGTGAACGCAGTATGGTGATCGGAGACTCCTTTAGTTTTGGGGGTCAGTGGATAGGCATGTCTTTTGCCTTTTCCGGATCTTCAGCAAGAAACACCTCCATCGGCATGGACGGCGGTGCCGGCAACGATACACTTTCCAATTCCGGGACCGTCACCGTAAAAGCCAGATCTTACGGAAATGTGGGTGCCGAAGTTGACTTAGGCATCGGCCTGATGGATTCTCTTGCAAATGCTGAAGTCAGAAGCACTGCCGATGCGACAGGTCTTTTTGGTGGTAGTGAAGAGGATTCTATTACAAACTACGGGACGATCACTGCCGATGCATTGACCATTGGAGATGCTCAGACATGGGCCACAGTGGATCTTGCCACCGAACCGGAGGCCAAAAGTGAGGCTACTGCCATAGCAAAAGCAGCAGGAATTGACGGTGGTTCTCTGGGAGAGAAAACCATGGATAATTACGGCACCATCACCGCAGTTGCCAATGCCGGTGCCTGGACACGGATGCATTCCACAACCACAGACAAACGGTCCCATACCAGTGGGTATGGTCTGGCCCAGTCCGAATCCTATGGCATCACATCAACAAGCACAAACAATACGGCAACCAACCACAACACCGGTGATATTGTGGTCATTGCCCTTTCCGGCACCTATGATACTTTGGGAAATACCGGATATGCCTATGCCGAAGAAGATGCCAACATCGATGCCGGATACTACAATGCCTCAACAAACCAGTGGACACCCGTTAGTGCCAAGGCAGCCGGGATATTGTTTTTCAACGGGGACGATGTCATTGTAAATAACGGCACAGTAGCGGTGACTTCCAGTGTCAGCGCAACGATTTACGCTGATTCAAGTTGCTGGGTACGATATCCTTTTTCCACCGCACGGACGGTTGTACTCTCCGAGGCCAAAGGTATTGCCGTCGGAAAAGGCTTAAATGAAGTGACCAATAACGGAAATTTAATGATCCAAGCAATTGGTTACGCTGCTCCAAAGGTATATTCCTGGTCCAGAGACTACCAGGCCACCGCCAATGCTTCCGGTGTATCCACCGCAACGGCAACGGGAATTGAAGGGGACGGGACCCTTTTTAATAACATCCAGGGGGTTCTGGATGTTACCGCCAGGGCCACCAGTTGGGCCAATGCACCTACAAACTCTGAATATGCAACAGCTAATGCGCAGTTATATTCCACCGCCACGGGATTTAGCCCATTTACCACAACCGGTTTGTCAAACCTTTTAAGGATCACCAACAATGGTCAAACCACCGTAAAAGCCCTTGCCGGTGAAGATGGGATTGGCAACTCCCAGCAGATCGCCTGGGTCAACACCAACATCACCTCAAGAGATTCCACTGCCAATTGTCATGGAACCTCAACCGTTGATGCAGCCGGTGTTCGTGGGGGAGACGGCATAAAAGAAATCATCAACAACGGTACCCTCAGTGTACTGGGCCGTGCGCGAGCGGACCTTACCACTGCCGCTGGCGCTCATACCTATGCGCGGTCTTACTATTACAATCCCGAAGCCAATTCCTATGCAACGGGTGTTTCAACCGCCACAGGCATCCTGGTATCCGGTGGAGAAAACCATATTTACAATTACGGCGCCATGGATGTTCAAGCCCAAACCACGGATGTCTACGGATGGAGCGACTCCTACAGCAGTTGGAGCACTTGCTATTCCAGAGCGGAATCGAATGCCACCGCCACAGGACAGGGGATTGTGACAGGAGATGGCACCGACGAAATTGTAAATTCAGGAACTTTATCCGTGTCATCCTATGCCGATGCCCATTCCTATGCCTATGCAGATACTCGGGACAATAACCTGGCCGATGAATATGAAACATCTCTGGCCACAGCCTCGACCAATGCCGTCGGTATCACCGGTGGAGACGGATATAACAGGATTGAAAATTCCGGTACATTGGACATCAGCGCCATGTCCCTGGCCAGGGTGTATGCCGGCGGCGGCCATGCCAGCGTCACGGCAAGGACATCTTCCACAGCGTCCGCCGTGGGTATTTCCGGCGGTGTTGACGGCAATTTTATTTACAATTCGGGCACCATCACGGCTGAAGCGCTGGCCTATTATATCAACGGAGTTCCGATTCATGGTGCCGGTGCTTCAGGGATTATAGGCGGTAGCGGTAATGATACCATTATCAATGAAGGCAGAATTATCACTACCATGGGATCAGGCCTATGGACGGGGATAGACAGTCTTGTTCCGACATCTTCGGGAATTGCCATCGATGCCGGTACGGGCAATGACCTTGTATCGTTGAGAGACGGTTCAAGCGTCACCGGTTCGGTACTTTTAGGGGAAGGTGACGATACCCTTGAATTAAGAGGAACACCCATTATTAATGGGATTATTGATCCGGGAACCGGAGATAATTGGCTCAGTTTGGTGGGAGCCGGCGCCTGTGATCGGGTTTTTGATGGGTACACCCTTGTGTCCAAAACAGGGGACGGCACCTTTACAGTGTCCGGACTGAATCCCCTGACAACATTTAACATCAACCAGGGCACGGTAAGGGTGAATTCGGATTATCAGTTCACGGATGCCGGTCTGTTTTATACCACTGTACTTTCAGACGGCACTAGCGGCAAATTCGAAATCATAGGAAGCGGAGAGCTTGCCGGCGGGTTGCAAGTGGGCAAACAAGATGATTTTTATTCCCGGGCCATGACATACGATATTATCACCGCCGACACATTAACCGGTGAATTTAATGCTGTTAACATTCCGGAATCCACTTCCTTACTGATTTTTTCCATGCAACAAACCCCGGAGTCCATACAAATTTCGGCCACTCCCCAAAGCTTTGGATCTGTGGCGACAACGTATGTCGACCAACAAATCGGTGAATATCTGAATAAAATAGCACCGGACGCAGAAGGGGATCTTGCTGAAGTATTGAAGACTTTTCAACGGTTATCCCCAGGGGAATTTAAAACAGCGTTTAACAGCATGAACCCCTCCCTGTATACCGGTGCATCGGCAACCGGCCACACCATTATCCATCAATCCATACAGCCTATTACTTCCCAATTAAGATCCCAAAGGGTTTCATCTTCACAATCTTCAGATGCTTTTGTTTCCCGGCCTGGGGTTCTTTTATCCCAAACCGACATCGGGGATTATCCGCTAAACATGAACAATCAACATGCTCAAAATTCAGCGCTCGGCATATGGGCCAAAGGATTCGGCCAATGGGGAGACCAGAACGGAGAAGCCGGCTACAGCGGCTTTGGTTTTACGACTTATGGCATGGCCATGGGTTTGGATTATTTGATCCATAACCATTGTCGTGTTGGAATTTCCATCGGGGAATCTTCAACCGACCAGGGTTTTGATTTAAGCTTCGCAAAGGGAAACGTGGATAGTCTTTTCAAAAGTATTTATCTGAACTTGTTTTCCGATCAATTCCATCTGGAATCCATCTTTACCTGGGGCAGTCATTCTTTTGAAAATTCAAGAAACGTCCTGGTTGGAGAAATTCAGCGGGAAGCCCGAAGCAGTCATGAGGGCAGGTTATACAGCTCTTATTTAGGGATGGGATATGATTTTACCCAAAGCCGGTGGCAGTTATCTCCATTCGGGAATATCCAATATACCATCATTGGTGAAGATGGTTTTGAAGAAACCGGTGCGGATTCCTTAAATTTAATCATTGAGGATCGGACCACCGAGGCCCTGGTATCCCAACTCGGCCTTAGCGTTTCCACATCTTTTAAAACACCGAGATACGACCTGGTTCCAAAACTCAGCCTGGCGGGGATTTACGATTTTGATATCGATGACCGTGCCATTACCGCCGGATTTGCCGGGGCTGCCGATGAAACCTTTTCCATCAAAGACCAGGACATGGATCAATTCGGATTCGCCGTAGAAGCGGAGCTAAGCGGGATTCATGAAAGCGGTTTTGCCACCTCCTTAAGCTATGGCGGAGAGTTCCGGAATTCATTTAAGTCCCATTCCATCACCGGAAAAGTGGAATCTCACCGGGGAGTTTCCACTTCCATAGGTTATGCCAATAATTTCCAGAACGGTCGCCCGGAAGAAGTTGTATTGGGCAAAATACAGTTCAAATTCTAGAAACGGTCAAGGTTCATGACCTTGGTCCACGCTGCAACAAAATCGTGCACGAACTTTTCCCGGGCATCCTCACTTCCATAGACCTCCGCCAGGGCCCGGAGTTGGGAGTTGGAACCGAAGATAAGATCCACACGGGTTCCGGTCCACTTGAGGTCACCCTTTGTTCGATCGCGACCCTCGAACACGTCTTCGTCTTGCGAAGTTGGCTTCCACGCCGTTCCCATGTCGAGCAGGTTCACGAAGAAATCATTCGTAAGCGTTCCGGGTCGCTTGGTGAAAACGCCGTGTTGGGATTGTCCGAAGTTGGTGTTCAATACGCGCATACCGCCAACGAGAACGGTCATCTCAGGAGCGGTCAGCGTCAGCAGTTGCGCCTTATCCACCAACAGTTCCTCCGCCGATACGCTGAATTTGGTTTTGAGGTAGTTGCGAAACCCGTCTGCAGACGGTTTAAGTACGACAAAGGACACCACATCGGTTTGCTCCTGCGACGCATCCGTGCGTCCCGGCGTGAAGGGAACCGTCACATCGTGACCGGCCTTCTTCGCAGCTTGCTCGACTCCGGCGCAACCGCCCAGCACGATCACGTCAGCAAGCGAAACCTTCTTTCCTCCGGATGGTGTGCTGTTGAACTCCTTTTGAATTCGCTCAAGGGTCTGCAGCACCTTTCCAAGTTGCTCAGGCTGGTTGACTTCCCAATCCTTTTGCGGCGCAAGACGAACGCGCGCGCCGTTGGCCCCGCCCCGCTTGTCGGAACCCCGGAATGTGGACGCCGAGGCCCAGGCCGTTGAGACCAGTTGGGAGACCGACAATCCGGCGGCGAGGATTTTGGCCTTGAGGGCAGCCGTGTCCTGGGCGTCAATCAGCGCATGATCGACCGCGGGCACCGGGTCTTGCCAGATCAGCTCCTCTGCAGGGACCTCCGCACCGAGATAGCGCGAGCGGGGGCCCATGTCGCGGTGGGTGAGCTTGAACCACGCCCTGGCAAAGGCGTCCGCAAATTCCTCGGGGTTTTGCAGGTAGTGCCGCGAGATCGGCTCGTAGATGGGGTCGAACTTCAGCGAAAGGTCCGCCGTGGTCATCATGGGCCGGTTCTTTTTCGCAGGATCGTACGCGTCAACCACCATGTCCTCTTCGTCCACGTCTTTGGCCAGCCACTGGTTCGCGCCGGCCGGGCTCTTGACCAGTTCCCACTCGTATTTGAACAGCACCTTCAGATAGCCCATGTCCCATTGGGTCGGGTTCGGTTTCCAGGCGCCCTCGATACCGCTGCTCATGGTATCGCCGCCTTTGCCGCTGCCAAAGCTGCTCCTCCAGCCCAGGCCCTGTTCCTCGATGCCGGCAGCCTCGGGTTCCGGACCGACCAGTGCGGCATCGCCCGCACCATGGCACTTGCCGAAGGTGTGCCCACCTGCGACGAGCGCTACGGTCTCTTCGTCGTTCATCGCCATACGTGCGAAGGTCTCGCGAACGTCACGGCCGGATGCCACCGGATCCGGGTTGCCGTCCGGGCCTTCCGGGTTCACATAGATCAGCCCCATCTGAACGGCGGCGAGGGGGTTTTCCAGATCCCGGTCGCCGGTGTAACGGCTCTTTGGCTTGTCGCTCGTAGCCAGCCATTCCTCTTCGGCACCCCAGTAGGTGTCTTCTTCGGGTTCCCAGATGTCCTCGCGCCCACCGCCAAATCCGAAGGTCTTGAAGCCCATGGACTCAAGGGCGCAGTTGCCCGTGAGGATCATCAGGTCGGCCCAGGAAATTTTCTTGCCATATTTCTGCTTGATCGGCCAGAGCAGACGCCTCGCCTTGTCCAGATTCACGTTGTCCGGCCAGCTGTTCAACGGCGCAAAGCGTTGGTTGCCGGACCCTGCGCCCCCGCGACCGTCGCCCATGCGGTATGTCCCTGCGCTGTGCCAGGCCATTCGGATAAAGAGACCCCCATAGTGACCCCAATCTGCCGGCCACCAGTCCTGCGAGTCGGTCATCAGGGCGTAGAGGTCTTTCTTCAGAGCTGCCAAGTCGAGTTTTTTGAATTCCTCGGCGTAGTTGAACACCTCACCCATGGGATTGCTCAGGTGCGAGTTTTGATGAAGAATCTTGAGGTTCAACTGGTTCGGCCACCAATCCCGGTTCGACGTACCACCACCGGCAATGGGCTTGCTTGTCCTTCCCGTTACCGGGCACTTGCTGTCTTCATTCATAACACTGCCTCCTTTTGTTGTCTGAACCTATGCACCGTACCGCATAAAATAAAGGGCTTCGGTGCCCAATGACAATACGATTGGGTCCCATTTCCATGGATAATTTTTTCAGCATCTTATCATCTTGCGCCGCCAACTGCAATGGAGAGATGAAATTCCGTGTTTCGTCTTAAACACGGCGGGCTACCGGAACAACCCCGGCCTTTTAAATGATGAATATCTTGGAGCCAATAGATTGGAATCAACAATGCTTGTAAAACCCAATATCTCAGATGACACCATTAAATGTGTTTGGAAGGCAACTTTGGGCCAGCCATCTCGCAGGGGACATTTCAGCTGATAGGGTATGTGATATGGTCAGACCGAGATTGATTTTGTTCGTCTGCCCTGTTACTGATAGAGTTGAAACAAAGCAAAAACACTGTTTCATGAGGAGTCTTGATGATGTTAAGTGAGCATTCCATGAAAGTATCCATACGGGAATTTGTTGAACAGGATAGGGAATTGTGTAAGCAGGTGCTTGCTGAATTAAGGGATTGGTTTGGAATTAAATCTTCAAACAAAACTTATATTTCAATACTTGGTACGATTCCAACAGCTGTTGCAGTTGTTGATGATGAAATCATCGGGTTCGCAGCATTAGAGCAGCACAACCAAGATTCTATTGAATTACATGTAATTGCCGTTAAAAAGGCTTACCATAACAGAGGTATCGGAACAAAGCTCATAAATTGGGCTGAGCTGGGCACAGGATTTGACCTTGCTTTTTTGTCGGCGATTATCCATGCCAATTCATTCGATCAGAATCAGGAACTGGTCAACGCGGTTAAATAACCCAAAGAAAAGGATTTCAACAAATGAAGGTCGATATTAATAAACTGAACCGGGCGTTCAACCCAAAGGTGGTTGTGGTGATCGGTGACAGCAAGGCCGGTGGTTATCAATGGATCAGAGGTCAGATGGGCATCAAGGGAAAGCTTTACTCCGTGCACCTCAATCCGGAATCGCGTGAAGAAATCAAGGCCATGGGAATACAAAGCTTTCCCAGTATTCTGGAGGTGCCGGAGCCGGTGGATCTGGCCATTGTTGCGGTATCGAGGAATGCGGCACCAGCGGTCCTGGAGGATTTGATAAAAAAAGACGTGGCAGCGGCCCATTTTTTCAGCGCCGGTTTTTCCGAAACAAAAACGGAAGAAGGCAGAAGGTTGGAAAAGCTTCTGGTGGAAAAAGCAGAAAAAGCCAATTTCCATCTCATCGGCCCCAACTGCATGGGATTGTTCAATCCCGCCGTGGGCATCAAACAGGCGGATACGCAATACGACGGTTCGAGCGGACCTGTTGGTTTCATTTCCCAAAGTGGCAGTATATCCATTTCCTTCAGTTTCGAGGCCCATCTCCAAGGCATCGATATCAACAAGTCCGTGAGTTACGGCAATGGGATTATCCTGGATTCGGCGGATTTTCTGGATTATTTCGCCCAAGATTCAGAAATTAAAACCATCGCCATGTATATCGAAGGAGTAAAGAACGGGGAGCGGTTTTTCGCATCCCTGAAAGCAGCGGCAGCAAAAAAGCCCGTCATTATTTGGAAGGGGGGCAGGACGGAAGAGGGGTCCAGGGCCATTGCCTCCCATACGGGGTCTCTCGCCAGCTCTCAAGCCATATGGGAAACAGTTGTCAGGCAGTGCGGCGCCATGAATGCCCGGAACATGGAAGAACTGGTCGATACAACCAAGGCCCTGCTGTTTTTGCCGGATGTAAAGGGCAACCGCATGGTGATTGCAGGCGGCCCGGGCGGGCAATCCGTCATCTCCACGGATATCTTTGCCGAAGCCGGTCTGAATGTGCCCGTTTTCACCAACGAGTCCTACACCGAGTTGGCGTCATTTTTTAACACCGTGGGGGGAAGCTATCAAAATCCCATCGACTCCGCCGGTCCTACACGTCAAGACATGAAACGGGTATTGGACATTGTCGTGCAAGACGCCAACATTGATAACATTTTTTATATGGTTTCCTCCCGGCCGGGCAGCGGCTTTATGGCCGGGCATGTTTCCAACACCCTGGACATGCTGGATGCGATCCGGAAGTCGAGTCCGAAACCTCTGATTACAGCCGTGTTTTTGCAAACACCCGATGCCCAGAGAGAAGTAAGGGAAGTGATGTTTAAGTTGCAGAATTTGGGTATTCCCGCATTTCCCTCCGTCCAGCGCGCGGCCACAGCCCTGAAGAATTCCCTGGATTATTATGAAGGCGTTCGACGCCGCCGGGCACAGCAACGACCCCTTACATAAAACAGTCAAATCAACCTTGAGGATTTTAAGATCGGTGCAATATGAAGGTTTAAGCTGCGATTTGCACCCTGCTCATTTATTGCTGATCACATGCAATTTCATCGATATAACTAGTTTCAGATACATCGACTGAACCTCTCAAACGAAAGTGCTGTTGGCGCAACTCATCGTTATCGCGAGAAGGCAACCCTAAAGCATGTTACTTCTTAATTCTGATGTGCTAAGGTCAAACGAATGAAACTACCCCGATTCCTACAAAGATATTCTGGATTGAACAGAAGTATCTATTTTCTCTTTCTGGCTCAGATAGTGAACAGCCTCGGCCATTTCGTGCATCCGTTTATTACACTCTACCTCACCCAGAAAATGGGAATGGATGTCGGGCTCGCGGGTTTCTATGTGTTTCTTTCAGCAGTCGTTTGGGTACCGGCCACCCTTATTGGGGGAAGGTTGGTGGACAGGGTGGCACGGAAAAAGGTGATGATTGGTGCGCAGAGCACGGCCGCTATTACTCTTGTTCCCTGCGCCTTCTTGGGAACGAGCATTGTGGTACCATGGTTGCTCATACTCAGCAGTTTCTTCCAGGGCATCGCAGATCCGGCGAACGATTCGATGATTTCCGATATGACTCGCCCGGAGGAGCGGAAAGCCGCGTTTAGCCTTCTCTATTTGGGCTATAATATCGGCTTCTCCATTGGGCCGATGATTGCAGGATTTCTGTTTAATGACTACCTGCCGCTTTTGTTCTTGGGCGACGCGATCACGACGGGGATCGCCCTCGTTCTCGTCGCCACATTTACCCGCGAGACAAAGCCCAGCAAAGAGAAGATTCGGGAAAGCTTAGAATCGGATGTGAGCGCAGAAAAGGCTGAGAAGGGATCGGTGTTTTCTGTTCTCGCGAAGCGTCCAAGATTGGTTGCGTTTATGTTTACCAATATCCTTCTCTCTCTGGTTTTTTCCCAAACCCTCTTCGGCCTGCCACTCCTGCTCGTTGCGAGATTCGGAGACTCGGGCCCCAAGTTTTTCGGCATTCTCATGCTTGTGAACACCTTGACGATTATCCTTCTGACTGCCCCGATCATCCATGTGACCGACAAGTTAAAACCAACGCTCTCCATGTCTCTCTCAGGGCTGTTTTGCGCTCTGGGATTCGGTTTCATCCACCTGTTCCCATCGTTTGTTATGATCCTCGTTCTGACGGTTAGCTGGTCAATCGCCGAGATCCTCAGCGCAACCAATATTTCCACCTATATTGCGAACCACTCACCCATGACCCATCGGGGCAGAATAAACGCCATTGTGCCGCTTATCATGTTCAGCGGCCATGCCGTGGGGCCACGTCTGGCGGGATGGTTTATCCGCAGTCATTCGGTGGAGGCTATCTGGCCGATCGCCCTAACACTTTCCCTATCCGCGGCGGTGATTTTCTATATGCTTCATCTATTGGAACGGTGAATAAAAGCTATGTACCACCTATATGCAATTTATTAAATTGTAGATATCTCCCCGATAGGCGACATCGAGTTGATTTTGAGGATCTCAAGATATGGTGGCGTTCCCAATTTGATGGAAACGTGCGATTCCATAGCGTGCCCACAAATTAAGGAAGCAATTCTTTCTGTTAATTCCAAACACGGCTTCCAGAAGCGTATTGCAAATTGCACCCTGTTCCGGTAATGTTTTCCCCATGTTATTCATCCACCGAACCCTTGAACCGGTTTTAAACCACCTGGCCGAAAAATATTCGATGGTCATTCTTGCTGGGGCAAGGCAAAAATGAATTTGCCGGAACAGCTCAAGCACATGGCCGACCAGTGTATTGCCTGCGATCTTTGCGTTGGGGAATGCGCTTTTCTTCAAAAATACGGGAATCCCAAACAAATTGCCGAATCCTATGACCCGGAGGACCGAAGCCATCAAAGCCTGCCCTTTGAATGCCATCTCTGCGGTTTGTGCCTGGCCGTCTGCCCCAAGGATCTTGATCCTGCGGGAATGTTTCTTTCCATGAGAACAAAATCCATCGGCGAGCTTGGCAAAAAAAGACGGTTCAAACGCATCCTGGCCTATGAAAAACGAGGAACTTCACGCCGGTATTCCTATTATACTTTGCCCGAAGGATGCCAAACCGTATTCTTCCCCGGATGCGCCCTGCCCGGAACCCGGCCGGAGGTAACGCTTAAATTGATTCAATACCTTCAACACCGGATACCTTCCTTGGGCATTGTCCTGGACTGCTGCACCATGCCTTCCCATGATCTGGGTTATTTTGACCATTTCCGGCAGATGTTTTATGAGATGACCCGGTATCTAATCCGAAACCACGTTCAACACATTCTCACGGCTTGTCCGAACTGTTTTCAGATCTTCAAAAAATACGGGCGCGGCCTTTCCGTGCAGATGGTCCATGAAGTTCTCAATCAGCATCCACCGGAAGATCTTCCCTCTCTGTCCGGAACCCTGGTTCTTCATGATCCCTGCCCCATGCGGTTTGAAGATTCTGCCATGCAAGCCGTGAGGGATTTGATGGCCAAAACCGGGCTGCACTTCACCCCCATGGCCCATGAGAAAGACCGTTCGGTCTGCTGCGGAGAGGGGGGCGCGGTTTTCCTGGTATCAAAACCTTTATCGGAAAACTGGAAAAAGATCAGGAAAGCTGAAGCCGGGGAAAGCCCTGTATTGACCTACTGTGCAGGGTGCACGAATAACCTGGGAAAGACCATGGCCACCTTCCATATTCTGGATCTTCTCTTTGACCCGCCGTCCTTCATGAACAAAAAACCCAAGGTGAGCAGGGCTCCCTTCACCTATTGGAACCGGCTTTCGCTCAAAAAACGATTGAGAAAAACCTTTTTGGCCAAGACCACCCGGGAAAGATCCTTTCTGGACGGAATCCTCTCCTTCAACAACCTGTTGATTGTTGATCCTGACCGGTCTTTCACCGTGCCCCTTGCGGAGCAGCTTGAAAAAATGGGGTTTTCAGTTTTCCTCGCAAGTTCCGGGGAAGAGGCTCTGAAGAGGGTTTATAAAAATGATCCGGTGGATGTGGTTTTATTGGATACGGTATTGCCGGATAGGACCGGGATGGAAGTACTTGGCCGGATCAAGGCCCACAAGCCTTTTATCCAGGGAATTGTCATGACCGGCAAAAGTTCCGTTTCCGAAGCCATTTCCGCCATGAAATCCGGGGCCTCGGAATACCTGGTCAAACCCCAGGGGTTGGAGGCTCTCCTGGGCCATATCCAGGCGGCCATGGATGAAAAGCAGGATTACGAGCAGCAAATGCTTGCGGTGCAAACCGGGCCTTTTACAACACCCCGGCACCTGAAAACTCGCATGGCCGAAATTAAGTCAGCTGCGGCCAAACAAAGGGGGGCGTAAGCATAGGCCCGCCTTAAAAAGGGAGGAATCTTCATGAACTATGATTTTGACACCGTAGTGAATCGAAAGAACACCGGCTCGGCCAAGTGGGATCTTGTGGCCGCCCGTTTCAAAGATCAGGATGTGATTCCCATGTGGGTGGCGGACATGGATTTTCCCACGGCCCCTTCTGTGATCAACGCCCTGAAAAACAAGGCGAATGAAGGGATTTTCGGGTATCCTCTCCGTACGGAATCCTATTTCAGCGCCGTGATGGACTGGCTGTCCAGGCGCCATGGCTGGGGGATTCAAAAAGAATGGATGACCAGCAGTCCCGGGGTGGTGACGGCCCTAAGCCTCTGCGTTCTCACTTTTACCAATCCAGGGGATTCCGTTCTGGTTCAACCCCCGGTGTACTACCCTTTTTTCAGAGTGATTGAAACCAGCGGAAGAAGGATCAAGGAGAACCCCCTGGCCTTTGACGGCCAAAGATACACCATGGATCTCGACGGGCTGGAAAAAATCAAAGGCAGCCGCATCAAGCTCATGATCCTGTCCAACCCCCACAATCCCGTGGGCCGGGTGTGGACGGAAAATGAATTGAGAAGGCTGGGAGAATACTGCGTCCAAAAAGACATTGTGCTGGTATCCGACGAAGTGCATTCGGATCTGATTTACAAAGGCTTTAAGCATATTCCCACGGCATCTATCTCGGAAGAAATCGCCCGGCAGACCATCACCTGCATCGCCCCCAGCAAAACCTTCAATCTGGCAGGCTTGAAATCCTCCGTGATTATTATTCCCAATGAAAAGACCAGGGCGGCATACAATACTACTCTTGGGAATCTTTCCCTGGCCGGAGACAATACCTTCGGACTGGCTGCCCTGGAAGCAGCCTACAAGGACGGTGAAGAATGGCTGGAAGCGCTGCTGGTCTACCTGGAAGAGAATCTGCAATTCTGTCTTGGCTGGTTTGCCGAAAAAATCCCTGCAATCAAAGTGATCCGGACCGAAGGCACCTATCTGGTATGGCTGGATTGCCGGAGTCTTCATATGAGCAGCCAGGAACTGGACACTTTTTTCAAGGAAAAAGCACGGCTATGGCTGGATGACGGCCCCATGTTCGGCCAAGGTGGTGAAGGTTTCCAGCGCATCAACATCGCCTGCCCCCGGTCCACCCTGACGGAAGCCTTGAGCCGAATCGAAATCGCCGTGAGGGGGCTTTAGAAAATGCTTCCATGCGGAAGAATATTATACCGCAGAATTGGATGATATGGCTTTGAGTTGCCGGTTGTGTGCTTTGGATAGAAGCACCAGGGCTGCAATGGCCCCGAACAAAGCCATGGCCATGTCGGACTGGGTGTCCCAAACATAGCCCTGGGTGCCCAGAAAAGCCTCGGCGGATTCTCCGCTTAATTCCGCCACCCACCATTCAATGAGTTCATAAAAAGCGCTCACGGCAAGGCAGAAGCAGACGATGAGGAAGTTTCGCCAGGAGGCACCGGCAATAACGGATTTTCGAATAAAGATTTCCCGGGCCACCATGGCGGGAATGAACCCCTGGGCCAGATGGCCTATTTTATCATAATTGTTCCTTTCAAGGTCCAGGACGTCCCGAAGCCAGTTAAACAAAGGGACTTCCGCATAGGTGTAGTGCCCGCCGATCATGAGAATGATGCAGTGGATCAGGATCAGAACATAGACAAGGTTCGTGAGCCGGAATTTTTTAAAGGTTGCAACCAAAAGAACAAACCCGATGAGCGCCGGAGCCACCTCCAGAAACCAGGTAAAAAGGTCCTTGGGATGAATGCCGGACCAGATGAGAACGATAAAGAAAATGGACGACCAGACGACCTGGGGTATTTTGATTTCCTTTTGAAGAAACATGGCTTCCCTCCGGGGGGATTTCAGAATATGTGAAAAGGAGTCAACCATAGCCTTTTACCGTCATTCTGTCAAACAAATCCCCCCTTCAACACCGGGATAAACGCATCTCAAAAGGGATTGTATCCGAACCGTTTTATTTCTTCGGATACAATCCAAAAACAGAAGAGGGAGACTCCACAATTTTTTTAATGTTTTCATTCAACTCCTCTTTCACGTTTTTGTCTTTTTCCTTCCAGGCCCCTTCAATTTTTTCCACCAGTTCATCGATTTCACAGGGTTTTGTCAGATAGTCATAGGCTCCCAGCATCAAGGCTTCCTTGGCTGTGCCAATGGAGCCATGACCGGTAAGCATGAGAACCTGGGTAAACAAACCCATTTTTTTAATCTCCCGTAACGTTGAAACGCCGTCCAGTCCATGCATTTTCATGTCCAGGACCACAACATCAAAATCCTGTTTTTCAAGCACTTCCAGCGCGTCGTTGCCGCTGTTCACTGCTTTTACCCAATACCCTCTGTCTTTTAAGAGCTTTTCCATATTCGAAGCAAAAACCTCTTCGTCATCAACGAGCAATATTTTGCTGCCTATCATGGTGATCTCCTTTCCTTTAAATGATTGGATATTTAGCAAATTCATTATCCATTTTTCCTTCTTCCGATACTTTTATCCGACTTATCAGCGGAAGAAAAATGGCAAATTCCGTTCCCTCGCCTTTTTCGCTCCGAACCGTAATATTCCCTCCCAGGTTTTGAATAATGGTGAAACAGATGGAAAGTCCCAGGCCCGTTCCTTTGCCGACAGCTTTTGTCGTAAAAAAGGGATCGAATATTCGATTCATGTTTTCTTTTGAAATTCCGGTTCCCGTGTCTGCAATCGTGATCAACACCCCCCCACCCCCTTCATCATATTTGGTCGCGATTCGAATGGAGCCGTAGGATTTTCCTTCATGGGCATCTATGGCATTGGTGATAAGGTTCAAAAACACCTGTTGAAGCTGGGAGATATCCGACTGGATAGAGGGCAAGAGTGCGTCCAGCTCTGTAATGAATTTTACCCCGCTGGTTTTGGCCTCCCGCTCCATG
>Ga0180732_1000712_pt1 | contig 25277 bp, 20 predicted proteins | sample KR11_01MetaG_FD_148674 | JGI IMG/M metagenome (GOLD analysis project Ga0180732, IMG submission 148674) | Groundwater microbial communities from the Olkiluoto Island deep subsurface site, Finland - KR11_0.1 MetaG | ecosystem: Environmental > Aquatic > Deep subsurface > Groundwater | place... | reverse complement strand
CCTGACAGCAGGGGGATTTCACGTGTTTTTTAGACATACACATGAATTTTCCCATAAAACTACTATTTTGTCTTTAGTGTTAGATAAAATTTTAATAAATTTTCCACCAAATTAAGTTACTTATACCCCATATAACAATATAACTATTATAACACGAAAATAAAATACTGGCACAAAAAAACACAAAAGCCGGCGCGCAAGCGCCGGCTTTTTTTATTAAAGCGTTAAAAATTCAGCTATTTCACAAGCATTTTGGCAAGCCAGCCGAATAAACTGAATCCTTTTTGCCGGCTGCTTAATTCCGCTTGTAATTCTTCTCTTGCCTGCTCCATAATCGCTATTTGTCCGGTAACTACCACTTGATCAGCGGAATTGATTAATTGCTCTTTTATTTGTTTTAATTTTTCAATTTCCGCATCGCACTCTTCCATTTTGCTTTCAACCGCGCGCACTTGCTTGTAGTCCGGGCCGAAGAAAAATTTCATTGCCTTGCTTCTGCTTTGGATTTTTTGAATGCCCGCTTCCATTGCTTCTTGACTTTGATTTTGATTCTGCGCGATAATTCTAATCTGCTGCCCTATTCCGGGATTTCTGTCAGCTACTTGAAGCATTGCCTGAACCGCGTTAGCCACTCTGCCGCGCCTGCTTGCGCCCATATTTTGAACCTGCTCCGCCTGGCCGATGCCAATGGTTTGGCTATTTTCCGGCCGGACTGAATCATCTGCGCCTGTTGCTGAATCGCGAATCCCTTTTTGGCCTTTGCTCGCGTCATCCCGCGCGCCGGTAACCATCTCTTCATTTCCGACTTGATTCTGATTCTCCGCCTCAACAGCTTCTCTGTCCATCACAGCTTCTCTATTCATGATTGTCTCCTCTCCTTGATTTTGAGTTTGCGTTTGCGCTTGGACTTCTGCTTGGACAGCTTGATCTTTGCCAATACCTTGCTGTACATTAGAGTTTCCTGCCGCATCATCATCAAGAAGCGATGTTTTTTGAGCGGCGACAGCTGTGAAAGGCAATAATAATGCCGCTGCCAAAAATAAGCTTAAAAAATTGGTTTTCATACTTTGTTAATTAATTGCTTTAAATTATGAAATATTATTTTTCTTTTTTCATTTCTCGTTAATCCGTTCTTTCCGCTCACAACATTACACGCGAAAAAAGAAAAAAGAAGTTTCGCAATTTAAAGCATTAAAAATAATTATAGGTTATTTATTTTCATTATACAATATTTTAAAAAATAAAACAAACAAATTAATTAAGGACGGCCGTTTTTTACCTTGCAGGCGCCGGCGCGAATCCTGTCATGTTCGTAAGGAAATACTTAAAAAAGCGCTCCGATGTCCATCGGAACGCTTTTGCATTTGTTAATTATTAGCTGAATTTAGCTAAAATTTATGTGCCTAAAACAGTTACTGTGCCTAAAACAGTTACATAGAGGATTCAGTTTAATTCAAAGAGATTGGATTTCGCGTCCACCCTTTTCTGGTTCTCTTTAATTCCGCAATCATATTAGGTTTATTTCGCCACATGCCTTTTGCTTTTTTCCACATCAAAAGCCGATCCTGAGGAGTAAGCAGTGGTTAAAGATGTTTAGTTTTAGTTTTAATCCTACTTTGTTGAGCTGTGTATTGAGCCATATATTTTGATATTATTTTTTATATTTTCAGTATATCAAATAACAATTTTATGTCAAATTTCCACCCGCGCGAATGCGGAATAGCTGATTATTCCCTATCCGCGCCTTTGGAAAAGGGCGGAGTGTTCTTTAAAATTAAAATTCTTTTTGTTTTTTCGCTTTAGTTATTTCTTGATCAAGCTCATCAACCGTCTTCCATTGTTTCCGCATTTCTCTTATTGTCTTAACAGAATCCCCGTAATTTTTAGGAAATTCCATAACAAAATTAGTTGCTTTTGCGCATCCAAGATGTTTTATTAAAATTTGCCATCCTTGATTAAAAAAATCTTGTTTGGAAATTTTAGGCAATTTTTCAATTTTATATTGACTCATATATTTTAAAGTTATTTATAAACTATTAATAAGAAAGAATAAAATTAGTTGGATTCATTATAACAAATGGAAATGCTTGATGAAAACGATTCGCTTTTTTAATTAAAATATCATCGCAAGTTATAAAAAAATCAACATTAGCAGATTGGGCAGAAGAAAGATGCATGGCATCAGCAGGAAGAACATTGAATTTATCCGTGATGTTTTTAGTTTGTTTTGTTATTATTTTTGTATTCTTGATATGAATAGACGCGAGTTTAAGCAATGATTTTCTTATTTGCATGCTTTCAATTTTAGATCCTCGCGAGATTTCAAAAAGCAGAATGTCTGAAATTGAGAGATGAATTATTTTTTTCTCTATTGCGTTAAAAATAGTTAATATTGCTTGCGATTCAAGATGAATTCTAGGTTGCGATTGATCGTCAAAACCACGATAATAAATATTAGTATCAAGATAAATTTTCATATTTTAAGCATTGAAATTATATTCTAAATTATAGCAATAAACGCATCTTTGTCAAATTTTTCCAGCCGCGCGAATACGGAATAGCCGATTATTCCATCAGCATTCCTTTATCTTTCCGAATTCGTTAATTTTATTAGCGGGTTCAGAAAGATGAAATTTATTTTTTAACAAAAAAACTTTCAAAGCCGGCAGAAGTTCGCAGGGCAGGAAAGCATTTAGGCAAATTCTGTATCTCTCTCCAAGAATACATATTCGCCTAAGTCTTTCGCTAAACGCTCTGCGGACTCCTGTTGGTTTTTTTATTCTTGTTTTATCCCCTTTTATATGATGTAATAGTAGTATGGAAAAAGAGAATAAAAAAACAAAACACAAAAAAAGCAAGCTGATGATTATAGACGGCAATGCTTTGATTCATCGCAGTTTTCATGCTTTGCCGCCGACTATGGCAACCAAAACCGGCGAAATGACCAATGCCGTTTACGGCTTTACCACGGTTTTAATCAAGGCCATGCGCGAATTTAAGCCGGACTATATCGCCTTGACGCTTGACAGAGCGGCCCCTACTTTCAGGCACAAGGAATACAAGGAATATAAAGCAAACAGAGTAAAAGCTCCGGATGATTTATATAATCAATTTCCGCGAGTGCGGGAAGTGGCGAAAGTTTTTAACATCCCGATTTACGAGAAAGACGGTTTTGAAGCGGATGATTTAATCGGCACTATCGCGGCCGAAGTGAACGGCGATGTGGAAAAAATAATCGTTACCGGCGATTTGGACACTTTGCAATTGGTTAACGATCATGTAAAAGTCTACACCATGAAGCGGGGCCTTACCGATTCTATGATTTATGATGAGCAGGCGGTCCGGCAAAGATACGGGCTTAATCCGAATCAAATGATTGATTACAAGGCATTGCGCGGCGACCCTAGCGATAATATTCCGGGAGTGCGCGGCATCGGCGAAAAAACCGCCATAGAGCTTTTGCAGAATTTTAAAACATTGGAGGGGGTTTATGAAAACACAAAAACACAAAAACACAAAAACACAAAAACACAAAACATATATGAAATTAAACCTCGTATTGCGGATTTGTTAAAGCAGTACAAAGATGATGCTTTTATGTCAAAAAGCTTGGCAACGATAAAATGCGATGTTAAAATAAAATTTGATTTGGAAAAATCCCGCTTTAATAATGTGAACCAAGAACAGGCGGTTAAGCTGTTTAGCGAGCTTGAATTTAAGTCGCTTTTGCCGAGAGTTAAAGAAATCGAAACACAAAAACACAAAAACACAAAAACACAAAAACAGAACATCGAATCAAATAAATTTCAGCGTAACAAAAGAATGTTTAAGTATTTTTTAATTGATAATAATAAAGAATTTGATAAATTTTTATTAAAATTAAAAAAACAAAAAGAATTTGCTTTTGACACGGAAACTGCTAATCGCGATTCCATCAACGCGGAGCTTTTGGGAATTAGTTTTTCCTGGAAAGAAGGGGAAGCGTATTATGTGAAACACAAAAACACAAAAACACAAAAACACAAAAATAATAATTTGTTTAATTATAAGTCAGGAATTAGGAATCAGGAATTAGGAATTAGGAATGATTGGATAGAAAAGCTGAAGCCGATTTTGGAGGATGAAAAAATTAAGAAAATCGGGCATAATATTAAATTTGATATTAAGGTTATGGCTTGCTACGGCATTTATATGAAAGGAGCGGAGTTTGATACTATGATCGCTTCTTATTTATTAAACCCGGGCACGCGCCAGCATAATCTTGACGCTTTAACATTCACGGAGTTGGGCCATCAAAAGATTTCCAAAAAAGATTTGCTCGGAAGCGGCCGCGAGAAAAAAGAATTTAGCGAGGTATCAACAGAAAAACTTTATAATTATTCCTGCGAGGATGCTGATTTTACTTATCGCTTGGCTAAAAAATTATTGCCGGAATTAAAAAAACAAAAACTGCATAAACTGTTTACTGAAATTGAGATGCCTTTGGTTTTAGTTTTGGCCGGCATGGAAATGAGCGGCATTATGCTTGATAATAAGTTTTTAGCCGATTTAAGCAAAAAAATTAATGACAAAATCAATCAATTAACGATTGAAATTTACCAACAGGCGAATTCGGAATTCAATATTAATTCAACCCAGCAGCTGAGGGAAGTTTTATTTGAAAAACTTGAGATCCCGGCTGACAATATCGCAAAAAACAAAACCGGGCTTTCAACAGGAGCCGATGAACTGGCAAAATTAAAAGATTTTCATCCTATCATTAAATTAATCCAGGAATACAGAGAGTTGAACAAATTAGCCACTACCTATATTGACGCCTTGCCTAAACTTGTGAATCCTAAAACAGGCCGGCTACATACCAGCTTCAACCAAAGCGTAACAGCCACGGGCCGTTTGTCTTCTACTGAGCCGAATTTGCAGAATATTCCAATTCGTACTGAGTTGGGCCGGGAAATCCGCAAAGCGTTTATCGCGGACAAGGGGCATAAATTGCTTTCTTTGGATTATTCGCAGATTGAACTGCGCTTGGCCGCCCATATGTCAGGAGATGAAAAAATGATTAAGGCGTTTAAAGACGGAGCGGATATTCATCAAATAACAGCGGCTGAAATAAATCAAGTTCCGCTGGAAGACGCAACGTCTGAGATGAGGCGGCAGGCCAAAGCGATTAATTTCGGCATTCTTTACGGCCAAGGCCCGCATGGCCTGGCGCAATCCGCGGACATTCCTTACGCGCGCGCCAAAGAATTTATTGACCAGTATTTCGCGGTTTACACCGGCGTTAAAAAATATATTGACAAAACAATTGACGATGCCCGCCAAAAGGGCTATACGGAAACTTTGTTTAACAGGCGCAGATATTTGCAGGAAATGAATTCTTCCATGGTTCAAGTCCGGAAAGCCGCGGAGCGCATGGCAATCAACACGCCGATCCAAGGCACTGCCGCGGACATGATTAAGATGGCGATGATAGAAATACATGGTTGGCTCCATAGTTCCCGCAGCAGCGGGACTGTGGAGCCGCATTGCAATGTTAAAATGCTTTTGCAGGTTCATGACGAGCTGTTGTTTGAAGTTAAAGATGATAAGGTTGAAGCAACTGTTGTAAAAATAAAAAAGATTATGGAAAATGTTATAAAGTTAAAAGTGCCGGTGAAGGTTGATGTTAAAGTCGGCGGGAATTGGGGAGAGATGGAGGAAGTAAGAAGTTAGAAATAAAAAGCAGGACACTTGGGAGCATCCTGCCGTTAAATTCATTGATTATTTTTTTAGTTCCTCCTTTATCTTTTAGTTATGAAGCCGAGAAAAAATCCAACGCATAAAAAACCGATTGCTGCTAAGCAATATGCGATGAAAAATTCATCGTGTTTTAAAAAGGATAATGAAGAGCCAATAATTCCGCCCGCACAAATTCCAGATGCTATACTTTTTTTCATTTTTCCCTCCTTGCTTTATTTTAAATTACCTACCAATTAAACAATTTAAGCGTTAAATCAACTTATCACAAAAATAATATTATGTCAAGCACGCGCCAAAATTTAAATAAACTGCGAAACAAAAAAATATGCATGCTTGGTTTTGGAATTGAAAATCAGGCCTTGGTTAAATTTTTGATTAAAGAAAATATTCCATGTGAAATTACGATTTGCGACGCGAGAAAAAAACAAATTTTTGAAGGCGAACAAACGTTTGTTCGCCTTCAAAGATTTGCTTTTTTGCATTGGCGATTAGGTAAAAATTACGATAAAAATTTAGATCAATTTGATATTGTGTTTCGTGTTGCCGGCTATCCATTATTTTCTCCTGAAATTGAAAAAGCCAAAAAAGCGGGAGTTGAGATTTCAAGCCCGACAAAACTGTTTTTTGAATTATGCCCGACGAAAAATATTATCGGCGTTACAGGCACGAAAGGAAAAGGCACAACCGCTTCATTGATTTATTATATTTTAAAAAAAGGATTTCGCCGCAGCCCCCTGGCGGGAGACTGCGGCGCGGCGAGGGGGCGTGTATGGCTGGGCGGAAACATTGGCATTGCGCCGTTTGAATTTATTGATAAAATAAAGAAAAACGACTGGGTTGTTTTGGAGCTGTCCAGTTTTCAGCTGGAAGACATGGATGTCAGCCCGAAGATTGCCGTTATCACGAATTTTCATAAAGAGCATCTGTCTCCGGCAGATCCGAATAATCCGAACTATCATAAGACTTTACGTGATTATTGGAATGCGAAAATGAATATTGTTAAGCGACAGAAGAAAGGAGATAAAGCGATAATAAATCAAAAACTAAAAATCAAATACCAAAAACAAATATTAAAAAACAAAAAAACTATTTTTTTTACAAAATCTAAGTTATTATCAAAATTAGTTGGAGAATATAATAAAGAAAATATTGCGGCGGCGGTTGGGGTTGCGAAGTTGGTTGGAATAAAACAAAATATAATTAAAGAGGCTGTTGCCGGCTTTAAAGGACTTGAACATCGGATTGAATCAGCGGGAAGTATTAATGGCGTTAAATATTATGATGACAGTTTTGCCACTACTCCGGAGTCTGCTATTACCGCCTTGAAATCTTTCAGCCAGCCGATTATTTTGCTCGCAGGCGGGGCTGACAAGGGCAGCGGTTTTAAGCAATTTGCTAAAGAAATAAAAAAGCGCGTTAAATTTGTTATTTTATTAAACGGCAAGGCAACGTCCAGGATAAAAACAGAATTATTAAAAATAAAATATCCAAAAAATCACCGCAACGGCGGGACAGGTAATATTAAATTGGCTTACAATATAAAAGATGCCGTAAGCATAGCTGAAGATAAAGCAGTAAAAGGCGATATTGTTTTACTTTCAACCGGTTGCGCCAGCTTTGGCATGTTTAAAAATTACAAAGAAAGAGGCAAATTATTTAAAGAAGAGGTAAATAAAATAAAAAAGGAATAATCTTATTAAAATTATTCCTTTTGCTTCGCGATGTTTTTTTGTTTTAAATTAAAAGTTCTAATTGTTGTTTCGCTTCTTGCGTTAGGGATATGCTAAAACATCCTTTACTAAACTCAACTCCTTTCGGAAATCGTATATCTACGCTATTGTTATTTACGCGATACACTTTAAGCATAATTTCCAGTACTTCAAGATTTACTTTATCGTTTAGTTTTAAGCATGTTTTTTGATTAAGGTACTTTAGAAGTTTTTTCGCTTCTTCTTCAGACAGCAGCTGAAATTTTTCTTCCGGCATATATCCCTCCCCTATTTACTTGAAAGAACATTAATAATTGCTTAAGATTAAATAAACAAAACTATTTTAAATTATATATTAAATTCTATTAACAGTCAATTACAAATTTATAAAATATTTGTAGATTTGTAGTAGATTTGTTGATTTGCGGGAGATGATTATATTTCTTTACGGCGAGGATTCATTCCTTAGCCGCAGAAAATTGAAAGAGCTGAAAGATAAATTTTTAGCGAAAGTTGATCCAACCGGCGCGAGCATGGATATTATTGACGGCGAAAAAGCTTCTTTGGCAAGTATCGGCGATGCAGCCGGCGCAGGCACTTTGCTCGCGAAAAAGAGAATGATTGTTATTGAAAATTTATTCGGCAACAAAACGCAATCTGTTTTTGGCGAAATTTTAAATTATTTTGAAAAGCGCGAATCAGATAACATTATAGTTTTTTGGGATTTTGTGGTGAAAATAAAAAAGATAAGAAGCAAAGAGCAAGCGGTAAAGATTGATTCTTCCGGAAGCGAAAAGCCGTTGCCGGCGTATTCCAAAAAATTATTTAATTTTCTGGCCAAGCAAAAGTATTCCCAGCAATTTAATGTTTTATCCAATACCGGCGCGGCTGCTTGGGCGAAAAAAGAGGTTGAAGCGCGCGGCGGCAAGATTGATTATCAAGCGGTTCAAACTTTAACCAGCTTGGTTGGCAGCGATTTGTGGCAGATTAACAATGAGATAGATAAATTAATAAATTACAAGCTTGGGCAGCATCCGGCGCTAACAGTCGCCGGCGGGCAAACAGCGATTATCAACCGAGAAGATGTTGAGAAGATGGCGCATGGCGGTTTTGATGAAAATATTTTTGCCTTAACGGACGCCATAAGCAATAAAAACAGCGGCTTGGCCGTAAAATTACTGGAAGAGCAGATTGAAGCCGGTTTGGCTGACGCTTATTTAATGACTATGATAGTCCGGCAGTTTAGGATTCTTTTGCAGATAAGGCAGGCGCTTGACCTGGGGCATAGTTCGCGCAAGATCATCAGCTCGTTGAGAATGCATCCTTTCATCGTTCAAAAAGGCATAAACCAAGTCCGCAGATTTAATTTGCCGGCGCTGAAAAATATTTTTAGCCGGCTGGTAGAAATGGACGGCAAAATGAAAACCGGACAGGCGGATGCAAAAACTATGTTGAATTTGTTATTTGCGAGGATATAGAAATTGGAAATCATTATCAGCGCCGAGTGCTGCGGCAGCACTCGGCGCTGATAATGATTTCAAAAACACAAAAACCCCTATCACAGGGGCTTGTGTTTACTGCAGTTTTTCCAAATAAAGTTGGATTTAGAAAGAGCGATTACTTATTGATAATCAAAACAAAAAACTGTAACATATCTGTTTTTTTATTACAGTTTTTTATTTGCCTAAAAAATTATTTTTTTTGGGCTTGGTTTAATTTTAATTGCAATCTTGATTTTTTTCTGTCGCGGGTATTTTTCTTAATAATGCCTTTTTGCGCGGCCTTGTCTATGGCCTTAACGGTTTGAGCAACCAAATCGTTCGCGCTTCCATCTTTTGCTTCAATGGCTTTGCGGCTTTTCTTAATCAAGTTTTTTAAATTATTTTCTATTCTTTTATTGCGAATTTGCCTTTTTACGCTTTTTCGCAATTCTTTTTTCGCTGATTTAGTATTTGGCATAGTTATTATATTGTTATATGGTTATATTGTTATATGGTTGTAGCCGCATAACTATATTATATTACCACACTTTTTTTTATTATTCAAGCGTATTGATTTTTGCTTTAATTGGCTTTAATTTTGCGGCTAAAAAAACAATGGATGCAAGTATTATCAATAAGCTGATTATTTGTGGAAAACGCAAGCCGATGATTATAGGCGTCGGGTCTGTGCGGATAAACTCCATGGAAAAACGAAGAATAGAATATAAAATCGCATAACTCGTAACGCATAACTTGTAACGCATAACTCGCGGCTCGCGGCTCGCGGCCATTGTTTTGATAAGCCAAACATGGATGCTGATTAAAATTAAAAATATTATTAAATTACCTATGCTTTCGTATAGAAAAGCTGGGTGGAAATATATATTATTTATGTATTCAATGGGCCTGTTGGCAAAATCAATCGGTATTCCCCATGGTAAGTCAGTCGGCCGGCCGATAATTTCTTGGTTGAAATAGTTGCCCCAGCGGCCGATTGCTTGCGCCAGCGCCAGGCCGGGAGCGATCAAAGACGCGATTAGCCAGCCGTTAAGTTTATGTTTCCTGCAGTAAAGCCAAATAACAATTATGCCGGCTATAATTCCGCCGTGGATTGCCAAGCCGCCTTGCCAGATTTTAAAAATATCAATCGGATTAACGATATAATATTTCCATTCAAGCAGAACATGGTAAATCCGCGCTCCGATTATGCCGCTTGTTGCCAGCCAGAACGCCAAATCCATTATAGTGTCTTTTTTAATATTATAAAATTTTGCCAATTTTAAAGTGACGGCAATGGCTGTTAAAATACCGGTTACAATTAACAGACCGTACCAATAAACATCAACGGAGCCGAAAGATATTAAAATCGCTTTTGGCCGGAATGTGTGGAGAAAAGTAATCATATTTATATTATTGCCGAACAAACTATTAAAAGTCAAATTGATTTTAAAAAAAGAAGAAGGCCATAATCGCTAATGCAACTATGGCCTTTTAGATTGTTTGAAATTTAATGTTTGGGATTATTTTTTGATAAATCCCAAGCGATAGCGAGAGTGGCAAGAATTCCTGCCAGCACAACATACGAAGTTCCTGTTTGTTGCCAAATAGTTACAAGATGATCCATGCTCACCTCCTATCCCATTAAGCGCCATACGATACGGTCGCCAGTTAGCACTCTGTTAAATTTTCTGTTATTCAGCCTATTAATAAGATCATAATCGGCTATTCTTTCTTTAGCGATTTCTATCATCGCTATAGAAAAAAGCAACAGAAGAAGCATGCCCGCGATGCACACAATAACATCGCTGCCCTTAATCCAGTGCATAAGCGACAAAGGCGTATCGGCAGAGAAGAAAAAACTAAAAAAAATAGTGATAACTAATAAATAAGCAAAAAGAAATTTTAATTTTTTGCTTATAATTTTTATAATACTCCAATTTCTTTCCATGTTTTACCTCCCTTAGAGTTAAAAATAAAATATATTTATAGTTAAATTCAACTAATTTTCAAAAGGACTGAATAAACAGTATCATATTGTGCTAATTTTGTCAAGCATTGAGCTTATTTTCGTTAAACCATATTTTCTGATTTCAAAAAGAGCGCTATGCTTTAGCGCTCTTTTTTTTGTTTTGTCATTATGTCTCATGGATGACAAAGAAAAAATTTATTTCTTTTTTCTCTTCAATTTCTTTTCAGTATCCAAAATCGCCATAGTTGTTTTAACTATTGTGTCCGGTGTAAGAGAAATGCTGTCAATGCCGCATTCTACCAAAAATTTGGCAAAATCAGGATAATCGCTTGGCGCTTGTCCGCAGATTCCTATTTTTGTATTGGTTCGCTTGGCCGCTTCTATCACATATCTTATTAAAGTTTTTACCGCCTCGTTTCTTTCATCGTAGATATGGCTGACCAATGAGCTGTCGCGGTCAACGCCAAGCGTTAGCTGGGTCAAATCATTGGAGCCGATGGAAAAGCCGTCAAACAATTCGCCGAATTGCTCGGCCAAAATTACATTGGACGGTATTTCCACCATGCAGTATAATTCAAAGCCGTTTTTACCGCGCCTTAATCCATTGTCAGCCAAAATTTTTATTACTTTTTCAGCTTCTAAAATGGTGCGGCAGAAAGGAACCATTACTTTTAAATTTGCCAGCCCCATCCCGTCGCGCGCTTTTTTTAACGCCTTGCACTCCAGCTCAAAAGCCGGCTTGAATTTTTCATCATAAAATCTGCTTGCTCCGCGCCAGCCAATCATCGGGTTGGATTCTTTCGGCTCGTAAGCTTCGCCTCCTATAAGATTGGCGTATTCATTTGTTTTAAAATCAGACAGCCGAACTATAACATCCTTTGGATAAAAAGCAGCCGCGATAGTCGCAACCCCCTCCGCTAATTTATCAACAAAAAATTGCTTCTTGTCTTTATAGCCGGCTGTCAAGCCGTCAATTTGCTTCTTGATTTTTTTATCTTTAATTTTATTATAATTAATCAGCGCTAAAGGGTGTATTTTTATGGAATTGTTAATAATAAATTCTTCCCTTGCCAGCCCGACCCCGTCGCTTGGTATAAAAGAAGATGTAAAAGCCATGTCCGGCTCGGCAAGGTTCATCATTACTTTTGTCTTAGGCCGTTTTAAGTTTTTGATATTGGTTGTTTTAACCTCAAAAGGCAGAATACCGCTATAAGCAAAGCCCTCTTCTCCCTCGGCGCAGCTGATTGTTACTTTTTGGCCTGTTTTGATTTTCCGGCTGGCGTTATCGGTTCCCACAACGCAAGGAATCCCAAGCTCCCTGGATACTATCGCGGCATGGCAGGTTCTCCCGCCCTTGTCCGTAATAATGGCTGAAGCGATTTTCATAATCGGCTCCCAGTCAGGATCTGTCATGTCTGTCACCAAAACTTGGCCGCGCTTGAATTTGGTTATTTCATTCACGCCCATTATTTTGTTGGCTGTTCCGGCCCCGATTTTTTTACCCACGCTTCGCCCGGAAACAATAATTTTGCCTTTTTCTTTTAATCTATAGTCTTCCAGCACATTATGATCCCTAATACTGTGGATAGTTTCCGGCCTGGCCTGGAGAATATAAAGCTGATTTTCCTTGCCGTCCAAGGCCCATTCTATATCCATCGGCCGATTATAATGCTTTTCTATAATCATTGCCCACTGGGCTAATTTTATAATCTGCTCATCCGTGATTGATTGCTTGTTTTGATCAGCAGGGCTCACAGGCATGTCTTTGACAGGTTTTTTTGGATTTTTATTGTACACCATTCGCAAGAGCTTGCATCCTATTGATCTGGAAATAATTTTTTGCGTCGGCTTAAAAACAATAAATTCATCAGGATTCACCTTGCCCTGCACTATGTTTTCCCCCAAACCGTAAATGGAGTTAATAAGCACGATTTTATCAAAGCCGGATTCAGTATCTATGGTGAACATCACCCCGGAAGCGGCTAAATCAGAGCGAATCATTTTTTGCACCCCGACTGATAAAGCTATCTTAAAATGATCAAAGCCCTTGTCAACACGGTAGGATATGGCGCGATTGGTAAACAGCGAAGCAATGCATTTTTTAACAGCGATTAATAATTCTGTTTCGCCTGCTATATTTAAAAATGTTTCCTGCTGGCCGGCAAAAGAAGCGTCAGGCAGATCCTCTGCCGTGGCTGATGAGCGGACAGCAATGTCGGATTTCGGATTTCGGATTTCGGACCCCGCCCAGCTTCGCTTACCGGGGCTGGGTTTCGGATTACTCTTTAAAAAGCACTCTCTGGATAATTTGTGATACGCGTCTATAATTGCCTGCTCTAAATCTTTTGGCAGATCAGCTTTAAGGATTGCCTGCCTTGCTTGCGCGCCGCGCTTCATTAAGTCGCGCACATTATGCGTATCAAGCCCTTTTAAAATTTGCTTTATTTCTTTTTTCAGCCCTGATTTTTTTAAAAAATAATCATAGGCGCCAGCCGTAGTGGCAAACCCGTTAGGCACCAGCACGCCTTGCTTAGATAATTTGCGGTACATTTCACCTAGAGAAGCATTTTTTCCTCCTACTGACGGGACATCTTTGATTCCCAATTCATTGAAAAATTTAATGTATTTAGACATGTTTGAAATTTGAAATTTGAAATTTGAAATTTGGAAGATAAAAAATTATTGGTTAATAAAACCAATTTCCAGTTTCTAATTTCCAATTTCTATTATAGATTAATCTTTTTACTCCATTCATAAATATAAGGTATTTTCCACCATTCTCCGTTTAGCGCTTTTATGATTCCCATTACCGCGACTACGGCAATCGCAAGCATCAATAGCTGTCCAAACAGCGGGACCCAAAAAATTAATCCCGCGATAATCTCAATAATAAACAGCACTAATCCTTGCTTGGCATGGAATTGGGCGAATTTGGAATCGCGCCTGCCCAAAAGAGGCACCAAGCACAATATCCACGCATAAGACAAAGCCGCTAAAGTTTTGTTGGCTTCAATGTCCTTGTCCGCCGAAGCTTTAGCGGAGGAGGACTTGTCCGCCGGAGAGGACGGATTTTTTGCAGTTGTTTCTTTGTTAGTCATAGTTTTTGTGAATTATGAATTATGAATAAGGAATTATGAATATAAAAGATTAGTTCAATTTTCTAAAGCCCTAATTCATAATTCTTTATTCCTAATTCCTTAATTACCATAATAGCATATTTTTTGTTATAATAAAATTAAATTGACAATCTTGCGTAAATAATATAAAAATACAAGGTAACGCAGGTGTGGTGAAATTGGTATACACGCTTGGCTTAGGACCAAGTGGAGCAATCTGTGCGGGTTCGAGTCCCGCCACCTGCACAAAAATATGTTTGGCAAATCATCAAAAATTAAAGTTACTGTGGACAAAAGCCATCTTTTAACTTTGGGCGAAAGAATGTACCGAGAAAGCATTGAGTTTGTGCGCGAGCTTGTAAGCAACGGTTATGACGCTGACGCAACGGATGTTTATGTTATGATCGGCAAAGACAGCATCACAGTGGAAGACAATGGCAGCGGCATGAATGAAAAGGGCTTGGAGCAGTTTTTTACGGTCGGCTCGGAAGAAAAAAAGACAAAAAATGTTTCACCCCGCTTTGGGCGCAAGCGGATCGGCCAGTTTGGAATCGGCAAATTCTCCGCCCTGTCTCTGGCAGAGCAGTTTATTGTCCAAAGCGTAAAAGGAAAATATAAATATTCAGTTGTATTTGACCGCGCTGACTGGCGCAAATCCAGCGATTGGGACCTGCCGATTCAAAAAGAAAAAATAAGCCCATTAGACAGAGAAGGCACTAAAGTAATTTTAAAAAAACTCAAGAAAAAAATCAGCTTGGCTGAAGCGGAAAAATATTTGCGGCAGTCTGTTCCTTTGCGCGCCAAAAAGTTCAGCGTTTTTTTAAACAATAAAAAAATTACCGCCAAAACCGTGACAGGCAGGATTATTCCAATTAAAATAAAAACAATGCATGGGATAATTGAAGGCGAAATAGTGGTAGCGCTGAATTCGCGGGATGTTGTTGTTCCGGGAATTGAATGCCGGGTTAAGCAGGTTTTTATCAAGCGGGAGCTGTTCGGATTAGATAAAAAATACCACCAAGGAACCCCGCGGATTACCGGAAGCGTAAATGCTGATTTTCTGCCGTTAATTTCCGCGCGCAATGATTTTATAACCGACAGCCCGGAATATAAATTGTTTCAAAACGTGATGCGGGCTGAATTGGAAAAAGTCTTGCGCGATATAAAAAAGCAGAAAGATGTTAAAAATATTAAAAAAATCACCAAAGAACTCCAGCGGATCATGGAGCAGGTAAGAAGCGCTCTAATGCTTAATCCTGATTTTGTTCCGCAGGGCAGGGCTGTAACCCGTTTGAAAAAAGAGGGCCGAAAAAATATATCCGCGGCAAGCGCGGACTTTTCCCCCGCCCCCAGCCCCTCCCCCGCTGGCGCGGGAGATGGGAGTATTGCTGGCGATTCGCCAGAACCGTCTTCTGAAAATTCCGGCAAAAATAAAGAAAAGCCGGAGGAAAAAAAGATAGATGTTAAGCCGCTGGCCCTGAAGCGGATAAGGATAAAGAAGCTGGGCATTTCCTGCGGGATTGTAAGCTTGGGCGAGCAAGGGCCGGAAGTGGCGCGCGAAGGCAACGCGGTCTATATTAATCAAGACCATCCTGTCTACCAAAAATTATACAAAAAACAAGATCTATTGCATCTTCACCTTTTGCGTTTGCTGTCGCAGGAGATTGTTTTAATGAAAAAAGCGCGAATCAGCGCCCAGGAAGCGTTTGACTGGCAAAGCAAGCTGTTGAAAGACGCGATGGGCGGGGAGTAAAAATTTGACAAAAATATTAAATTTGATATAATAAGGGTAGAATTTAGTATTAAATTTCATACTCTTCGGGCAGTTATTAATATTTTTGATTAAGTGGCTTACAGAAATCCTCACGGATTTCTGTTTTTGATTTTTGGACAATTATTGACTTTTATGGCGTAGCGTGATAGGGTTTTATGAAGTTTTGAAATTGCAATTTAAATAGAAAAGGAGCGGTTTTCGCACCTTGAAAATTTTATAACTATAAAAAGGGAGGGATAAAAAATGAATAAAGCGGGAATAATAGGGTTTGGAAACATAGGAAAAAAACTGCGCGAAAAGCTTTTAGAAAACGATTGGATAGTAAGTCTTATTGTTACGAGTGAGCATGTTTTTGTTAACGACCTCAATGTTCCAAAAGACAAAAGCGAAAATTGGCTTGATTATTGCCACGACATTGATATTATTTTTCTGGCTATACCGACAGTCGATGATGGCAGAACGGCATTAAATTTTATTTCTGCCGCGGTAAAAAAAGAAATACCGATTGTTACTTGCGAAAAGGGAGCGCTTTCTAATTATTTCGCCGAACTTAAACCGATTCTTAATAGTACTGGCTATAGCGCCACCGTCGGCGGTGGATCAGGAATGATCCATTTTCTTAAACGCAGATTCTTTTCCGGAATGCGCGAAGTTCATGCCATCGTGAACAGCACCATGAATTATATATGGGACGACTTGAGAATGGGTAATCCTCTCGGGCATATCGTTGAAGAGGTGAGGATGCTTGGTTATGCCGAACCAGGCAAAAATGATCCAATTAAAATTATTCTATGCGAAGCTGGTCCTGATGTAACCAAAAAAATTTCAATCCTATTTAACCTTTGCTTTCGTCCCAAAACTATTCTCCGCGCGAAAGATATTAAAATTGTTCTTACGGAAGAAATGGTTAGACAGGCAATCACAGAAGCGATGGATAGAAGATTCGTCGTTTCTTTCGAGAAAGAAAGAAATTTCAGAGAAAAAAATAACAACATCCCGGCTTTTACTCATCGCATAGAAGATTGGGTAATCAGCGGCGGATTTAAAAGAACAGATAGCCCTTTGATTGCTCGTTTGTGTAATTCAGCTACACGGGTTAATAATGCCATTTTGACGGTTGAGGGCGAGGATGGATCCGGAGGCATCTATCTTTGTGTTGGTCCTGGCGCCGGAGCATCGCCGGTGGCAACAGCAATGATTAGAGACGCAGAAGAATTATTATCGTAATCGTAGAGCCAAAGCTTTTTCGTCCTAGGGTGATTAGATTAAATTCAAAGTCACCCTTTTTATTTCAAAAAAATTACTGCGGCCAATTATGATTAACTCATAAAAACCTTAAAATCATTAAAAATTGCGGGCATTTTTTATTTGACAAGATTACGGCTTTTAAAATTTATGCTATACTTAAAATTAGAAAAATAAAAAATTAATATAACAAACTATGCAAAAAAGCAAATACTATGTAATATCATTGGGCGGATCATTAATTGTTCCCAAAAACGGGATTGATTGGAAATTTTTAAAAAATTTCCGGGAATTGATTATTAAAGAAATAAAAAAGAATAAAAAATTTATAATCGTTGCCGGCGGCGGCAATACCGCGCGAGATTATCAGACAGCCGCAAGCAAAGTGACAAAATTAACCGATGACGATAAAGACTGGATTGGAATTCATTCCACGCGGCTTAACGCGCATTTGATCAAAACCATATTCAGGAAATACGCGCATTCGCGCATTAATAAAAATCCGCGCACCAAAGCGGATATTCGCAAACATTTTCAAAAAAACGAAAAAATCATGGTCGCGGCCGGCTGGCGGCCCGGCTGGTCAACGGATTATGTCGCCACGATATTAGCCGAAAGACTAGGAGCGAAAACAGTTATAAATTTATCAAACATACAATATGTTTATGACAAGGATCCAAAAAAATATAAAACAGCCAAAAAAATAAAAGAAATTACCTGGCCGGATTTTCGTAAAATCGTCGGCAATAAGTGGGATCCGGGATTAAACGCTCCTTTTGATCCAATCGCCTCCAAGCACGCCGAAGAGCAAGGCCTTGAAGTAATAATCGCGGAAGGAAAAAATACTAAAAATTTAGAAAAATATTTTAACGGAGAAAAATTTAAAGGAACCGTAATAAAAGCAAGGGGTTGATTTATTGATTTGAAAAAAATTTTTAAACAAAAAATAAAGAAATGCGAAAAAAGTGAAATTTTTTTAAAAAACAGAACCGATGGTTAGACAAGCAGTCTGGAGTGTTCCGCGGTTTTGCGGGAAAATCGCGCGTTCAGGATCCTCGCCGCTGCCGCAAAAAAACAGCATCCAAAAATGCTGTTTTTATATTACGCAACAAGTCTATTGTCTATTTTTTATTTTTTACAACCGCAAACTGCAAAGTAATCTGCGTGCCGACATTTTCCATGGAATCAACTATGATTTTGCCTCTCATCAACTCAACAATTTTCTTGGTAATCCAAAGGCCCAAGCCAGTGCCTACAACGGCTCTGGTCTTATCGTTCTGCGCGCGGTAAAATTTCTGGAACAATCTCTCGCGCTCCTTGGCTGACATACCGATCCCGGTATCTTTTATTTTAATCTCCAGTATTTTACCATTATTTTTCTCCTCGGTAATTATTTCCACTAATCCTTTTTCAGTATATTTAATCGCGTTGCCGATCAAATTTATTAACACCTGCTTAAGCCGCTCTGTATCTATGCTGACCAGCGGCAATTTTTCAATATGCGGCTTATATTCCAGCTTTAAATTCTTTTGATCCGCCTGAACCTTTAATTCAGAAGTAACTTCTTTGATAATCTGCCCCGCCTCCAGCGGCTTTAAATCCACTTTAAGCCGATCCTGTTCAATGCGGCTCACATTCAGCAAATCGTCAACCAAATGCGCCAATCTGTCCGAGGAGCTTTGAATTATGTTCATTGTTTCTTTCAACTTATCGCTAATCTGGCCGAAGGTGCCGTCAATCACCATGGAAACATATCCTCTTATTCCCGTGATAGGCGTTCTTAATTCATGGGAAGCTATGGAAATAAATTCATCTTTCATCTGATCCACTTCTTTTATTTTCTTGTACAAAACCGCGTAATCCCACAATCTGACAGCGGCCGCTAAAAACAAAACAACAATCAAAACAGTTAAAACTAAAAAATAAATTGAAGTATTGCGGGTCTCGCCGGTTAAATCATCAATAATTTTTGAGGAAAGCTTCATCGTCAACAACGCTTGCTTTTCGCCGCTGGCGCCCCTCATCGGCATTGCCACAAGCCAAAATCTGCCTTCTTGCGCCAAGCCATCAATTAATCTCTCGCCTTCAGCGGTAGTGGCCAGCGCCAATGAATCGGTCGCCAAACCGTCATTATCCGGCTGTATCCACGCTTGGTGGTAATAATAAAACCCTAAAATTTTTCCTACGCTGTCTTTTTTTGATGAAGCTATTATTTTAAAATTATCGCCCTCCGGCTTAAGCACTGTCAAATCTTGAAATTCCAAATTTTTTTGCGATAACAACTCAATGCTTTCCTGAATTTTATTGTCATCAGCCAAGTCGTCTTTAATTAAAGAGTAAATTGATCTGCCCACGGTTAAAGCCTGCTTTTGCAGGGCAACGTCCAGGCTTTTATTATATTTATTGATAATAAAAACCGTGTTAAAAGCGATCAGCAAAGGTATTAATATAATCAAAACAACGCCGTAAACAAGCTGAAATGTTATTCTATGTTTTTCAAAAAATTCCTTAAAAGTCATATTAAAATAATAAAATAATAAAATAAGAAATTTTTTACTTTTCTTCTCGCTCTTTTTATTCTTATTTTTCTTTTTATTTTTTACAGGAACGTTTTAATAAATAAAAACAATAATATTTAAACACGTAAATCTTATAATTAAGCTATAAAATGTTTTTTTCTCTGAATATTGAAAGCTATAAAAAGCGCGATGCCGATAATCATCATTGAGGCGGCTATTGCCATATAATATTTAATCATGCTTTCTGATTGCCGGGCCGCTGCCGGAGCCGCGATAGAAACAAAATCCTGGACTGAAACAGCTTTTGCTTCTTTAATGAAAAAATTTAACGGCTTGCTTTTTGACACAACCTTGCCGGTATTGTCATTCACGACCGCGTAAATTTCATGCTCCCCCTCGTTTAACGAATGGCTAAGCTCGTACTGCCAATTGCCGTATTCGTCAACTTTGGCAGTCGCCACCAAAGGCAAGTCCGAATAAACATACAAAGTCACCACGCTCCCCGGCTCAGCTTGGCCGGAAAAGTCATACCCCTTGCCTTCTCCTTGACCATTGCTTTTATTAATTACCGCTTTCACGACAAGATATTCCGCTTCTTCGCCGTCTGTTTTCGGCTGACCCAATGTTTTGTTCTGCGCAATCGCTTCGTCAATTGGAAACATATTTTCTATAAGCGCGCCTTCCCCTGAGGGATTATATTGATTTTTCATTTCATCGCCGTCGCTATAGCCGTCGCCGTCAGAATCGGAATTAAAAGGGTTTGTATTAAATCTTTTTTCCGTATCATCAGACAATCCGTCGCCGTCAGAGTCAATCATCACTGCAATCGGCGCTGTTTGAACCATATTGTCGCTGTCATCCAAAACAAGCTTTTCCTCTGTTGCTAAAATTTTAAAATTAATTTCTCTTGCTTTAAAAGGAATAATTTCCTTAGCCGCGTCCAGCATATCTTCTAAATATCCCAAATTCACTGAATCTGCCGCTAAACTCCCCGCCATTTCTCTTACTTCTTGAAATTGGACTTGCTTGGCCACGATATTGCCCAAATGCCTTTCCTTGATGGAATTTTTACATTGCCAATCATCCACATCTTTGCAGACTACTTGCGGCGCGTATTTATTAAACATAAAATCATCGCATTGCTCCTCGTCTTCTATGCCGGCTTTTACACATTCTTGCGGGCCGTATTTATTAAACATAACCTTATCGCAGCCGCTTCTTGTTTTCACGCCGGCATCGCGGCATTCTTGCGGTATATATTTCAATTCCATATAATTTCCGCACTCCTGTTCGCCGGTTATCCCCTGCTCGCGGCATTCTTGCGGCATATAAATATTTCTCATCACCTTATCGCACTCATCGGGAGTCGCGGCGCCCTGTTTTTGGCATTCAGAGGGGAATTTATCAGCAGGAATATTTTTTTCGCCGTTATATTTTTCAAACATATATTTCTTGCATGCTTCCTTGGTTGTAATTCCCGCTTCAAGGCAATCGGAAGGCGCGTGCTTTTTAAACATTAATTTTTCGCATTCTTCAATGCCGGCAATGCCGGCGCCGGCGCATTCAGGTGTTACAGAATCCTGATTGCTTAATATTTTATCGCACTCTTGTTGAGTGGTGGCGCCTGTTTCTTTGCATTCAGGAGCCAAGCTATTGCTAAAAATAATCTTACTGCATTCTTCCGGCGTAATTGCCCCTTTTTGTTCGCATTCCCATGGCGTAGCGTATGCGTTCATGTACTTTTTGCAGGCCTCTGCGCCTAAAATCCCCTGCTGGCGGCATTCAGACGGAACCATCATGTACTTGCGGCACTCTTCTCCGCTAATGCCTTTATTTCGGCATTCCGGGGGATTCATCATGTATTGCTCGCATTCAGGCCAAGTTAACAGCCCTTTAGCGCGGCATTCAGGAGACAGGCGCATGAATTCTTTGCACTTTTCTGCTGTGTTAATGCCGTATTTCTGGCATTCAGGCATAATTACAATAATCGGCTGTTTAATAATATATTCTTCAGTCGGTTTGATTATTTCTTTAGAATAGTACTCATCAGCCGGCTGCGCAGGCAAGCTATTGTCATAAAAATTATTTTTTATTTCAATGTTGTCGCGCATCTCGGCTTTGTTCGCGCCTTGGTAGGCGAAAATAGCCAATTCGTAAAAACCGTCCGGAAAGCTCGCGGTCGGCCAAATAAAATAATAATGATTTTCATTTTCCTTAACTCCGGCGAAAACTTTGCTTTGAGGCCCGGAAATCATAAAGTCAACTTTATCAACCGGCAGATTAACATTAGCTGTAACGCGCAAATTTCCGGCGACAGGAGATTCAAGCCGCTCAACAATAGCAACAACAAGCGGATCTGTATTGTATTCATTAGACGCGTAAATATCAGAAGAAACAATATCATTATTAATTATTGAAACCGGCTCGTCAGAGCTCAAGACATTATCCACGGCAACATATACTTGCCTGGACATATCTATATATCCGGTTTTAACGGCGTATGCCTTAATATTGTATTGGCCGTTTTTAAAAGCAACAGTGTTCCAATTAAAAGAATAAACTTTATCGCCTTGGTAAATTGCCGGATATTTACTTAATTGAACTCCGTCTTTAAAGACATAAAAAGCCACTTTTGCTTCTTCGCCGGTTCTAACGGAAAAATAAGCGTTGCCGGACACTGACGCGGGCGCTGAAACAAATTCCATAATAAGAATATAATTCGTGTCTGTAGAAGTTGTGTCTATTGTTGAAATTGGATCCGGAAAAATAATCGTAGATTCATCTGTCGTATAGTCTTGATAAATCGGATCTGTGGTTGTGTTTATATAAGGAGCATAAACATCTTGCGCCTGCGCAATGCTGATTGGCGCCAATAAAAAAACCGCCTGGCCAAATACCAAATTAGCGGTTACGAATAAATTAACAACAAGACTAAAAAATCTCTTTGTTTTTGTTTTCATATTTTTGTTTTTTATATATAAATAATGATGATGTTTTTGAACTTTATTCAAATAAATTTAATCTATAAAATCAGCAAAAAAATTTCTAATTTATGATATAATTGTATCACAAATTACTGCTTATGTCAACCCATTTAAATTTTAAAAGCTGGACTGTCCATTTTTAAATTTTAAATAGCAAAACAATGCTTGGGCTTGACAAATTACAGCCAATAAGCTACAATGATTTCATAATTTATTTAAGCGCTTTGCTTAAGTTTATTTAAAATTAAGCAAAGCAAAAAAACCACGAAAATGGATAACAACAATTCTTTCGGCCAGCGAACAATGGTTCAGGGAAAATGGACCTGTTCTGAATGCGGAGCCGAAATTACTGAATTGCCTTTTCAGCCAGACGGAGAAAGACCAATCTTTTGCCGCGACTGCCACAGGCAACGAAGAAACAGCCGATAAAAAGGCAAGTATTAATTCTTAATAATTAATATAATTCAAACAATATTATTTAAAAGAATTAAAATACAGATTTCAAAAAAGAACCCCGAAAGGGGTTCTTTTGTTTCTAAATAATTTTAAAGTGTGATAAAATTTATTACGGACAACTTCTATCATGAAAGATAGATAAAAAAAAACAAAAAAATTGTGATTTAATTTTTTGACATTACTCAATAATTTTGATAAGGTTTTAATATTAACTATTTAATTTTAACGAACTCGGGGTGATACCCTGTTTTCTTGCTTAAATCTATGAAAAAGACGATTATTTTGGCATTTGCTTTGGCTTTTTTAGCCAGCGGATGCAGTCTAATAAAAGAGAAGCCGGTTGTAATCACGCCGGAAGAAGCCAAGGCAAAAGTGGAGGAATTTATTAACACCACTTTGATGCAGCCGGGCAAAAAGGCCGCTGTCAAGGAAGTTGTAGCTGAAGGCGGACTTTATAAAATGATGGTGGACATTGGAACAGGCGCGGATATTGAATCTTACGCTTCTTTGGACGGAACCAAATTTTTCCCCCAGGCAATGGAAATTAAAAAAGCGGAAGAGCCGGCTGAGCAGGAAAATACCAGCGCTTCAAATAGCCAGCCGCCCGCGGCCAACGTTTCCGCTAAAAGCGACAAGCCGGTAGTAGAGGTTTTTGTGATGAGCCATTGCCCGTACGGCACGCAGATTGAAAAAGGCATTTTGCCGGTTGTGGAAGCCTTGGGCGATAAGATTGATTTTCAATTAAAATTTTGCGACTACGCCATGCACGGCGAGATAGAGCTTAATGAACAGTTAAGGCAATATTGCATTCAGAAAGAAGAGCCGGAAAAGCTTATCGCGTATTTAAGCTGTTTTCTTCAAGACGGCAAGTATGAGCCATGTTTGGCAGAAGCTGGAATCAATAATACAACATTGCAAGCTTGCGTCAAGGATACTGATCAGCAGTATAAAGTAACAGAAAAATTTAACGACAAGAGCACTTGGTCAGGCGGGAAATACCCTGCCTTTGATGTAAATAAGGCAGACGTTAATAAATATAGTATTTCCGGCTCCCCGGGACTGGTTATCAACGGACAAAAGATTCAATCCAACAGGGATTCGGCCAGCTTGTTAAGCGTAATTTGCTCCGGGTTTAATGAAGCGCCGGCAGAATGTGTTGCTTCTTTATCAACTGCCACTCCGTCAGCCGGCTTTGGCTTTGGCGCGACTGGCGCGGATTCCAGCGGCGGATGCGAATAAATCGCATAACACATAACACATAACACATAATACGTAACACATAACACATAACACATAATACGTAACACGTAACACATTAGGCTGTCTAAAAATTAAAATTTCTGCCTGACTTTTTTACCCCGTCAGTATTGCGGGGAGTCAGAGTTAAAAATGTAAATTTGCTAATACTAGCTTTTAAAACTCCTACTAAAGTAGGGCGGAAATTTTAATATGTAGTTTTTAGACAACCTGACATAACGCAAGATAATTCCCAAATTTCAAATTTCTAATTTCAAATTACCGTAAAGCTTATGAGCTTAATTTTTGACATAGAAACAACAGGCAGTGATTTTGATTCTTTGGATGAAATCACCCGGCATAATTTGACGCGCTGGATAAAGCGCCAGGCGGGAGATAATGAAAAATCATATAACGCGATGCTGAAAGACTTGAAAGAGGGCTTGGGCTTTTCTCCTTTGACCGGAGAAATTGTCGCATTGGGAGTTTTGGATACAGAGATGAATAAAGGCGCGGTATATTTCAGCGCTCCGGGTGAAAGCATAGCTGATTTTGAAAAAGGCGGTTTTCTGTTCAAGCAAAAAACCGAGCCGGAGATGCTGGAGAGCTTTTGGCAGGGCGCGAAAAAATATAATGAATTTGTAAGTTTTAATGGCCGCTGTTTTGATGTTCCGTTTTTGGCAATAAGATCGGCGGCGCATAAAATCAGGCCAAGCAAGGATTTGATGTCCAGGCGGTATTTGTCCGGCCAATCCTTTAACGCCAAACATATAGATTTGCTGGACCAGCTTTCTTTTTACGGCGCGGTCCGGCGCAAAGGCAGCCTGCATCTTTATTGCAGCGCTTTTAACATAAAATCGCCCAAGGCAGAAGGAATAACCGGAGATGATGTCGGGCGGTTATTCAAAGAAGGCAAATATAAAGAGATCGCTGAATACAACAGCTGGGATTTGATCGCCACTCGGGAGCTGTATGATGTCTGGAAGAAATATATAAATCTTGGTAATTTCTAATGTTATTGTTAAATTTTAACGCGCAAAAACACGATT
>Ga0180732_1000711_pt1 | contig 25347 bp, 21 predicted proteins | sample KR11_01MetaG_FD_148674 | JGI IMG/M metagenome (GOLD analysis project Ga0180732, IMG submission 148674) | Groundwater microbial communities from the Olkiluoto Island deep subsurface site, Finland - KR11_0.1 MetaG | ecosystem: Environmental > Aquatic > Deep subsurface > Groundwater | place... | reverse complement strand
CAGTTGAAATAAGCTTGGTAATAGCGGGAGAGAAAAGGATTAGATTATTAAATAAAAAATTCAGGGGAATAAATAAAACTACAGATGTGCTGTCGTTCGGGAATGAAGAGGCGGAAAATAAAAAAGCGGAGAATAGATTCGGAAAATCCGCAAAGTTCATAAATCCTCCCGGCGATGTTTTATATTTAGGCGAAATTTTCATTTGTTATCCGCAAGCCGAAAAACAGGCAGCGCAAAAAAATCATTCTATAAAGCAAGAAATGGCGATTTTGCTCATTCATGGAATTTTGCACTTGGCGGGATTTGACCACAAAGAAGAATACGAAAAATCGGAAATGAAAATTATAGAAACAAAAGTTTTAAAGAGTTTATAAAATTTACAAAGCTATTCTACGGCGCTTTAGCGCGCGGTTCGCGAGGTTTTAATCTCGTGAGAAAATAAATAATTTTATTGAGCTAATTTCGCGAGGTTAAAACCTCGCAAACCCTCGGCTAAAGCCGGGTAGAAATTACATTATATGCCAGTTTTTAAAGCCAAAAAATTTATCAGGAGCGTTTCGCACGCAGGGAGGGGGTTTAGGTATATTTTAAAAGAGCAAAACTTCAAAATTCAAATTTTGTTTTCAGCTGTTGTTATATTTTTTATATTTATTTTCAATCTTAAAACTTGGGAAGCAGTCGCTCTGCTGATGATGATCGTTCTTGTTTTAGTTTTGGAAATCATTAATTCAATTTTTGAAAGGATTATGGATATACTTCAGCCAAGAGTTCATCCTTACGCGAAAACGGTAAAAGACATGATGGCTTCGGCGGTCCTCGTCGCGTCGCTCGGAGCTTTTTTTGTCGGCCTGTTGATTTTTTGGCCTTACTTCAAAAATATCATATAGTTTTTCAGGGGAGGGCTTTTTTATTTTTCAAAAATGTATTATAATGGAGATATATTGTTAAATTGTTAAACTGTTAAATTGTTGCTTTGTTTTTATAGTTATTTTTAATAAAACATTTAGCGCATTTAATAATTTAAAACAATTTAGCAATTTAACAATTTAGCAATTTAATACTATGTCAAAAGGAGATATTTTAATAGGAATTGATATTGGGACTAGCGCCGTGAGAACAATTATTTCTCAAAAGCAGGCAGATAGTTCAAGTCCTTTGGTTTTAGGAATCGGAGTGGCGAATTCATTTGGAATTAACAATGGAGTTATTGTTGATATTGAAGAAACTGTCAATGCCATAAACGAATCAAAAGAGCAAGCGGAAAGAATGGCCGGCGTTCCGGTTGAGCACGCATACATTAGCATAAGCGGAAACCATATATCTTCCCAATTTTCCAAAGGCGTTGTCGCTGTTTCAAGAGCGGACGGAGAAATCAGCGAAGAGGATGTGAACAGGGTCATTACCGCTTCGCAGGCGATATCAATGCCGAGCAATAAAGAAATAATTGATGTGATTCCGTGCAGCTATACGATTGACGGACAAGAACAGATAAAAGATCCGATTGGAATGAATGGCGTGCGATTGGAAGTGAACTCTCTGGTGGTTCAAGGGTCGATTCCTTTTATAAAAAATTTATATAAATGCATCCAGCGTTGCGGAATTGATGTTGATGACTTAGTATTTTCACCGCTTGCAGTCGCCAAGGCAGTTCTTTCAAAGCGACAAAAAGAATTAGGAGCGGTTTCTATCGACATTGGGAAAGGAACAACAGGAATTTCCGTTTTTGAAGATGGAAATATTTTGTGTTCAGTTGTAATTCCAATCGGGGCGGGGCATATTACGAACGATATTGCTATTGGATTGCGCACTTCAATTGATGTCGCCGAGAAAATAAAGCTTGAATATGGAGTCGCGGTTTCCGCTGATGTAAACAAGAAAGACAAAGTTGACCTTTCTTCAATTGATAAAAAGGAGGAAGGGTCTTTTACTAGAAAATATGTAGCTGAAATTATTGAAGCGAGAGTTGAAGAAATATTTGAGATGGTAGATAAAGAGCTTAAAAAAATTGACAAAAGCGGCATGCTTCCGGCCGGAGCCGTTATTACTGGAGGAGGAGCGAAAATGGCAGGAATTGTTCCTGTGGCAAAAGAGATTTTGCGATTGCCGGCGCAGATTGGTTTTCCTATTGAGTTAAACGGGATAGTTGACAGAGTTGACGATCCTTCGTTCGCTACGGCGATAGGACTTATTATGTGGGAAGCCGACGAAAACGGAAATTTTTCTTCTTCCAATAATAGCAGATTCAAACTGCCCTCCTTCGGCGGAATCGGGCAAAAAGTGCGGAAGATTTTCAAAACTTTCCTGCCGTAGGATTGGGATTATGAATGATGAATTTGGAATTATGATTTTCTTTAAAAACTGTCATTTATCATAATTTAACGCTAAGGAATTTCAATATACGGAGTCCTGACGAAAGTTAGGATGAAGACTTATAAAATTAGAGAGTTTCAAAAGAATTACTGGTATTTCTGACGGGAAAATGGGCAAAGCGATATTTTTCGCGGGAGTCCCGAGGCGGAGACTCCCGCGGAGCGGTAAAATAATCTTAAAATATTATATTTGTTATAACTTATACGCTTATGAAAAAAATATTAAAACAAGAAAAAGAACATATTTGCAATGACACGGCAATTATTTTAGAAGAAATAAGAAGTCAGTTTAGAGCTTTTGGAGAAGCTCATAGTTTTTTAGTTGATAAGGTAGATAATTTTGAAAAAGAAGTAAAAGGCCAATTTATGGCTTTTGGAGAAGGGCAAGATATATTGTCCCAAAAAGCGGATGATCTTGAAGCGAAAGTTGATGTGATAGATGAGAGATTAGAAAAAGTAGAAGCGAAAGTTGATGTGATAGACAAAAGGTTGGAAAATGTAGAAATAAAAGTTGATGTGATAGACGAGAGGCTTATCGGAGTTGAAGATAATGTCGTGGAAATAAAACACAAGCTTTCTGAAAAAGTTAATTTGGAAGATTTTCAAAAGCTTAAAATGAGAATTGTATAATTCAAAAAAATAAATTTTGAAAAAATATGAGCGATTTTTTAAAAGTCGGATTGCTGGTTGTGAAAAATATAGATGATGAGAAAAAGTTTTTGGTTTGCCAAAAGGATAATTTCACGAATCAATACATTATGCCGGGCGGGCAGATTGATAAAAATGACGAGATTGAATGTTTGCAGGATGAGATTAAAGAAGAATTAAATTCAAGATTTGATAAAGATAAGCTGGAATATATCGGGGAATATGAAGACGAAGCTGCCGGCGCTCCGAGTAAAAAAGTCGTTATTAAATTATACAAAGGAGAATTATTGGAAGAACCAAAACCTTCCAGCGAAATTATAAAACTAATATGGCTTGGCAAAAACGACGATTTGGAAAATGTTTCGCCTATTATAAAAAATAAAATCATCCCGGATTTGGCGAGAAGGAATATAATTTAGTTTTTACTTCTTGCCGCACCGTCAGAGTCTCTCGCATCGAGGACTCTGACGAGAAAGCGGACAAAATGATATTTCTTGCGGGAGTCCCGACACGAAGACTCCCGCGGGGCGGCGGTATAACAATTTAACAATTTATTTTTATTTGCTTCCCTTGCCCAATTTTTCAAAAAAAGCTATTATAAAAATATAACAATTTAACAAATCTAAATTTAATATATGAAAGAAATAAAACCGGAATTTGAGACATTTGCGAGGATTAAAGTTGTGGGCGTGGGGGGAAGCGGCAATCATGTGATCAGCAGAATGATTGAGGCGGGCTTGACCGGAATTGAGTTTATCGGCATAAATACCGATTCCCAGGACCTCCATCATTGCAAAGCGTCGGAAAAAATCCATATCGGGAAAAACTTGACCCGGGGACTGGGCGCCGGAATGAATCCCGATGTCGGGAGGCAGGCGGCGGAAGAAAACAGAGATGAAATTCAAGATGTTTTGAAAAACACGGATATGGTTTTTATAACTTGCGGGCTTGGAGGAGGAACGGGAACGGGAGCCGCGCCAGTTATCGCGGAAGCCGCCAAGGAAGTCGGAGCGCTTACCGTCGCGGTCGTGACTAAGCCGTTTTCGTTTGAAGGAGCTCAAAGAAGAAAAATAGCCGAAGAAGGATTGGAAAATTTAATGGATCAAGTTGATACGATTATTACTATTCCCAATGATAAAATTCTTCAAATCATAGATAAAAAGACATTGCTTTTGGATTCATTTAAAATTGCGGATGATATTTTAAGGCAAGGCGTTCAGGGAATTTCCGACTTGATAACCATTCCCGGAATTGTGAATGTGGATTTTGCGGATGTAAAAGCTATTATGCAAAACACGGGATCTTCGCTAATGGGCATCGGGATCGCGTCCGGCGAGAACAGAGCGATTCAAGCGGCCAAGCAAGCCATAAACAGCCCTCTTTTAGAACTATCTATTGACGGCGCGAAAGGCGTTCTTTTTAATGTCAGCGGGGGAGCTGATTTAACAATGACAGAAGTTAATGAAGCGGCAAATGTCATCACTGAGTTTATTGACGACGAAGCGAAAGTTATTTTTGGCGCGGTGACGGATGAAAACTTGAAGAAGGGAGACATAAAAGTTACGGTAATCGCGACTGGCTTCGGAAATCAGCCTAGTAAAAAAAGGATTGCCGCGAATGATATCAGAAAAATAAACGATCTTGAGAATATTTTAAGAAAAGAAGAAAATAAAGATGAAAAAGACAGCAATAAAGATATTAAACCGGAAGAAATAAATAAAAATGATTTTAAGGAAACTGATTTTGAAATTAAGCGTGATAATAACAATTTCTCGTCAAAAATAAATTTTATAGAAACTGACAATGAATATGACGTCCCGGCATTTATAAGAAAAAAAATAAAAAAAGAAGAATAAAAATAAAAACCACACTTATCTAAAAAAACAAAAGTTGTCCTTAGTAAATGAAAATATTTTCCTGCATCGTTTTAAGGACGATTTTTTAGTGATATTGTTTTTGGCGGGAATCATCTTTGTTTAATTTAATGCCAAGAAATTTCAATATTTATGTTTCTACCCGGCTTTAGCCGAGGGTTAGGCGGCTTTAGCCGCCAGTAATTGAAGACTAGCGAAGCTAAAGCTTCATGAACCGTGCGCTAAAGCGCCGTAGAATATTTGCCGCGCTTCGCATATGCGTCGTGAGACCTAATTTCTAAAATCATTAAAATTCATAATTATTTCCCGTTTTAATCCCCGCAAAATATTTTGACCGTTAAAATCAGTATTTGCGGCATTTTCTTTTTAAATAAAACTAATAAAAAAGCATAATGGATTCAAAAAAAATAAAAGTAAAGCAAATAAGAAAAAGAGACGGCAGGGTTGTGAAGTTTGAAAAAGCCAAGCTTGTTAACGCGATTTATAAAGCATTAACCGCCACAGAAGAAGGGACAAAACGCAATGCTTTGGATCTGGCCAAAAAAGTTGAGTGCGAAATAAATAAAAGATTTACCGTCAGAAACGGAGGCGGAAGTTTGAAAGTTGAAATTCCTACTGTTGAAGAAGTGCAAGATATTGTTGAAAATTCTTTAATCAGAGAGAATTATATCGACACCGCAAAAGCTTATATTTTATACAGAGAGCAGCACAGGCTTTTGCGGGAAAGCCAGGACATTTTAAAAAAATCAGTGGATCTTGTTGATGATTACCTAAAAGAAATTGACTGGCAAGTAAAGGAAAACAGCAATATGTCCTATTCTTTACAAGGCTTGAATAATTATATAGCAAATGTAATAACCTCAAAATATTGGATTGAAAAAATTTATCCGCCAGAAATCAGAGAAGCATATAATCAAGGTGATTTTCATATTCATGATCTCGGGCTTTTGGCTGTTTATTGCTGCGGATGGGATTTGAAAGATTTGATTTCTCATGGGTTTGGAGGAGTCAGTGGAAAAAGTGAAAGCAAAGCTCCAAAACATTTCAGGTCGGCGCTGGGACAAGTCGTAAATTTTTTCTACACCCTTCAAGGAGAGGCCGCTGGAGCGCAGGCCTTTTCCAACTTTGACACGCTTCTCGCGCCTTTTATAAAATACGACCAGCTTACTTATCGCGACATAAAACAAGCTATTCAAGAGTTCGTATTTAATATGAATGTTCCGACGAGAGTAGGGTTCCAAACGCCATTTACGAACATCACGATGGACTTGACGATTCCTTCAACTCTGGCAGATGAAGCTGTTATAATCGGCGGAGTCGCTCAAAAAGAACAGTATAAGGATTTTTCAAACGAGGTGAGCCTTTTAAATAAAGCTTTTGCGGAAATTATGCTGGAAGGCGACGCTTCAGGCAGGGTTTTTACGTTTCCAATTCCGACTTATAATATTACCAAAGATTTCAACTGGGACGATCCAAATCTTGAGCCAATTTGGGAAATGACCGCAAAATATGGCATTCCTTATTTCGCGAATTATGTGAACAGTGATATGAAGCCAGAAGATGCTCGATCAATGTGCTGCAGATTGCGTCTTGATAATCGCGAGCTTTATAAGCGCGGTGGCGGGCTATTCGGAGCATATCCGCTCACAGGCTCGGTCGGCGTGGTGACGATTAATTTGCCGAGAATCGGGTATCTGGCAAAAGGCAAAAGCGATTTTTACAAGCGGCTGGGAAAAATTATGGATCTTGCCAAAGAAAGCTTGGAGATTAAAAGAAAAACCCTGGAAAGCTTTACGGAAAAAGGGCTGTATCCCTATTCAAAACATTTTCTCGCCAACATAAAACTCCAGCGAGGGGAATATTGGAGCAACCATTTCTCAACAATCGGCATTATCGGAATGAATGAATCCTTGCAAAATTTTTTCGGCAGGAAATACGACATAACCACCAAAAAAGGAAATGAATTCGCGCAGGAAGTTTTGGAATTTATGCGCGGCAGAATTCTCAAATACCAAGAAGAAACCGGCGGGCTTTATAATCTTGAAGCGACCCCCGGAGAAGGAACATCGTATAGATTAGCCAAAAAAGATGTCAAAAAATACCCTGATATTATTACGGGGGCGACGGTATAAGCGGAGAATTGTAAAGTATCCATTTTAATCAATTACAATCTTAGCTAATAAAAATTCTACCTTTCGCAATAAAATTAAAAATGCAAATATCAAAAATCAAAATGACAATGTAAAAATAAAAAATTAACTATAAACCCCTATACTTACCAAAAATTCAATCAAACAATTTCTAAAGCCGGATTGGAGGAAGATTATAATTTTCGTAGCATTGGCATATTTTTTGTGGATTATATTTATTGGCTCTACTATTGCCGTATTAGGATTAGGCAACCCTCAAATTATAGATTTTTTAGGAATTATTTTAAATATAGTCCCATTTATTTTTGCGTATTTTACGAGTACGATAAATACGCTTCCTCCCTCATTTTTTATATTTATTCATTTTATTATTCCTTTGTTGTGGTACTATTTTCTTTCCTGCCTTTTGATTTCCATCTGGGATAAAATTAAGGCCAAAAAACCTGTTGTTTAAAAGGAAAGTTTGTAAAAATTGACTAAAGACAAAACTGGTTTTTTTGAGTTTTTTGTGGTATAATGGATATATGAAAACACTTCAAAAAAAATCATTGCCGGAATTTTTAAAAAAGTATTTTTGGGATGCGGATTTTGCCGATCTGGATGCGGTAGCGTATCCTTATTTTATTATTGAAAGAATTTTAGAATATGGCGATGAGCGAGCGGTAAAATGGATGATTGAAAATTTTAAAAAATCAGAAATCAAGCGCGCGCTTATGGAAAGCCGAGGCCTTTCTTCAAAAAGCGTTAATTATTGGGCGCTGATATTTAATGTCCATAAAGATAAAATCTTATGTTTGAAGAAGTCTTATCAAAAAATGAAAGCGAGTCACTGGCCATATTAGGCAAAGCAAGCTTCTGAGTTTAAACATTGAATTGATATTTGGATTTTTTGATATTCGCTGGTTCAGAGCTCCAGCTCCGAACCTTGTTGCACTTAAAATAAATTCATTCTAATAGCTTGCTATTAATGCATTAAGGTTCGCAGTTCAACTGCAAACCAGCAAGATTTTTCATTTTGATTTTTAAGTTTTGAATTTTCTATGACCATTCATGATTTTATAAAAAAAAGAAAACATTTAATTTGGTGGGTGAAGGATTATGACAAGCTTAATGCCGAATCAATCGTGGAAGCGACTCTTAATTATGGCGATTGGGATGATGTGCAGGCGCTCATTAAAATTATGGGCATCAAAAAAGTCGCGAAAATTTTCCGCGCCAAATCCAAGCCGTCTCCGATAGGCCGGCAGAATTATGATGTCAAAGTGAAACATTATTTTACGCTTTATTTTAATAAGCACGCATAATATGCATAAAGAAATTTTAACTGAAGAACAGATTAAACTATTGCCGTTAGTTGAAAAATTTAGCAAAGATTTCGGCTTAGTCGGCGGGACTGCTGTCGCTTTGCAAATCGGACACAGGCGGAGCATTGATTTTGATTTATTCAGTTTGGAAGAATTCAGCAATGCAAAGATTAGAAAAAAAATCGTAAAAGATAGCTGGAAAATCGGCAAAGCATATAAAGACGAAGACGGGCAATTCACTTTTTTTGTGAATAATGTTCAATTCACCTTTTTTCATTATCCGTTTAAAATTAAATTTTCCAAATCTTTTAAAGATATCTTAAAAATGCCGGATTTGCTTACTTTGGGCGCAATGAAAGCTTACGCTTTAGGGAGGAGAGCAAAATGGAAGGATTATGTGGATTTGTATTTTATTATCAACAAATATCACTCCATAGAAAAAATAGTCAAAAAAAGCAAAGAAATTTTCAAAGGGGAATTTAACGAAAGAATTTTCCGGGAGGCCCTTTCTTATTTTAACGATATAAACTACACCGAACCGATAGAATTTCTCCCGGGATTTGAAGCGAGCGATGAAGAAATTAAGAAAGCATTGGTTGAGTTTAGTTTGAGCTAAAATAATAATTTTTATAACTTTACAAACCTTAAGATTATCTCTATGTTCATCGGCGGGCTTCAAAAATTCACGATGCTGGATTATCCGGGGAAAATTGCCGCGGTTGTTTTTACGATGGGGTGCAATTTTCGCTGCCCGTTCTGCCATAATCCGGAAATCGTTGATCCGAGATTGATTAATTATGACAATGAAATAAAAGAAGAAGAGATATTGGAATTTTTGGAATCAAGAAAAAACAGCTTGGAAGGAGTTTGCATCACTGGCGGAGAGCCTACTTTGCAGCTTGGGCTGAAAGAATTTATAAGAAAAATAAAAAAAATGGGATTTTCCATAAAGCTTGATACAAATGCTTCCCATTTTAGCATTATTAATGACTTGGTAGAAAATGGTTTAGTGGACTATTGGGCTATAGATATAAAAACTTCTCCTCCAAAATATAAAATTATGACAAAGAAAAATGATGCGACAGAAAATTTAGAAAAAAGCATAGACTTAATCACGAATAGCGGAAGCGAATTGGAATTGCGAACAACAGTTGTTCCTGGATATGTTAATCAGAAAGATTTTGACGATATAGTGGATTGGATAAATGGCATAAACAAAAATATATTTCCAAAATTGAGCAGATACTCAATCCAAAATTTTCGTCCAGAAAAAACATTGCGCGAAGGCTTGAAAAATGTCAAACCTTATTCCAAGCTAGAATTAAATAAGATGGCGGAAAAAATAAGAAAATATTGCGGGGATGTCGTAATCGTGAATTGAATTGTCTTGAATTATGAAATGCTTTTTTGTCATTTCGAAATGAGCGATAGCGATTGAGAAATCCCTTAAGCAATATAAATTTCAAATAATAAAATTGAAGGGATTCCTCGCCTAAGGCTCGGAATGACAAAAATTAGCATTTTATAATTCAGAAGAATATTGAATTATGAATCAAGAATTTTAATTTTATGAAATTCAAATGCAGAGTTATCACAAGATCTTCAAGGAATGAAATTTTGGGAATTGAGAATTTAAATCAATTGGATTTTGGCTTTAAAAGCGATAATAATGAATTGCCAGGATTAAAAATATATTTAACTGCTGTTCCAGTGAACGGAAAAGCAAATAAAGAATTGATTAAATTGTTATCTGAAAAGCTGAATGTCAGCAAAAGCAAGATAAGCATTATTAAGGGCGAAAAAAGCAAAAATAAAATAATTGAAGTTGATGACTAAATCAAAATATTTTTTATTATTTTGCATCGCGTTTATTTTTGGAGTTTTTTTAGGTTCGTATGCTTCAATTCAAATTTGGATTCTATTTTTACTCGCGGGATTTTGCATCTCGCTTGTTTTTTTGCTTGGAATAAATAAAGCCAATCGCCCCCCTGATAAGGGAGGTTGGGGGGTTGATAGCATATCTTACAGTAAAAAACTGCCCATATTAGTATTAATGCTAATAGCCTTTCTTCTGGCAGGTTTTATCAGAATGGAAAGCGGGAAATTAAGCGGGAAAGATATTTTTAAAATAGAAAATTTAAACGGCCAAAAATTATCACTGGAAGGCGACATTTCTTCCATGCCGGAAATCAAAAACGGGAAGCAAAAAATTGTTCTTGAAAATATAAGCAAAACTGAAAATAATCAAAAAATCGAAGGCGAAATTATTGTTTACGCCGGCCAATATCCGGAATATGATTTTGGAGACAGAATCAGGCTTGAGGGAAAGATAAGCCTTCCAGAGAATTTTGACGGATTTGAATATAAAAATTATCTTTTCACAAAAGGAATCTATTATATTGCGTATTATCCGAAAATAGAAATAGTGAAGAAAAATAACGAAGGAATAAATTTCCAAATTCTGCAGTTCAGAAAATACGCCAGCGGCTTGATCAAAAAAATATTTCCCCAGCCGCACGCGGGAATCATAAGCGCGATGACTTTAGGGATAAAGTCAAACATAAGCGACGAAGTTTTGGAAAGTTTTAACAAAACCGGCACAAGGCATATTATCGCCATTTCCGGACTTCATATGACAATTGTGGCGGTCGTTCTGATGTTTCTACTTCTGGCAATCGGACTGAAAAGAAATTACGCGTTTTATTTCGCGATTTTAGGAATTATTTTCTTTGTCGCGCTGGTCGGATTTCCGCCCTCTGCCGTTCGCGCGGCCGTGATGGGAGGACTGGTTTTATTCGCGGTAAAAGTCGGGCGGCTCGCAAACGCGGGCAACGCGATTGTTTTCGCGGGGGTGTTGATGCTTTTATATAATCCAAATTTATTAAGATATGACACGGGATTCCAGCTTTCATTTTCGGCGATTTTGGGCATAATTTATATATTCCCGCGGCTTGATAAAATCTTTGAAAAATATCCCGATCATCTGAATATAAAATCTATGCTCCTTATAACCATCAGCGCACAGCTCGCGACTTTGCCGATTATTATAAACAGCTTCGGAAGTTTTTCCTTGCTTTCAGTTTTTGCCAATGTTCTAATTTTACCCTTCGTCCCAGCTGTTATGCTCGGAGGATTTCTGGCGATCATAATCGGCTCCGCGAATTTATTTCTCTCCCAAATTATTTCCTACCCGATCTGGCTCGTTCTTTCTTATCAAATCGAAATTATAAAATTCTTCACGAGTTTTGATTTTGCATACTTCAATTTCGAGAAAACAGGATGGATATTTTTTGTAATTTATTACGGGGTTTTGGTTTTGGGGGTGAGATATGGAAATAAGAAAAAAGAAAATAATGATTTATGATAATAGATTTTATAAAAGTAATATTTCTTTAAAAAGATAATTTCCAAAAGATCTTTTGGCATTGAGCGTGAAAATAATTTAGTATTTTGTTTAAATATTGCGGAGGTTGCAGGAAGGATATAAAACACTATGATAATATGAATTATCATAGCGCTTTTTTGTTTATTTATATCGTTGGCTCCATAGTCCTTTTAGGGTTGCCTGTCGGCAGACAGGGCTGTGGAGCCTGAATGCAAGATGTTTCGTTGGCTCCAGTTTCCCGACTGAAGCCTTTTATTAAATTTCTTCAAACAATCTTAATTTAGCGCAAAATAAAATATAGCGTCTTTTCTACGGCCGTAGAAAAGACACTATATTTTATTTTTTTGGTTTGACTTTTTATTTTGATATGCTATTATGCCGATAGAAAATGAATGACAATTTAGAAACCTAACCTCCGTCCCGAGTACTCGGGATTGTTCGGAGTATGGTTGAAAAATCCTAGAACATAAAAGCGGTTTTCTGATTTGGTGCCATATGAACGGTCTTTGCCAGAAAGAGTGTTGAATTATAAAACTTTTTTGATTTTTTGAAAAACATTATTATGCCGAAGAACAAGTTTCTTGTTGTTATATTAGTTTTTTTAGTCATCATTCTAACTCGCCTTTATCCGCTGATAAAATTTGGTCCTAGCGGGTTAGGTTACGATACGGGTTTCTATCGCCGCTATCTGGAATTGTCCGGCGGTTTTTTAAAGCCTCCGAGCTATATTTTAGGGACAGACGCTTTTAGCGCGCGCTTGGTTTTAGATTTTTTGTCTTGGTCAAAAATTAATATTGATTTGGCGCTTTTTGGATCTTATCTTATTTTTTCTTTTCTATTAGGATTAACAATTTATCTGCTTGCTTCCCAGATTTTTCAAAATAAAAACGCCGGATTATTAGCCTTATGCCTTTTTGCTTTATCGCCAACTCAATGGCTCGCTTATACTTTTATGTTATATAAGCAATTTTGGGCGATCTGGCTTCTTTTGCTGTCTTTTTACCTGATAGAGCGGCGTTCCTCTTTTCTTATTTTACCTCTCATCTTGGCTCTAACAGGCCACCGCGCCACTGCCTTGTTATCAATTCCTCCCTTATTTTTTACCGCTGTTCTTTATATAATCAAAAAGAAAAAAATCCGGATAATCTTGACGATAACTACAGCGATTATATTGGCTGTCTGGTTGAATTGGCCGATTATGGAAATGCTTTGGACGACATTTCAAAATGGCTTGCCTATTCAGGACTCGTTCAAATTAAAAACGGGGATATTTATTTCGCCGGAAGAATATCTGATAAAATCTTCTATTTTTATCGCTCTTGGTTTTATCGGCGCCGGTTATTTAGTCAAAAAAAAGAAGTTCGGCGTGTTTTTATTCTTTTTTTTCACCGCGCTAATTCTTGTCTTGGCAAAAAGCTATTTTTATCAAAGAATTATAATTTTTCTTGACCTGTCTTTAATTATTCTTGGCGGCGGCGGACTTTGGCTGATTTATAATCAAATAAAATCATCAAAATATGCTCGGATAATTTTAGCGGCTTTCTTTTTATTGCTTTCACCTGTTTTGTTTTTTACGATAAAATCATATCATCCTTTAATCAATCAAGAAAAATTGCAGGAAATCATTTATTTGCGATCTATATCCAATGACAATTCTTATATAATAACTTTTACTTCCGATTACGCGCCATGGCTTTACGGCTGGGCTGGGCCGAATAAAAAAATAATCTCCCCGGGACTTTTCGAGGATGCTTGGAATTATGAACAGTGGGTAAATTTTTGGAGCGGCGATCTAACTAAGCAAAAAGAAATGCTGGCCTCATACCGCGCGCCTCTTTATATCTTCAATCCAGGCTCTGATTATTCCGATGACGCTTGTTTTGCAAAAATCAGCGGTAGCGCGTGGAAGTTTAATTGTTATTGACATAAGCGATTTTAAGCTCTATTATATTACTATATTGCATGCTGTTTATATAAGTTCTTACTATAAAATGCTATGCGTCTCAATTTATTTTTTCCTCGCAAAGATAATTTAAAAATTAGCAGATCATCCTCTTTTTTAGTTTTTTTAATTTTGTCCGCCGTGTTTTACACGAGCGGTTTTTTTATTTTCCAATCAATTTACGCCGAAGATGGAGGGAGTTATGGGTATGGCTACGGATATGGATATGACGACGATACAATCCCGCCTATTTTAGTTGATGATGATTTTATTGATGATCCGGCAAATCATAAATGGAATACGATTCAGGAGGGGGTAAATGACGCTAGCGAAGGCGATATGATTATTGTGAGAGATGGAACTTATACTGAAAACATTAATGTAAATAAATCTCATCTTACCATAAAATCAGAAAACGGAGCGGAGAAGACAATTGTGCAGGCGGCAAATCCTGACGATCATGTTTTTGAGGTAACTGCGGATTATGTGAATGTAAGCGGATTTACTGTCAAGGGGGGTGCGAATGGAATAAACCTTGAAGGAGTAAATCATTGCGATATTTCTAATGGCATTATTTCAAACAATTCCTACAACGGGATTAAGCTCTCGGGTTCTATCAATGTAACAGTAAAAGATAATAAAGTTACCGGTTGGAATGGCATTGCACTGGGATATTCTTCGCAAAACAGAATAATTGGCAATGAGGTTTATTCGGGCGGGAATAGTGGAATTAATTTAGTATCTTCTTCAAATAATAAAATAGAAAAGAATAATATTCACAATAATTCTACCGGTTTATATTTTCATAATGGTTTGGGAATAGACGATTATAATGAGGTAAAATATAATAAATTTTTAAATAATAACCTTGCAATCGGCTTTTACGGTTCTCAAAAAAATATCATATATTTGAATTATTTTATAAATAGCGGATGGAAACATATTAATCCGCATAGTATTTACTCGGCCGATTTAAATTCGCAAGAGAAGATAACTTACGCATATAATAATAGTGTTTATACAAACTATTTAGGCAATTATTGGGGTGGTTATATCAGTAATGATGCAAATAACGATGGAATAAACGATTCGTCGTATAGCTTTGGAAATTCCCCTTGGGTTATCAATGACAATTATCCCTTAGTGCAACCTTTCGAGAATTATGTAGTTCCAGTGCCACCATCAGAAGGAGGGGGAGGAGTACCCCCAATAGTCCCGCCAGATAATCAACCGCCCATCATATCCGACATAAAATTCAATGGTAGTTCTTCAAGCGAATTGCTAGCCAGGACAACGAGCGTTTTTGTTTCTTTTCAAACAAATGAAATTTCCGAATGCGGATATTCCGATTTGCCGAATGCTTCTTATGATTCAATGGGTTTGTTTTCTATTACCGGCGGCTTGAATCACTCCAAGGAATTTAACGGCTTATCGGATGGAACGAGTTATAATTATTACGCGAAATGCAAAGATAGCGCGGGGAATACAAGCGATGATTATTTGATTTCGTTTTCGGTGGAAGAGGAAAATCAATCACCAAATTCGCCGATATTAATTTCTCCGGGTTCAAATTCCGAGCCAGGAGAAATAATTGATATTTTCACGCCTCTATTTGAATGGCAATTTGAATCTGAAGCAGTTTTATACACAATTGTTATAAGCGAATATCCTTACGGTACAAATAATGTTGTTTATAAATATGAGAATATGTTTGACAATTTATTTGCTATGCCTAGCGGGGTACTTGAAAATGGAAAAAAATATCGCTGGAATGTGCAATCTTCTTATGATGGAACAAATTGGAGTGATGCTTCAGATGTTTTATATTTTCAGATAGCTTTAGCTGATAATCAACCATCTGTTTCTACAAAATTTAAAATTGGTGATTATGTAAAGTTTGATGTTGATAATGAATGTTATTATCCTTATTCATGTAAACTAAAAAAAGAACCTAAGGAATACAGCGAAATTGTAGAAGAGATGGGAGAACTTGACATGTGGTTGTTTGTAGAAAAAGGAGGAGGGTCGATTCTTGAAAATGAAAATAATGGAATTTTTATTGATAATTCTTACTGGTGGTATGTAAAATTTAGTAGTGATGGTTATAACTACTATACCGGTTGGGTTAAAGAAAGTTGGATAGAAATAAACCTACCACCCATTGCGAAATTCGAAATTTCTAATAGTAAACCAAAAATTGGCGAGGAAATTTTAATAGATGCTTCCTTATCAAAAGATCCAGACGGAAATATTGGAGATAATATTGAGTACCGTTGGGAATGCATTGAGTTGGGGACGGACAATGTGGCATTTAAGGACGTTATTTGGACATCAGAGCCTAAGATATTTTATTATTGGACTCCGCAATATGCTGGAAATAAATATTATATCAGACTAACGGTTAAGGATAATAATGGATTAACAGTTACATCTTCTCCTCAATTTATTGAAATAGAAAACTCTCTCTCGGAACAAATAAAGGAGTGGTTATTTTCCAAAACCGAGAAAATAAGCAGAGAAACATTAGTGGAAATTACTTCAGAATTGAATTTAGGATATTATGATTTTACAGAATATGAATTGGCTTCTCTTCTTTATAAACGAACCTCTATTGCAAATGAGAAGCTTATTAAAGGAGAAGTTGACAAAGAAATAACTTCTGCGGCCTCTAAGGCGACTAACATAGTAATGATTGAAAATAAGTTGGGAGAAATAAAAACAATAAATAATATTTTAAGTTGGCAATCTAGCGTAGATTTGAGCAAAGAAATTGACAATGATCTTCCGATTTTAGTAGCGCGACAATATTGGAAGATGATAGGAAAAATAACAGTCGAGGGGTTAATAGAAAAATTATTAGGATTGGTTGGCGTAGCATATTCTAAGATAAATGATGCTAATGAAACTAAAAATATTGGAAAGGGTATGGCTTGGGTAGAAGGAAAAGTTTCTACATTAGAATTTTGGAGAAAAGCAAAGTATTATAATACTCTACGAGAATATCTTAAATTACGATCCGGTAATGGTACTTATACTGATGCAAAAACGCACGAGTTAGCATGGAAGACTGTTGTATACAATGATGGAAAAGAGGGTTGTATTGCTGGTCAAGACAATTGCTTATTTTCTAAAGAATATACTCCTATTGGCTTTGCAGAATTAGAAAAAAGTTATGAAATTTTTGGCGATACATATGAAAAATATATAAATGAAACAGGTTTGAAAGATGATTTCAAACAACAAATTAAAGAAAGTCTCAAAAAAGAACTTCTTGCCGCAAAAGATATATATAGGTTCGAACTTTTACTTCCAGATTCGAATTTATATATTCAAATTAAAAGTCCTGGCGAACTTCGAGTTTACGATTCACAAGGAAATGTTACTGGTTTAGTAAATGGCGAAATCAAAGAAGAAATCCTGGATTCAGTGTATGACGCTGAAAGCAAGACCGTTGTGATTTTCAGTCCATCTGATATTAGTTCTTATCGCTACGAAGTAGTCGGCATAGAAAAGCCGGATGAAAAAACTTATGGGCTTACGATAACTTCGGTTAATAATGGAGAAGCGATCACTTTCAGCGCTACCGATATTCCCACAACTCCAGGCGAAATTCATCAATACACAATTGATTGGGACGCGCTTTCTCAAGGCGGAGAAGGGACTACTATGCAAATAGACGCCAATGGCGATGGAAGTTTTGAAAAGACTATTAAAGCCGGATTAAGTTTGCAATTGCCGGCGGATGATAATAATAGTTCTTCAAATACAACTAATACGGGCAGTAGTGGTGGTGGAGGCGGGGGCGCAATTATTTCCACAACTTTATCAACTAAAACTTCAATCATAATTAATAATGGAGAATCTGACACCGCAAGCAAGAATGTTACTTTGGCATTGTCGGCATCCAATGTCGCGCAAATGGCAATCTCAAATAGTCTGGATTTTGCCGGCGTTAGCTGGGAGGATTATAAAATTTCAAAAGAATGGATTTTAACTTCCGGCGCCAGTGAAAAAACCGTGTATGCCAAGTTCCGAAGTTCAACCGGAGGCGTGTCTTCCGTCGTTTCTGATAATATTACACTCTCAACAGGAAAAGTTTTGGGGACAACAACAGCTGACATCACTGACGGCGATATAATCCAATGCAAAAACTGCTCCAATCCGTTCGCGGTGTATATCGTCAAGATTGTCGGAAACACCAAATACATCCGCCATATAGTAAGCATTGAAATCTTCAACTACTACGGCCACCTCAAATGGGAGAATCTCAAGCAAGTTTCTTCGCTCGGCGATTATTCTCTTTCCGGCTGGGTAAGATATAACACGGGAGCGAACGGAACCGCGGGACCGACGGACAAAGTGTATGAAATAAACGGCGACCGGACGAAGCACTGGGTTAATATGACCGTCGAGCAATTTCTCTCCCATGGAGGATCGGACCCCGCCATCTACTCCGTCAACCAAGGCGAACTAAACCTCTACACAACTGGAGCCGATGTGATGTCGTTGTAGAAATAATTTAGCCAAATCAACAAAACCTGCTATAATCAAAGCAGGTTTTGAATTGGATGTTTATTATTTTTTAAAATCCGCTATCTTACTTTTCTTGCCATGGCTGGAATTTTAAGATAGACCTTTTTACCCTATTGCAAATCTCCCGACGCAAGCCATTATTATTTTCCCGCGGCTTTTGAACTTTCAAACATCTCGCGTTCAGGATTTACAAACATTAAAGATACTACGCCGGCGAGAGACAATTAATTTCCTAATCTTTTAATTTCTACGCATTTACAAAAAAATTGACATATAGCAAATAATGCTTTACGATTAGCCTATAATGAGAATAAAGAAATAGCTCATTGAAAACTTAAAAGGAGTTGATTGAAATGGATGTAATATGGAATTTAACAAAAGCATGTCCGTGGGATTGCGCAATTTGTTGCGTTTCTGGATTTCATGTTTGTGATACAACTAAGCATATTGTCCAAGCAGCGCAAAAAGAAAAAGGCAAAGAACTTATTATGGCTGAAAAGTTAGAAGTTTTAAAAACTTTGGCTAATAGAGGTTTTGAGGTTGATTTTTCAGGAGGAGATCCTTTGTATTATAATGAAGATTTTCAAGTAGTAGAACAAGCGACTCGCTGGATGCCAGCTAGAAAAATCGGAGTTAGCGCAACTGGCAGTAGAATTACTGATACCAAAATTGATCTTCTGAAGAAAGTCGGCGTAGTAGAATTTACACTGGACAATTTGCCGGAAATGGAAAATCTTTGTCGTCCTCGCGGATATAATTTTGCTTCAATGGTTGCAATGGAAAAATGTGTCGCCGCGAGAGTAAAGACGAGAGCAGTTACGGTTCTCTATCTTACTACAATATCTGAAGAAAATTTAGGAAGTATATATCATTGGTTATGCGAGAACAGAATTCCAGAATGGGAGCTGTTAAGATTTTATCCCGTGGGAAGAGCCGGTAGAATCGCAAAATTCACCCCGTCTGATACGGAATATTTAAACGCAATGAAATTTTTACGAGGACTTCGCGGTTTCACGCAGATTTTTTTTCAGCATTCGCTCAGAATATTAGAGAAACTTTCAAAATGTCCTGCGGTATCAGATTCAATCGGCATACTTCCCGATGGACAAGTAACAGCTTGCGCTTGGGCAATTGATGATAATTGTCGTCCTCTCAAAAGATTCCGCCTTGGTAAATTACCGGAAGATGATTTGGATGAGATTATAGATAATGCGCGAAAGGCTTCGGAATATTCCAAGAAAACAAAATTTTGCAGAACAATCGCTTGTATTAAAAAAATATTTAATGAGGCAGGTAAATATGAAAATCAAAATTATACAATGCAAAAGTGTTCTGACTAAAAGCAAATTGCCAGAGTCGGAGTATTGCATCAATCCCTACATCGGTTGTTCTCACGGCTGTGTCTATTGCTACGCGCGATTTATGAGAAGATTCACCGGTCATAGTGAAAAATGGGGAACTTTTGCAGATGTAAAAATAAATGCTCCTGAAATTCTAAAAAAGGAATTATCGCGCAAGCCAAAAAAAGGCATAGCGCTATTGGGAAGCGTAACCGATGCTTATCAGCCAATTGAGAAGAAATATGAAATTACGCGAGCCATTGTAAAAATATTGCTGGAACATGATTTCCCGATTTCTATCCTGACTAAATCCGATCTGGTAGTGAGAGATATGGATTTGCTGAAACAGTTTAGCAATTGCGAAGTCGGTTTAACTATCACAGCCATAGATAAACGAATAGCAAAAGATTTTGAACCTTGCTCTTCTTCTCCGCAACAGAGATTAAAAGCATTGGAAAAATTGCATAGCGCCGGAATAAAAACCTATGCTTTTATCGGACCAATCCTGCCTAATTTTACTGATCTTCAGTCAATCTTTATCGCCTTAAAAGGCAAAATTGATTTTGTGATGGCAGAAAGTTTAAATATGAAATGCGGCAATAGGCAAGACATTGAAAAGGTTTTGGAGGAAAAATATCCATGCTTGTTGCCGATTTATCAATCAGGATTTGATAGGAAATATTGGAATAAAATCAACAAAGAACTAAAAAAACTAAGCGCTGAATTTGAAATACCGTTAAAAGGATTTTATCAGCACTAAAAAATAGAATATATTTATACCGTTGGCTCAGAACAGTTAACGGTTTTTTCTTTGCTATATTTATAGCAATCTGGTATTCTTAATATAGAACTAAAACATTATTATGGACACAAAGAAATTAAGTAAATTTTTGGTAAAAGCGAAAATCAGCGCTTATGCTTCAAGCGGAGAAAGGGAAGAGAAAAATCTTTCCGATGGAAGCAAAGAGTTTGAATTTAAGGAAAAAGAATTTGGATACAGAGATAGATATTTTGGATATAGCTCTTTTATCGGCGAAGAAATTGTTTGGCAAAATGAAAAAGCGGTTTGGGGCATGAATTATTACGGAAAGATTATTTCAGAAATTATTCCGGCAAAACAAATTTATCAGTTTCTTCAAGAAGTGTTAAAGAAAATTACAGAAGATAAACCGTTTAGAGGGCCTGACAATTTTAAAAAAAATGATCTTGAATATATTAATGAGATTAAAGGAACAGTTGAAAAATTTAAAGGACGCGAAACAATTTTTTACAAAGGAAAATTGATATATAGATTGAGTTATCATGGCGGGGCGATAAAAATAAAATAAATTAGCGGTCTAAATTCATGCTTATGAAAATAAATTCCAACGAAATAATTTTAGTCAGCGCTTGTTTGGCGGGAGTGAATTGTATGTGGAACGGCGAGTCAAAACCTTGCCAAGAAGTTATTGATTTAGTCAAGCAAGGAAAAGCGATTCCGGTCCGCCCGGAACAATTGGGAGGATTAAGAACTCCAAGAATCCCGCAGGAAATCCAAAACGGAACTGGGAAAGATGTTTTAGGCGGAAAATGCAAAGTTGTAAATAAAAACGAGGAAGATGTTACCAAGCAATTTATCAAAGGAGCGGAAGAAGCTTTGAAAATCGCCAAACTTGTAAATGCCAAGGAATTTATCGCAAAATCAAAAAGCCCGTCATGCGGCTGCGGCTTGACTTATGATGGAACTTTTTCCGGAAAATTGATTAAAGGAGACGGAGTCGCGGTTGCGTTATTGAGAAAAAACGGAATCGGAATAATTAATGAAAAAGAATATCAAAAAAGATAAATTTTTATTTGGCGGCTCCATACCAGAGATAGCTACGCAAATCTCCCGGCACAAGCCATTATCATTTCCCGCGGCTCCCGAACTTTCAAACATCCCGTGTTCAAATTCCATAGCCCCGCGGGACTTATGAAGCTGGCGAATTTAAAGAGAGCGCGGAAAAGCGGGAAACAAAAAAACCGCCGAGAAGTTGGCGGGGTTGAAAAAATCAAAGGCAAAGCCGGAACTACGAGAATAGATTTTTGAAAATGCTTTTGGCGGAAACAAACAAGCCAAATAAAAACAGGAATTTGTTTAGGCATAAGATAATTTTGTGGTTACTTCGCCTTCAACCTTAAGCAGCCGCTCGTCGCATTCCTCGGCGGGAACTCCAAAATGCGTAAAAACAGCGTCCTTGAGATTCTCCATTAACTCGTCATAAGTTTCTCCTGAACTATAAATCTTGTCAACATTAACGGACTCTGCCCAAAAACCGTCCGGATCATGATGAATGCGAAAACGAACAGATCCATTTTCTTTAATAAATTGTGATAATTGCCGCAAGTTTTCCATATATTTGAATAAAATCTTTTATGTATTCAGTATATCAAATCAATAATTGTTGTCAAATGACTTTTAAGCTTTCAAACCTCCCGCGTTCAGACTCCGCTTTTATTTCTTAACTGAATTTTCTTGCTATGGCATAAAAATCCAGTCGGTGATTATTTAAGAAACAATGCCTAAAAAACGCTTAATCGCAATTTCAATCCTTATTATTCTCAACGCCCTTGCCGGGATCGCTTTTTATAATGAAAATTATATCCGGAGGCCGAGGGTGATTTTTTTTGATGTGGGGCAGGGGGATTCGGCGATGATTGACGCGGGAAATAATACGCAGATTTTGATTGACGGGGGAAGCGGAAATGCTGTTTTGGAAAGAATTGGAAAATATCTGCCGTTTTATGATCGCAAGATTGAGCTGGTGATTATGACTCATCCCGACAAAGACCATATGGGCGGATTGGTGGAAGTTTTGAAATATTATCAAGTAGGGCAAGTTTTGGAAACAGGAATTTTTTGCGAAACGGCGATTTGCAAAGAATGGGACGAGCTGATTTTGGAAAAAAATATTCCCGTAAAATACGCGGAATTCGGGCAGAAAATAAATATAGGAAATGTAAATATAGATATTCTGTATCCTTTTGAAAATTTGAAAGATAAAGAAGTGAAAGATGACAATGACGCATCTATAATTCTTAAGCTAACCATCAATAAAGGCTTATTTAAATTAGGGGAAAATGGTGGTGGCAGTCAAAAGATCCTGAAACAAGTTCAGGATGACAATTTTAATAATTCCTATCTGTTTACCGGCGACATTGGGTTTAAAACGGAAAAAGAATTGCTGTATAAAAATATAAACATAGAAGCAAAAATTTTGAAAGTGTCCCATCACGGAAGCAAGAACGCGACTTCCAATGAATTTCTGCAGGCCGTCAAGCCGGAAAAAGCCGTTATTTCCGTGGGAAAAAACAGCTACGGCCATCCCGCGGAAGAATTGTTAAACCGCCTGAAAAATATGAGCATTGAAATTTTCCGAACGGACGAAAGAGGGGATTTGGTGTTTGAATAATATCGTTAAATACTATTAAATATTTCTAATTTTCCTTTCCCCTAAATTTTTCTAAAAAAATACTAGTGTAACCTTTTTCTCACGGTCGTGAGAAAAAGGTTATTTTGTTTGTTTTTTTATTTTAAACCGCATGTATATAATATGCCTGCAATTGCAAAGATTGAAAAATTATGGTATAAAGAAATTATGATCAGCAGGATTTTTGGATTTAAAAAATTTAGTTAAGATTTAATACTAAGCTATGGCGGCTCTTTTGCGAAGCGCAAACTTTTAATTGCTGATTAGATTTCTATGTCTCTAATTCGCACGAATAGGCGAAAAGTAAACCAATTTATTTACAATTATTATGTCAAAACAAAATCTTTTTAGAACAATTATTATTTCATCAGTTCTGATTGTTTTTGCGCTAGTAGGATCTGTTTTTATTTATAGATATCTGCAAATGGGAAAAGAAAATAATTCCAATAAATCAAGCAAGCCGACAGAAAATGCCCAGACATTGAAGCCAACTAATCCGATAGAGCCAGAGCCTATGGAGCTTGAAATATACAAATCAGAACTTTTTGTTGAGGCAAAGTGGGGCAAAGGGAAGGGAGAGGTTGGGTTGTTATATAATCCAGAAGAAGCAGTTGGAGATATCGGTCCGAATTACGGCCCTCAAAGTTTTGATATTGATGAAACAAACGAGAATTTGTTTTTAATGGATAGTATTAATGAGAGAGTGATTGAATATGACGAGAATGGAAAATATTTAAGGGATTTTTCCATTGGCGTTGGAGCAACAACGGATATGAAAATAAAAGACAATTATATTTACATTTTAAGCTTTGGAAGTGATGCTGTTTATAAAACGGATATGTCGGGAAAAATTCTAGAAACATATTTAATAGCTCCCGGAAAAAATCCTGGCATTGGAACGGGAGGAATTGAATTTGACGAGAATGGAAATGTTATGGTTTCAACAAATATAAAAGGATATTATAATGAAGAAACAAGATTCTATCAAGTCGGTCCTAATGGTGATGAATGGAAAACGAACAGTTATACAGGAAATATATCAAGAGACAAGAAAGAATTTTATTTTAGAGAGGGAGTTGATTGGTATACGAATAAAATTCAGAAAATCAATAAAGAAGGTGAAGTTCAAAAAGAATTTACGGTAAAACTTTCGGAAAAAGCTTATGTGTATTATTATGGATTCGATGATAAGGATAATGTTTATCTTGATATTGCATATGAACATGGATCTATTTGGGACGATGATTCGTATTTAGATCATTTTATTTTCAAATATAATAAAGACGGCGGATTGCTTGCAGAAATTGATAGAAGCACACCATTGCAAAAATTATTTGAAAAGCCAAAAGCAAAAATACTTGCTAACTATGAAACTAATGGATATTATGTAGAAGGATTTAAAAAGATTCGCGTAACAAGCGATGGAAATATTTATTGGATGGCCAGTTTCAAAGACAAAGGTATTAAAATTTTTAAGTATTCACAAACTAAATAATTAAATTAGTCTAAAAATATGAGAAATAAAAAAATCATAACATTGGCGATAGCGTCGCTTTTATCGCTTTTTGCTGTAGTGCAGACATCTTTTGCAATAACCACTAGAGATGAAATGATGAGTACAGCGGAAAGTTATGCAAACTATGCTTGGACTCCAATGGAAAATAATGTTTGCCATAAAGTTACAAAAGAATTAGGCTGTTGCGTTGAATGGAATAACAAAAATGAATGCATCAGTTCCGTAGATTGCAGAATCGACACTCCTGATAGAAACACATATACGAGCTGGGCTGAAAGCCGAGGATGGGAATGGGAAAAGGCCAATGAGAATTATGCGGAAAATACAGGTGTCCCGTATAATTGGGGAGGATTCAGTGCTTTAGAAGATTTCGAAAAAGGAGTAGATGATAATTTTTGCGCTGGAAATAGCTATACCATCGGAGGAAAACAAGCTGGATCAGTCGGAGTTGACTGTTCCGGGTTTGTTTCAAAAGCTTGGACTTTGAAATCTAAAAAATCAACATCATCTCTTCCTAATATTTCCAAAAAACTTGATAATTATGATGATTTAAAAGAAGGAGATATTCTTAATAAAAGAGGGCATGTAATGCTTCACAATAGATTTTTAGATTCTAAAATTCCTCACGAGGATTTGAGGGTTTATGAGTCCGTGGGATATTATTGGAAAGTTAAAACTAGTGATTATAATATTGCAAATCTGAGAGATGTGCAAAAATACAAACCTTATACTTCTTTTCCCTCCGACGCTGATATTGAAATAGTAGTTGACGCATCGTTTAGTATGAGCGGGGAGGGGCGGGAGAAAGCTGAGGAGGCGGTGAATTATTTTGTGGGG
>Ga0180732_1000710_pt1 | contig 25365 bp, 30 predicted proteins | sample KR11_01MetaG_FD_148674 | JGI IMG/M metagenome (GOLD analysis project Ga0180732, IMG submission 148674) | Groundwater microbial communities from the Olkiluoto Island deep subsurface site, Finland - KR11_0.1 MetaG | ecosystem: Environmental > Aquatic > Deep subsurface > Groundwater | place... | reverse complement strand
ATTGTAAAAAATATTATAAAGTTTGCGAAGGCATTTGTATTGATCCAGAGTGGGGAATTCTGGGGGTAGTAGAAGGTCATTTATCTATCCCCAGTAGGTGCAGTGAATTTAAAAAACCTTTTTTTGCTAGTAAAAAGACGATTATGGGAAATGATGGATTAATATGTGGTAAGAAGTCTATGAGTTTTCCATATGATTCAAATATTTTCATCAAATAGCCGTATTATAAATTTCTCATCGCAATTCTTGAAGCGAGAGACTTCGACAGGGCGGAAATAACTTTATAACTTTACAAACTTTATTAACTTTTAACTTTCAAATATATGCCAAAAGCAAAGACAATAAAAAAGAAAACAACCATTGACGATCTTGCGGTGATGATCGGCAAGGGATTTAATCAGGTTGATGAAAAATTTAAACAGGTTGATGGGAAATTAAATCAAGCTGACAATAGGTTTAATCAAATTGACAGGCAATTCGGCAAGATTAATGAGCGATTTAATCAAGTTGACGAACGATTCGATCAAGTCGATGAGCGATTTAATCAAGTTGACGAACGACTGGATTCTTTGGAAAATGGGCAGGAAGATATAAAGATGAAACTGAATAATGTGGCGTATCGGTTTGAATTGGTGGAATTGCAAAGGAGAGTAGAGGTTTTGGAAAGAAGGGCTAGGGTATAATCAAAGTTTATGATTGAAAAACATCAAAAAAAATTGAATAAAATTTTCAAAGAAAACCAGGTAGAACTGGCGTATTTGTTCGGGTCGGCTGCAATGGGCAAGATGACTCCGCTGAGCGATATTGATATAGCCGTTTTATTTTCGGATAAAGTGAAAGAAGAAGATTATTTTAACAAAGCTTTGCGCTTGGCTCATGAGATTGGAAATGTTTTTGAAATTGACAGAGTGGATGTTATAAATTTAAAAACAGCTACAAGTCCGCTATTAAAACATAACGCGGTTTTCAAGGGAAAACTTATTTTCGGCAAAGACAGAGAAAAGCAATTTGAACTGGAGAGCGGAATTATGAAAGAATATGAAGACACGGAACATCTGCGGGCGGTTCAGAGTTATTATCTCCATAAGCGCATAAAAGAGGGGACTTTTGGGAAAGGCAGGCTTATTCATAAAAGTAAATATTTAGAAAAATATGTCACCAGTAAATAAAAAAGCAGTAGATAAAAAATTAGATCTTTTGGATGAAGTAATTGATAAACTTCAGGATGTAAAAGCGCTTTCGCAAGAAAATTTTATGTCGGATTTTTTTATTCACGATACAGCCATTCGCAATTTAGTGCTGGGAATTGAAATTATAGTTGATATTGGAAACCATATTTTATCGGAAACATTTCATTCTTCCGCAAATACCTACAAAGATGTAATTATTGCTTTAGGCGAAGCGGAAGTTATTTCAAAAGATTTTGCCAAAGAAAATTCCCAAATGGCTGATTTTAGAAATTTGATTATTCACGCTTATGGATCGTTGGATATGAAACAAGTTTATCAAAACCTCCAAAAAGCGCCTGATGTTTTCCGCAAATTCGCGAAGTGTTACATTGAGTTTTTGGAGAAGAATAAGTAGAGTTTTTGTTTGGCGCGTTTAGATAAAGATAATATCGGTTTAATTTGACGGTTCAATGGTTCCCGCCTCGGGCCTGCCTGTCGGCAGACAGGACTGTGGAACCGCATATGCAAGCTGTTATTATTCGCATAAATTATCCGATTTAGAAAGTCCCGCATTCAGGGTTCCACAGTCCCGAGCACTCGGGAACTATGCAGGCTGTCTAATAAGTCCCAAATATACGGAATTTATCCTTTAGGATTTCAAAAAATGGCTTAAATAAGCGATGCCTTATGAAACCCTGAAGGGTAAATTCCGATTATTAGACAGCCTGTATGGAACCAGCGGAAAGTATGAAAACAACTTTATAACTTTACAAACTTTATTAACTTTATAACTCATAAACATATGCAAAAAGTAAAAACAATGATAAAGGAAAAAGAGGAAATAAAAAAAGATCTTCCGAGCGAGCCGTTTTATACGAATTCTTCGCAGCTTCCGGTCGGATATACGGATGATTTGTTTGAGGCCATAGAGCTTCAGAATCCTCTTCAAACAAAATATACGGGCGGAACTGTGATGCACGCGTTTTTGGGAGAGAGGCTTCCGAGCGGGAAAGAAGCGAAAATGCTGGTAAAAAAAATTTTTGAAAAATCCAAGATGCCTTATCTTTCCATTACGCCGACTTTCAGCATTTGTCCAAGTCACGGTTATCTTTCCGGAGAGCATTTCACTTGCCCGAAATGCCTGATTGAACAGCCTTGCGAAGTTTATTCCAGAGTAGTGGGATATTTAAGGCCGGTCCAGCAGTGGAACAAAGGAAAAGTTTCGGAATATCACAGAAGAAAAGTTTTTAAGATAAAAAGTAAATGATATTGGAAACTAGAAACTATTAAGTATTAAGCAGTTTGTCATTCTGAATTTAGTTCAGAATCTATTATAGATTTCAAGAAAGATAATGCTATATAAATAATCATGATGTTTAAGAGATAAAATAAAGTAAGGCGTAAATCAAAGAAAGATCCTGAAATAAATTCAGGATGACAAAATTTGTTAAAATGTTAAAATGTTAATAAGTTAAAATGATGCCGATGATATCTTTTGAAAATGTTTCTAAAATATATAATGAAAATAGTTATGCCCTCAGGGATATAAATTTTGCGATTGAAAAAGGAGAGTTTGTTTCAATTGTCGGGCAGAGCGGAGCGGGGAAGTCAACTTTGCTGAAGTTGATTTTTGCCGAGGAAAAACCAACGGAAGGAATCGTTTTGATAAAAGGCATGGACATAAGCAAAATAAAAAGCAACAAGCTCCCTGTTCTTCGAAGGCATATCGGGGTTGTTTTTCAAGACTTCAAGCTGTTGGAAAGAAAAACTGTTTTTGAAAATGTCGCTTTCGCCATGGAAGTTTCCGGGAAATCAGACGCGGAAATCAAAGAAGATGTCCCGCAGGTTTTGGAAATCGTGGGGCTTATGAACAAGCTTAAAAGTTATATTGACGAGCTTTCCGGAGGAGAAAAACAAAGAGTTTCAATCGCTCGCGCTTTGGTGCACAGGCCCGATATAATAATCGCCGACGAACCGACGGGAAATTTGGACATCGTTAACACTTGGGACATCATCCAGCTTCTTATGAAAATAAACCAATATGGAACGACCGTTGTTCTGGCGACTCACAACAGGGAGATTGTAAATTTAATCAACAAAAGAGTTGTAACCATTGACAAGGGAAGAATTTCCAGAGACCAGCTGGAGAATGGGAAATATCTCATTTAGAATCAGGAATATGGAATTTAGAATGTAGAATTGCGCATAGCAAGTTCTTTGATTATTCTAAATTCTAAATTCTAAATTCTAAATTCTAAAACTTTAATGCTTATAAATAAAACAAAAAGAATTATAATTTCCGCGCTAAAAGATCTGACCAGGAATTTATGGCTGAATATGGCAACGGTTATTATAATTGTGATTTCTCTTTTCACTATAACAACAATGCTGGCGATTGACGCGGTAGGCAGCCACGCTCTTCAGGCATTGCAGGAAAAAATAGACATCTCAATCCAATTCAAAGACAATGCCGACGAGGCTAAAATTTTGGAACTCAAAAAAGACTTGGAAAATTTAGAGGATGTGAAAACCGTTGAATATATATCCAAAGAGCAGGCTTTGATAGATTTTCAAGAAACTCACAAAGACAGCGAATATATAAATGAATCTATAGAAGAGCTCGGGGAAAATCCGCTGTTTGCCGTTTTGAATGTGAAAGCAAATGACATAAATAAGTATAATTCCATCAATGAATATATAATCGGCAATGATAATTATAAAGATGTTATTGAAAAAGTTAATTATAAAGAAAACGAAAGAGCGATAGACAATCTTTCCAAAATCCTGGCGGCCGTGAAAGACGGCATAGCGGGCATAACTATTCTTTTTGTTTTTATCAGCATTTTGGTTTCGTTTAATACAATCCGTCTGGCCATGTATTCGCATAAGATTGAAATTGAAATTATGCGCTTGGTCGGGGCGAGCAATTGGTATATCAGGATGCCATTTATCATAGAAGGCGCTATTTTAGGCGCGTTGGGAGCTGTTTTAGCTCTTCTTATCATATCGCCATCCACTATTTATATTTCTCCCAGAATCACGCAATTTCTTCCAGGCTTTGATCTCTATGTTTATTTTATGAGCAATTTTTTCAACATCGCTCTCCTCCTAATTTCAATCGGAATCGGCATGGGGGTTTTCAGCAGTTTCATCGCGATTAGGAGATATTTGAAGGTGTAAATTACTGGAAATTAGAAACTGGAAATTAAGAAATTAACAGGGTTGCGGGAATAATTTATTCTATAAACAAATCCTCTTTGGCGGTTTGTTTTTTTACGCGGACTTTTTCAGTTTTACAAACTTTATAACTTCACGGTCTTTTAGCGGCAATTAATTTCCTAATTTCTAATTTCCTAATTTCTATTTTGTTATTGATTAATTATATTTTTTGTGCTATAAGTTATATGTTATCGGTTATCAGTTGTTAGTTATCGGTTATTTTCGGGGATCGTCTAATGGTAGGACGGCTGCCTCTGGAGCAGCTAATCGGGGTTCGAATCCCTGTCCCCGAGCAAATAATTTTTTTATCAATAAAATACACATTATGGCAAAAAGAAGAACCGGAGTCGGGAAGAGGAAAAAAATCACTTCCAAAAAAACCGCGAAACGGCTGGAAATCAAGCGGCTTATGCTTGAAGCGAAGGCGAATAAAAGAAAGCGCAAGTAAAGTTTTCGGCGGATGCTTGAAAATCTCACGCGACAAAAAAAGGCCGAACCCCGCTTTTCAAAAAGCGGAGTTTCGGTTTTTTTCTTTACTAATATGCTTTTTTGCGGTAAGATGGATTTGTGAGAGAGGTTTGGATATTTTGTTTTTATGATTTAATAAAATAATAATTATGGCAAACAAATCATCAAATAAAAACTTGCGCGACGCAAGCAAAGCCAAAAAAGATGAGTTTTATACTCAGCTTTCCGATATTGAAAAAGAATTGGGGCATTATGAAAAACATTTCAAAAACAAAGTTGTTTTTTGCAATTGCGATGACCCGTGGGTAAGCAATTTTTTTCACTATTTTTCTCATAAATTTGAGGATTTAGGCTTGAAAAAATTAATTACCACCTGTTATAAAAATCAACAGCCGGATTTATTCAGCCAGAACAATTCTGAAAAAGCGATTTATTTGGAATACACTGGCGACAAAAATGACGATAAAATTCCCAGTCCTGAAGAAATTGGCATTAAGCATCTAAAAGGCGACGGAGATTTTAGAAGCAAAGAGTGTATTGAACTATTGAAGCAAGCCGACATCGTTGTCACCAATCCGCCATTTTCTCTGTTTCGCGAATATGTGGCGCAATTAGTTGAGTATGATAAAAAGTTTATAATAATCGGCAATTTAAACGCCATAACCTATAAAGAAATTTTTAAACTTATCAAAGAAAATAAAATTTGGCTTGGGCATAGTATTCATAGCGGAGACAGAGAATTTGGAGTTCCTGATGATTATCCGCTAAACGCGGCTAGCAGCAGAATTGATGAAAACGGCAAGAAATTTATTAGAGTTAAGGGAGTTCGTTGGTATACTAATTTGGATTACAAGGAAAGACACGAAGATTTAATTTTATTTAAAAAATACAATAAAACAGATTATCCAAAATATGATAATTATAATGCGATAAATGTTAATGTGACAAAAGATATTCCAATTGATTATAACGAATTTATGGGCGTGCCAATTACATTTTTGGATAAATATAATCCCGATCAATTTAAGATTATAGGAATGTCAGCAAGTGCCGGTTATGACGCCGAGATAGTAGGAATACCAAAATTAGAGGGATTTAAAGATGCGCGTCCTTTGATAAATGCTAAAAATACTTATGCTCGTATTTTTATTAAAAATAAAAAAGTAAAAAAATGAATTTTATGGAAAACAATTTTTATTTAAAAATACTTCGTTTCGCATATGAAAAAAAAGGAGAGAAATTTACCAGAAAGAATCTACAAGACGCTCTGAATTTAAGTTCAGAGGAACTTGAAAAGCAGTTGATATTTTTTAAGCCCATGAAAATTACCGACCGATTGATTGATAGTGGCACTAATGGTATGTCATTATTTTTGACTTCTAAGGGAATGATTGAGGCGCAAAAACATTTTAATAAAAAGTGGTGGGAAAAAACTTGGGTACAGTTGATTATGCTGTTAGGAGCAATAGCGGGAATTATCGGTCTATGTTTCATATTTTGATGATAAATAATCTTATGAATGGCCGAGACAAAAATAACCAAATTATTATTTACAACACCGAAGACGGCGAGACTAAGTCAGAAATTATTTGTTAAAATTAAAAAACGAAGAATAATAAAATTATGAATGACCTTATAAACATCAAAGTAATTCAAAAAGAATTTAATGGCGAGAAAAAAAGATTTGTTAATGCCAGAGAATTACATCGATGGCTTGGTGTTGGAAAATTTTTCGCGAATTGGATTAAAGACAGAATTAAAAAGTATGATTTTGTGGAAAATTTGGATTATTTTGTATCCATTGCCAATTCTGGCAATGGATTAAGTATGCAATCTAAAGGAAAAGTTGTTGACGCCAAAACCGGAAAGTTTATCAAAAACGCGCCAGAAATATCATGGCAACTTATGATGAAGAATTAAGAAATATTAAACATCCTAAATTAATTGATTATAAAAAAGAATTCAGTCAGGAAGATATCCAAAAACTTATTGGAAATAAAAAATAATTTCATGAATAACCAAGCTAAAAACAACCAAATTATTATTCAAAATTATGCCAAAAAAAAATAAAAAAAATATTCCAAGCAATAACAGTTTTACCGAATTTTTGCTTTATACGGCTCCGAACGGGAAAGTAAAAGTGGAGATTTTTCTGCCAATCAATATATGAGATAATTAAAAAATATGAGAAAAAACAATCAAAACAATTCAGAACTTCAATTATTTAATAATTTTGTTATTTTTAAAACAGAAAATGGCAAAGTTAATATTGATGTTTTTTTTTAAAAACGATACGCTTTGGCTTACTCAAAAAAAAATGAGCGAACTTTTTGAAATTAATGTTTCCGCAATTTCTAAACATCTCAAAAATATTTTTGAAATTGGAGAATTGGATGAAAAAGTGGTTGTTTCCATTTTGGAACATACCACTCAGCATGGCGCAATAGCTGGCAAAACTCAAAATAAATCTGTAAAATATTACAACCTAAAAGCCATTACTGCCGTTGGATATCGCGTAAATTCTCATAGAGCAATGGAATTTCGCAAATGGGCGACAGAAATTTTGCATGAATACATTATTAAGGGTTTCGCGATGGATGACGAGAGGCTCAAGCAAATAAAACATTTCGGACAAGATTATTTTGATGAAGCACTTGAGAGAATTCGCGAAATTCGCTTGAGCGAGAGAAGGTTTTATCAAAAAATTACTGATATTTATGCGTTGTCTGCGGATTATGACCAAAATCATCCGCTAACAAAAGAATTTTTTGCGACTGTTCAGAATAAACTGCATTGGGCGATTACCGGCAAAACTGCGGCGGAAATTATTTATAGCGAAGCTGACGCAAAAAAAGCGTATATGGGTTTGAAAACTTGGGAACAAGCGCCAAAAGGAAAAATTTTAAAATTGGATGCGGCGATTGCAAAAAATTATCTTGAGCAAGATCATTTAGAGCAACTAGAAAGAATCGTATCCGCATATTTGGATTTGGCGGAAAATAGAGCGCGAGGGCGCATCGTAATGAATATGAAAGATTGGGTTGTTTTTCTGGATAAGTTTTTATCTGTTTCGGATTATTCTATTCTTACGAATGCGGGTAAAATTACGGCGATAGAGGCAAGAAAATGAATTACCCCGCAGCAAGCTGACGGGGTATCAGGTGAGACTTCATCACCTTATACCATCAAACAGCGTTGGTTGCGAAAAATAGGTTTGCTTATAATCTTTTCCTTGATTTTTTACATAACTCTTTATTACCTCTTCGTTAGCATAAAGACCTACGGTATTTATATAATATCCACTTGTCCAAAACTTTCCTCCCCAGAGAAACTTTTTGACTTCAGGATGATTTTTAAATATTTCTCTAGCTGTAATACTTTTTATTATTTGCACAATTGCTTTTGGAGATATAATTGGAACACTCTGAACCAAAAAATGAACATGATTATCATCGATTCCAATTTCTACAAAATATATTTCATATCTCTTGCTGATTTCAATGCAAACATTCTTTATGGTTGTCGCCACTTCATCTGTTATCGTCTTTCGACGATATTTAACTGGGCATACAATATGATACAACAAAGCAGTTTTATTGTGAGACTTGTAAATATGTTTGTCTTCTTTCATAACTGTATTATATCACATAATGCGAGACTGCGACCCCGCAGCAAGCTGACGGGGAATTTACTGATTAAAGCTGAGGCAGAATATGATAAATTCAGAGTAGAGCAAGATAAAAACTATATTTCCGATTTTGATCGCGAAGTTAAAAAATTATTAGACGGTAAAAATAATAAAAAATAATTTTATGAAAATTGAACTTAAAGAAATTACAATTAAAGAAGTCGCGGACGGGTATAAAAACAGCGACGAAGAAGGCGTTGTTGGTTATGGCGGAAGATTAAATATCCGTCCGAAATACCAGCGCGAATTTATTTATAAAGACGACAAAAGAAATGCCGTAATTGAAACCGTTAAAAAGGATTTTCCTTTGAATGTGATGTATTGGGTAAAAAGCGAAGACGGAACTTTTGAGGTGATGGACGGACAACAGAGAACCATAAGTTTTTGCGAATATATAGACGGGAAATTTTCTTTAAATAATTTATATTTTCACAATCTTACGGACACGGATAAAGAGCAAATTTTAAATTACAAATTGATGATTTATTTTTGCGAGGGAAACGACAAAGAAAAATTGGACTGGTTCAAAATTATAAATATAGCGGGAGAAAAGCTGACAGATCAGGAATTGAGAAATGCTATTTATACCGGAACTTGGCTGACTGACGCAAAAAGATATTTTAGCAAATCAGGATGTCCCGCTTATGGCATAGCAAGCGATTATTTAAAAGGCGCGGCAATACGGCAGGAATATTTAGAAACCGCAATCAGGTGGATAAGCGGCGGCAAGATAGAAGATTATATGTCCAAGCATCAGCGCGAGCCGAACGCTAACGAATTATGGCTTTATTTTCAGAATGTCATCAGTTGGGCGAGAGCAGTTTTTCCAAATTATCGGAAAGAGATGAGAGGCGTGGAATTCGGGCCTTTATATAACGAATTTAAAAATGAAAAAATAGATTCAAAAAAAATTGAGAAAGAAGTAACGGAATTGATGCAAGATGAAGATGTAACAAAAAAATCCGGTATTTACGAGTATGTTTTAACTAGAAATGAAAAATTCTTAAATATCCGCGCTTTCAACGACAAGATGAAGCGTGAAGCGTATGAAAGACAAAAAGGCGTTTGCAAAAAATGCAAAGAACATTTTGAAATAGAAGAAATGGAAGCCGACCATATCAAACCTTGGCACGAAGGCGGGAAAACTGTTTCAAAAAATTGCCAAATGTTATGCAAGCAATGCAATAGAATTAAGTCTGGGAAATAAAAATCATTCCACGCCAGCCATATATTTTTTGTGTCTTAGCTTTTTATTTCGTAATAAAAAAATATCAGAATAAAAATATCATTAAATATGCTAAGCTTCACAATATGGAAAAACAAAAAAACAATAAAGCGTGGGTTGTGGCGGTTGATATGGGATATGGGCATCAGAGGGCGGCTTATCCCTTGAAGCATTTGGCTTGGGGCGGAGAGATTATAAACGCCAATACTTATGAAGGCATCCCGGAAGAAGATGTAAAAATTTGGCGTCAAAGCCAAAGATTTTATAATTTTATTTCCCGCTTCAAAAATTTTCCGATTTTAGGAAAATACGCTTTTGATTTATTTGACAGATTTCAGGCCATCCCGAAATTTTATCCGAAAAGAGATTTGTCAAAATCAAATCTTCAGCTTTTAAGCTCGATTCTTTTGATAAAAAAAGGGTGGGGGAAGCACTTCGTGGAAAAATTAAAAAAGAAAAATATTCCTTTAATCTCCACTTTTTTTGTTCCGGCCTATATGGCGGAAATTCACGGATTTTCCCCTGATATTTATTTATTAGTCTGTGATGCCGACATCAGCCGCGCTTGGGCGCCTTACGAACCAAAGATGAGTAAAATAAAATATTTGGCGCCGAATAACAGAGTTGCGGAGAGATTAAAATTATATGGCGTGCCGGAAGATAAAATTTTTTTAAGCGGCTTTCCTCTGCCGCTTAAAAATTTGGGAGACAAAAAATTAAGTATTTTAAAGGAAGATTTTTGCGCGCGCCTCGCGAACCTTGATCCGGAACATAAACATATTGGAAAATATAAAGAAAGCCTTGCCAGAGAATTAAATCAAGAAGAGCTGTTTTGCCGCGCAGGCAAAAGGAAATTGTCTTTAACTTTTGCCGTCGGGGGAGCCGGAGCCCAAAGAGAATTGGGCATTACTATAGTAAAAAGCTTGGCGGAGAAAATTATCAGCAAAAAAATTCACCTAAATTTGATAGCCGGCATCAATAATGATGTAAATCGTTTTTTTGAAAGGAATATAAAAAATTTGGGGTTAAGCGGAGAAATAGGGCGGGAAATAGAAATAATTTTTGCGGCCGACAAAGAAGAATATTTTAAAAAATTCAGCAACACTTTAAGAAAAACAGACATTCTTTGGACCAAGCCCAGCGAACTAAGTTTTTACGCCGGTTTGGGAATGCCTATAATTGTGGCTCCTCCCATAGGATCTCAAGAAAAATTCAATAAAAAATGGCTTTTGGCCACAGGCGCCGGCATTGAACAAGAAAATCCCAAATATGCGAGCGAGTGGATTTTTGATTGGCTGGAAGAAGGAATTTTTATGGAGTCAGCCATTAGCGGATATTTTGAAACGGAAAAATACGGGACTTTTAATATAGAAAAAATAATTTTCGGGGAACCGGAAAAAAGAAAAACAGGAGAGAGAATTTGCAATATTAAAAAATAATTTGTTTGAAATTTCTTGCTAAATTTCATCAAAACCGTTCCGACATCCCTCCTTTGGCTGGCAGACGTCCCAGAGCCAGAGCTGGTTAAACAACCTTTTATTTAAAAGGTTGTTTTTTTATATCTGAGATGGATTTTAGAATTTTTTTATTTTAACAAGTTTTTGGGTTTTTGAATGGCAGCGAGGATTGACAAAATCTAAAATTTATCCTATAGATAAAACACTATGAATTCGCACTGTCATTCCTGCGTAGGCAGGAATCCACTGCTACAATAAGCGAAAATCAGTGCGTTTATTTTCTAAAAATAATAATCTAGTGCGGTTTCTGGATGTGATGTCTATAATCTTAATTTAGCATTAAGGAGGTAATAAATAATGCGAAAAGTAATAAAAATAGAATCAAAAAGACATCATATTGTTATTGAGCAATATGGCGTAATGGAAAATTTTGATAAAATAATATTATTTTGTCATGGTTTTCCGGGAACAAACAGGCTTGTTAATTTAGAGGAAGCGCTGAAAAATAAGCCTGTGTCTATAGTTGAAATAAATTATAGGGGTGATAAAAAAAGCGGAGGGAAATTCAGTTTTTTGGGATCAATGGCTGATATTTTGACAGTAGCAAGATATTTGAAACGGTCTTATGGTTCTATTCCTATTTATGCGATAGGATATTCAATGGGAGGTTTTTATGTAGCAAATTTGCTAAACCTCTATCCGAGTATTTTTGACGGGGTAATTTTGTTAAATCCTGTTGTAGATACAGAAGCTTTTTTTTCTGATAAAGCGCTGATGGATGATTTGTGGAAATATGCAAGAGATATCTTGTCTTTGCGCAGTCAGGCTTTTTACGAAAAAGAGATAATTCGGATAAACCAAAGAAATAACCCTATGAAATTTGCGCATAGGATAAAAACACCCATCATAATTGTTCAGTCAGGAGATGACGAAGTGCTGGATCCGGAAATTGTAAAAAAGTTTTTTGTCGCGCTAGAACTAAATTGCGTTGAAAAAAGACTTTTTTGGATTCCGAATGCAAAACATGATTTAATGGGTGATGAAGAGCAATTGTTAAGGGCAATTATTGAATAAATTCTTGCCTATTTTTTTGTCTTTTATTGTTTTTTATGATAAAGTGTAAATGTCGCATCTAATCGGGCGCGACAGCCGGCAGAGTTGTCTTTTAAGACAGGGTTTTATCTTCTCCGGTCTCTGATTCGCGCGAATAGGCGAATAGTTTATACGCTTGTCTGCCGAAAGAGGGAACGGCGGAATAATAAAAATTAATTTTATTTTATGAAACAAGAAAAAGCGCAAAGAAGCAAAAAAATATTGGCAATGCATAAAAGCGGCAAAACTTACCAAAAAATCGGCGATGTTTTCGGCATTACGCGGCAAAGAGCCCAGCAAATAACTTTTGATGAACTTAAAAAAGAAATTGCCGAAGAAAAGGGATTTGATTATCAATTTGTATTTGATAAAAAAACCGATAATCCGTCCGCCGGGAAAACGCGCAAATTGGTTAAAATTATTTTAAAAAACAGAAGAAATTTAGCGGCTGAAAATCAAAGAGAAAAAATCAGGGAAGAAATCCGGGCAAAGATGAAATTAGTCCCGCATTATTCAACATTTTTCACTTTTAGAGCTTATACCAAAGCTTTAAAAATAAACGAAGAAAGAGTCAGGCGTTATTTTCCCGATATCGCTAAAAAATTTATAAGAAAAAAAGGCAAGAAAGATCCAAAAATAGTTCTGAAGATCGAGTCATGCGCTCATTACTCAAAATTTCCCAGTATGAATAAATACGCGGAGGCGATTGGAATAAAAAATGTAACTTTAAAAAAATATTGTCCCGATGTGGCTAAAATATTTTCTGACAAGCGGTTCAAACACGGGCGTGTCAACAATTGCCAAATTTGCGGAAAAAAAATTAATTATACTACAAAAACATGCTCGGCTTGTTTGGGCGAAAAGACAAAAAAAGAGATTATAGGGCAAATGAAAATGCTGCCTCATTATTCAACATTTTCCAGCCTGCACAGCTATTCCAACGCTATTTTCAGAGATCAGGAAACTCTTAAAAAATATTTTCCACAAATAGCGGAAAAACTTCTCTATAAAAGACGAAAGAAAAATAAACTTAATTTATGAAAAAAGTTTATTATCATCATAAATGCATTGAGTGCGGGTCTGTTTTTGAACCCGATAGGTTTTATTATATCTGCCCGAAATGCGGAAACTTGCTTTTGGTTGAGCGGGATGAAGATTGGATTGATAAATATGTAGGCGTCGGGAGACAGGCAAAGCTTCATTTTGACAACATAAGATTTGGAAAAGAAAGGGATAAATATCCGAATGGCAGCGGCGTTTTTATGTGGCTCCCGTATATTCTTCCCGGATTTCCGAAAGAAGCGGTTATATCTTTGAGGGAAGGTTTTACGGATTTATTTGAAATTCCGGATTGGCTGAAGAAAAAAATCGGACTTAAAAAACTTTTTATAAAAATGGAAGGGCAGCTTCCCTCGGAAAGTTTTAAAGACAGGGGGATGTCGGCGGCGATTTCAGAGGCTTTGCGTTTGCAGAAATTTTTTCCAAAACTTAATACGAAGTATGTCGCTTGCGCCAGCACGGGAGACACTTCCGCTTCGGCCGCGATTTACAGCGCGTATGTCAAAGACAAGCTCAGGTGCATCGTTTTTCTTCCTAATGATAAAATTTCCAAAAGCCAGCTTTTTCAGGCTATGGCCCACGGCGCGCTTGTTTTAAGCATAAAACATCCAAAAGGTTTTGACGGATGTATGAATTTAATACAACAATTTTGCTTGAATCATCCGGAAATTGTTCTGGTAAATTCAAAAAATGATTTAAGGATTGCGGGCCAGGAAACCATCTCGCTTGAAATTTGCCAAGACCTTCATTGGAAAGCTCCTCGATGGATTTCAATTCCCTGCGGAAACGGAGGAAACCTGACTGCGCTTCTAATCTCGCTTTTGCGGATGAAAGAAAGAAAAATGATTGACACGGTTCCCGGAATAATCGCGGCGCAAACAAAAAATTCAAACACTCTTGTTCGCTGGGCAAAAAGCGGATTCAATAAATATGAGCCGAGTGAATTTAAAGATACGGTCGCGTCGGCTATGAATATTCAAGATCCTGTCAGTTTTCCGAGAATAAAGAAACTTTACGATAAATTCAAAATGGAATTTTTCGATGTTTCCGAGAAAGATATTCAGAAAACAAGAGCGCTTTTTATGAGCGCGGGGGCGAATATATGCCCTCAAAGCGCGGTGGCGCTTGACGCGGTTCTTCAGGCAAGAAATAGAAATATAATCAAGGAATCCGATACCGTAGTTTCAATCAGCACGGCAAGTGGCATAAAATTTTCAAAATCAGGCATAGAGCATCACCTCAAGGGCGACAAAAAAAATTACGCGAATCCGCTGAAAGTTGTTGGAGGAACTATTGAAGAAATAGAGAAAGCGATTGGGTTTTAGAAACTGGAAACTGGAAATTAGAAATTAGAAATCAACAAAGTAAGAAATTTGTCATCCCGAGCAAAGTTTTGGATTCGCCAGATGGCGAAGATAAAATGAGGTCGAGGGATCCCTCTTTAAATCACGGAGATGACTATAATAGCTAATCCCGCATTAAAGAGATTCCTCCGCTCCGCTTGCTCATATTTCGCTACGCTCCGGTCGGAATGACAAGTTTTGTTTTTTAGATCTGAATAATTATGAAAATTATAAATTAAAATTATCTTTATGTTCAAAAAAGTAAATCCAAAGCAGAATTTTCCGGAGATGGAAAGGGAGGTTTTGAAGTTTTGGGAAGAGAATAAAATATTTGAGAAATCCATAAAGAGGAAAAGCGATGAAAAAACATATAGTTTTTTTGACGGCCCGCCTTTTGCGACGGGACTTCCTCATTATGGGCATATGGTGGCTAGTCTGATCAAAGATGTCGTACCGAGATTTTGGACGATGAAAGGATATAAAGTTGAAAGGCGCTGGGGGTGGGATTGCCATGGACTGCCGATTGAGAATTTAATTGAGAAAGAGCATGACATAAAAAATAAGCAAGATATAGAAAAGTGGGGAGTTGATAAATTTAATGAGGCTTGCCACAACTCTGTATTGAGATACGCGGATGAATGGAAAAAATTTATTCCCAGAATGGGCAGGTGGGTTGATATGGAAAACGATTATCGGACGATGGACTGGAAATACACGGAAAGCATCTGGTGGGTTTTTTCGGAACTTTATAAAAAGGGGCTGATTTATGAAGGGTATAAAGCGATGCATATTTGTCCGCGATGCGAGACGACATTATCTAATTTTGAAGTGACGCAGGGATATAAAGAAATCACGGATTTGTCTGCGACGGTAAAATTTAAATTGAAATATCCCGCGGGAAAAACCGGCAGAGGAGTGGGAGCGCTTATTTATAACGACAAAAATGAAGTTTTGCTTTTGAGGCGCAATGAAAACGGCAGAAGAAAAACTTGGGCGATGCCCGGCGGAAAAACTGATGGGGGTGAAACTTTCAGAGAAGCGCTGGAAAGAGAAGTCGGCGAGGAGTTGGGAGTAAAAATAAAATCAGCCGAACCGTTTGTCGCCAAGCCGTATATTTTTGAAGGGCGCCTTTTTGAAACCGTGTGCTATAAAGTTAGGATTAAAGGCGAGCCGGAGATAATGGAAAAAAATAAGATAGATAAATTGGAATGGTTTTCGCTTGATAATTTGCCGGAAGTTGATTATCCGCCGTCAAGGGACGCGCTTGAGGTTTATAAGAAGAATCAAGAAAGTTTTCACATCACGACTGATATAACAAAGCCATTAGTGAATGTTTATGTTTTGGCTTGGACAACGACGCCATGGACTTTGCCGGGCAATGTAGCGCTGGCGGCGGGTGTTAGTATTAAGTATCAAGTAGTAAGTATTAAGGGGGAAAGCGATTTTTATGTTTTGGCAAAAGATAGAGTTGAGGAAATTTTGAAAGGCAGAGAATTTGAAATTTTAAATGAAATTGACGGCAAAGAATTGGTTGGTTTGGGATATGATCCGCTATTTGATTATTATTCTAAAGAAGAGGATTTGGAAAATAAAAAGCAGGGCTGGAAAATATACGCGGGGGATTTTGTGACGACGGAAGAGGGGGCGGGGATTGTGCATATCGCGCCGGCGTTTGGAGATGATGATATGAATTTGGGAAAGAAATATAAGCTGCCTTTTGTCCAGCATGTGAAAATGAATGGCAGATTTGCGGAGGAAGTGGCGGATTTTAGAGAGAAAAAAGTTGATTTGCAAGCAGGTTCCAATCAGGAAAGTAGAATTGACGAAGATAAAATAGGTTTGCAAAAAGGTTCCACAACCCGGAGTTTATCCCGTACAGCGATACGGGAGGACTATGGAACCAGCGGAGATGGTCGAGAAGTAAAGCCAAAAAGGAATCCGAGAGAAACGGACGAGAAGATCGTGAAGTGGCTTGAGGAGAATAATAAATTATTTTCAAAAGAAAATTACAAGCACAGCTATCCGCATTGCTGGAGGTGCGATACGCCCCTTTTGAATTACGCGGCGAGTTCGTGGTTTGTAAAAGTGACGGCGATAAAAGATAAAATGATCAAGAATAACCAGCAAATGAATTGGGTGCCGGAATATATCAAAGACGGACGATTTGGAAAATGGCTGGAAGACGCGCGCGACTGGGCGGTTTCAAGGAGCAGGTTTTGGGGAGCGCCATTGCCGGTTTGGAGATGCGGAAAATGCAAAAATATAGAAGTGATAAGTTCCGTTGACGAGTTAAAGAAAAAAGCGCTTCAAGAAATAGAAAAGGTAAATCTCCACAAACCAAATATAGACAAAATTAAAATTAAATGTTCAAAGTGCGGGGGCGAGGCTTCAATCGTCGGCGATGTTTTTGATTGCTGGTTTGAGTCGGGATCAATGCCTTACGCGCAGTGGCATTATCCGTTTGAAAATCAGGATAAGTTTGAAAAAGGATTTCCGGCGGAATTTATCGCGGAAGGGCTGGATCAGACAAGGGGCTGGTTTTATACTCTCTTAGTTCTTTCAACTGCGCTTTTTAACAAGCCTGCGGCAAAAAATGTGATTGTCAATGGAATCGTGCTGGCGGAAAACGGGCAAAAAATGAGCAAAAGATTGAAGAATTATCCCGAACCGGAAATAATTATAAATAAATATGGCGCGGATTCTTTGCGATATTATTTTTTAACTTCTCCCGTAATGAAAGCGGAAAATCTCAGGTTTTCCGAGAAGGGGGTTGAGGAGGTTTTGAAAAGATTTGTCTTGACACTCTGGAATGCGTATTCGTTTTTGGCGATGAATGCGGAAACCCCAACCCCCCAACCCTGCCTACCGGACAGGCAGGCCCCCTTATCAGGGGGGCTACCAAATTACCCCCTTGATAAGGGGGGCAGGGGGGTTTGGAGCATTAACCTTTTAGATAAATGGATAATTTCTGAATTTAATATTCTTGTCGGCGAAGTGAATAAGCAGATGGAGAATTATGATTTGGTTCGCGCTTCAAGACCGCTCAGAGAATTTGTTGATAAATTATCTAATTGGTATATTCGCCGCAGCAGAAAGAGATTCACATCAGAAAATACAAAAGATAAAAAATCCGCCTTTCAGACTTTATATTATATTTTAACGGAATACGCAAAACTCTTGGCGCCGTTTATGCCGTTTTTGGCAGATGAAATATATAAAAATCTAACCGGCAAAGAATCGGTTCATTTGGAAGATTATCCTGTCGCTAATAAAGATTTGATTGATAAAAAAGTAAGCGATGAAATGAATTTTGTGAGAGATGTGGTGACTTTGGGATTGGCAATAAGGGCGAAGAATAGTTTGAAGGTAAGGCAGCCATTGCAGAAATTGGAAATTGGAAATGAAGAAACTGGAAACTGGAAACTGGAAATTGAAGATGAATTAGCGAGCTTAATTAAGGATGAACTAAATGTTAAAGAGGTTGAGTTTGTTGATGGTTTGCAAATAGGCTCCACAGCCCTGCGGGACAATGGAGCCAGCGATGATAGCTGGGCTTATGAAGATGATGGCAAGATTAAAATTGGATTAAATATTGAAATTACCGATGAACTTAGAGCCGAGGGGTTTGCTCGTGAAATTGTGAGGCATATTCAGGAGATGAGAAAAGAAGCGAAGTATAATCGGAATGATTTGATTTCGGTTAAGTATAATTTTACTGAAGGCGGAGAAGAAATGAAAAAAGTTTTTGAAGTTTGGGGAAGTTATGTTAAGAAAGAATGTTTGGCGAAGGAAATTGTATTTAGTGAAAAATTAGATGAAAATGATTTTGATTTGATAAAGAAACTGGAAATTGGAAATTGGAAATTGGAAATTGGGATTAAGAAATGATAGATTTTGTTGGCTCTATACTCCGTGCGGAGACTTTTGTTAATTCGAATAATATTTTATTTATTTCAGATGTTTATTCTTGAAATCACAAAAGGCTCCAGTCAGGAGACTGGAGCCAACACGGTAAGAAACTGGAAACTGGAGATTGGGGTTAGAAAACTTGGTTTATAAAATAAAAAAAAGAATTAGGCTGATTATTCTATACCTAATTCTTGCATTGTTTCGCGCTCAAATTTATCCGTTTCTTCTATGGAATGATTTGGACAATACCAAAACTCATATCTCTTTTCTCCTCTATTTAAAACAGATCCTCTCCATTTTTTTTTCTTTTACAAACTTTTCTATGTCAATGCAGTACTCAATTGTTTCACCGCAAATTGAACAAACACGCTGTTTCATTTATTATTCCCTCCATATTTATATTAGTATATTTATAAATAATTGCAAGCAAACAAATTATTAAATAAATTATCGCTGCAATATTTGAATTTTACATTGTCATTTTGAATTTTGAACTTTTCATTTTAATTTTTTTATGTCCACCTACAAAACGCAAGGAATTATTATAAGGCGAGGCAATTTTGGCGAGGCAAGCTTGTTGCTGAATATTTATACGAAAGATTTTGGAAAGATTGAAGCTATCGCCAGAGGAGCGAGGAAGGCGAAAGGCAAGCTCAAGGGGCATCTTGAGCTTTTTTTGCTTGTAGATTTGGTTTTGGCGAACGGCAGAAGTATTGATACGATCACGAGCAGCGCGGCAATGGAAAGTTTTTTAAATTTAAGGAATAATTTGGAAATTTCATTCGGGGCGTATTATCTCATAGAACTTGCGGACAGGATGACGATTGAAGGGCATAAGGACGAGAGAGTTTTTTATTTATTGAAAAAGTCGCTGATGTTTTTGGACGGATTGGCGAGGGAGAATAATTCTTTGCTTTCTCAACCTCCCAAGTTAAACTATTCAGCAATCCAAAAACGCGATTTTGTCATTTCGAGCCTCAGCGAGAAATCTGCAGTCTCAGCCAATTCTTCATATACAGATTTCTCGCGAGGCGCTCAAAATGACAGTTATCGGACAGCCTGGCAATTAGATGGCGCTATCATAAATAAATACTATCCTTCCATTCTTATTTTCCAAATCCACATCCTGAATCTCTCCGGGTTTTCGCCCGAGCTTGATAAGTGCGTAATTTGCGGAAAATCTATAAAGCCGGGAGAAAATTATTTCAGTTTTTCCCGCGGTGGAGTCGCGGGGAAAGAATGCAGTTTGCGAAAGGAAGTTGAGCGTCCTATAGGGCGCTCAACTTCCTTATTTCCGATTAGCGATAACACAATCAAACTTATCCGTTTGTTTCAATTTAAAGGCAATAGTAAATTAGGAAATAAAAATAGCCTGCCCGATAAGGGGGCCTGCCTGTCCGGTAGGCAGGGTTGGGGGGTTAGAGATAAGTTCTATTTAAATAAGTGTTTTGAAACTATACGAAAGCTGAAAGCCGATAAAAAATTAGTCTTGGACGCGGTTTTTTTGATGAATAAATTTATTGAGTTTAATATAGAGAAAAAAGTGAAGGCGGTTGACTTTTTAAGAGAGGCATAGCTTTGTATTTTTTGGACAAAACGGCGGCTTTTATGTATGATGTAATTAGATTGCAAAATATTCTACGGCGCTTTAGCGCACGGTTCACGAGGTTTTAACCTCGCGAAAAGAATATTTATTTGAGCCGAATCACGCGAGGTTAAAACCTCGCTAACCCTCGGCTAAAGCCGGGTAGAAATTATTATAAACAATACAACAATATAATATTATGCGATTTGACATCATCACCATCTTCCCCAAAATTTTCAATTCATATTTTAATGAGTCTATTTTAGCGCGGGCGCAAAAAAACAGGCTTGTAAAGATTAAGATTCACGATTTGCGAAAATACGCGAATGATAAGCATCATAAAGTTGACGATACTCCTTATGGCGGAGGAGCTGGGATGGTAATGAAGATTGAGCCTGTTTATAGGGCATTATTAGACTTAAAAATTATAAAAAAAGACGGGATGAAAAATAAAAGATTTTTAAAAAACACCAAAATTTTTTTGATGTCGGCTAAAGGCGAAAAATATAATCAAAAGATGGCAAGCGAATTCGCGAAATTAGACAGAATTATTTTAATTTGCGGCAGATATGAAGGCGTTGATGAAAGAGTCGCGAAATATCTGGTTGACGGGGAAATTTCAATCGGCGAATATATTTTGACAGGGGGAGAAATTCCCGCAATAGTTATTGTTGATTCCGTTGCAAGATTGATTGGCGGAGTTTTAGGAAACAAAGAATCGGCAGAGAATGAATCTTTCTCGCAAGACTGGCGATTAGAGCATCCCCACTACACAAAACCGGAAATTTTTTCACCCAACAAAAAAACCGCTTGGCGCGCGCCAAAGGTTTTGTTAAGCGGAAATCATAAAAAGATAAAAGAATGGAAAGAAAAACATAGCATCAAATGTTAAAAGAATTATATCTCGGGAAATTACTGATATTGTTAAATTGTTAAATTGTTTATATGCTTACATGATTATAAACTGTCCAACAAGCTTCTGCCTGTCATTTCCCGCGGCTTTTTAATGTCAAGAATTTCCAAAACCGTGGGAGCGACATCAATAAGCATTCCTCCTATTTCTTGAAAATATGATTCTGTGTCCCGCTGATCCTGAAATTTGTTATCTTTGTTTATTAAAATAAAAGGAACAGGGTTTGTTGAGTGGCCGGTTATTTTTTCCCCGGTTCTTACATTAAACATTTCCTCCGCATTGCCGTGATCCGCTGTTATTATAAGTGTCGCATTATTTTTTATTGCCGCTTCGTATAATCTTCCCAAACATTGATCAACAAACTCCGCGGCTTTTATAGCTGCCTTGAAATTTCCGGTATGACCCACCATATCAGCATTCGCATAGTTTATCAGAATAAAATTAAATCTATTATTCATTATTTCTTTTAAGGCTTGATCGGTAATTATGTCCGCGCTCATTTCCGGAGTTTGATCATATTTTGAAACCGAAGGCGAAGGTATGAGTATTCTAAATTCGTTTTCAAAGGGACTTTCTTTTCCTCCGTTGAAAAAATAAGTGACATGGGCGTATTTTTCAGTTTCAGCGATTCGGAGCTGCTTTAATCCTGCTTTGCTTAAAACTTTTCCAAGAGGGTACTCTATGTTTTCCGGCGGAAAAACCACATTGGCATTAAGCCCTTTTTCATATTCAATCATTGTCGTGAATTCAATGTTAGACAATTTTCCGCCTCTGTCAAAATCATTAAAATCATCAGCAACGAACGCTTTTGTAAGCTGTCTGGCTCTGTCTTCCCTGATATTAAAAAATATTATCGCGTCATTGTCTTTAATCGGCCTGTAATTGTTATTTTCATCTATAATTAAAGTCGGTTTTATAAATTCATCAGTAATGTCGCGCGCATAATATTTACTCAGCGCGTCTATGGGATTTTTTTCTTTATTTCCAACGCTGTTCACAAGACAGCGATAAGCCATTTGCGTTCTGTCCCAATTTTTATTTCTGTCCATCGCATAATATCTTCCCATTATGCTTGTAATTTTTCCGGGCAAATTCTCGCTTTCAATATTTTTTTGCAAATCCGATATAAATTTGATAGCGGATTTTGAGTCAGTATCTCTTCCATCGGTAAAAATATGAATGCAAACATGATCAGGGGCAATGGAATTAATTTTCAAAAACTCCAAGATGGCATACAAGTGATCAATATGGCTATGAACCCCTCCATCGCTAACCAGTCCCATTATGTGCATATAAGAATCATTTTTTTTAATGTGATCTGTTGTTTTTAATAACTTCTTGCTTTCAAAAAATTTTCTGTTCTGAATCGCAAGAGATACTTTGGGCAGATTTTGATATAATATTTTTCCCGCGCCTAAAAGCATATGTCCGACCTCGGAATTTCCCATTCTTCCCCATGGCAATCCCGCCGCCATGCCCGACGCCTGTAAAATCGTATTCGGATAATAGCTTATAAAGTTATTCATATTTGGAGTGTCAGCATTGGCAATCGCATTTCCGTTTGTCTCTTTATTGACTCCCCACCCATCAAGGATCACAAGTACGACTTTATTCATTTTATTATTTATTAGATTAAATTTATAGATATTATAACACTTATTTTTTATTCAGACAATCTCAGAATTCATATAAGCATATAAGCATTTAAACATATCGATTATGAATCAATATTTTAAATTATTAAAAAAATATTCTTTGGAAGAAAAGTATTATAAAATAGTTTTGAGGCACAGCCTTTTTGTTCTTGGCAAAAGCATAGGGATAATAAACAAAAAAGGGCTTTATGGCAAAGTGGATTTTGACTTAATTATATCAGGAGCTTTGCTTCATGACATCGGCTCTTTTGGGTTTATGGAAAATTTTAGCAAAAAACAAACTAGTTATCTTGAGCATGGCATTATCGGCGGCAAGATTTTAAGAAGCGAAGGTTTGGAAAAAGAAGCTTTGATCGCAGAAAGACATATCGGAGCCGGATTATCAAAAAAATATATCATAGAAAATAATCTACATCTGCCTCAAAAAGATTTTCTGCCGATTACTTTGGAAGAAAAAATTATCTGTTATGCCGATAAATTCCACAGCAAAAGCGGGAAAATAGACAGCTTGAAAAGCATTAAAAAGGAAATGAAAGGATTTGGCGCTGAGCCGCTGAAAAGATTTTTGGAATTGGAGAAAATGTTTGAGTGACGCATTTAGTTGTTTTAAAAACTAAATTTGCCTTAATTCAAAAATTTGATATAATTCTATTATGGCTAAAAAACAACTTTACAATATGTTGAGATACGAGAGAGTAAAACTTGGCCGATAGAATTGTAATTTAGCATTGATAAAAAATTGACTTTGGCTTTTTAAAAGAATATAATAAATTTGTAAGAAAATAAACAAATATTATGAATTATCAAACTAAACTTGAGGGACAAAGCATTGTTTTGCCGAAAAAATGGAAAAATATAAATGTTTTTATCAGGGAAACTGAAGATACTATTATTATCAAGAAGATTCAAGAACCTTCATTAAAAACTTTACGCCCCAATCTTCTTAAGTTTGGAAAAATGATCTCCAAGAAAGATGTTCGAGAGGCTGTTTGTTGGGCGCGAAATAAATCTAAATAATTTTATGAGGGTTGTTTTTGACACAAATATTTTTATCTCAATGTTTATCTGGCGAAATAAAGAATTAGAATTTCTTTATAATTTGTTTTGGCAAAATAAAATTACGGTAGCTGTTAATCCTCAAATAATTCAAGAGATGACTCGCGTTTTAGATTATCCGAAATTTGCTGTTCCTCTGCTCAAGGCTGATTTGACGGCAGAAAAAATAATTAAAGCGGTTTTAAATGATTGTTTATTTTTTTCTTCTTCGACGAAACCGCCGAAAGTTATCAAAGATGATCCGTCGGATAATATAATCTTGGATTGCGCTTTAGCTTCCGGCGCTGATTTTATTGTCTCTGGAGATAAACATTTGCTAAACTTAAAATCTTTCCAAAATATTCCGATTCTTGCCCCGCGGCAATTTATAAATCGCTTTAAAAAAATATAATAATTCTAAATCAGAAATTATGAAACCCGTTAGAAATATAAATACTATTTTTAATTGGTTTAACGCGCATAATAAATAAAAGCATAAATATGAGAATTTCTAACGGGTTGAACAAAATTTTGAGCGCAAATCGAGAGAGAGAGAGAGAGAGAGAGAGAGTAAATAACCCGCGCCGAATTTTCAGTTTAATAAAGACCGCCATAATTCCGTCTGAAAAATATGGCGTGATAAATCGCGGCTAATAAAATTTTGAAAAGGTAGGTGAAAAAGAGGCTAAAATTCTTAGTTTAATTTCTAAAAATAAAAATATTACCTATATCGAATTAGCCGGTAAATTAAATATTACCGAGAAAAGCGTATAAATGTTGAATATTAAAAAATATTAAAAAAGTTGACTTAATAAATTAAATTTGTTAAAATTCAAATCATGAGGGTTTATTTGGATAATTGCGTATTAAATAGATCGTTTGACGATCAGTCCAATCTAAATGTTCGCTTGGAAACATTGGCGGCGTTATTTATTTTAGAATTCATAGAAAAAAAGAAAATTAAATTAATAAACTCTTCCGTAATTGAATACGAAAATTCTAAAAATCCTTTTTGGGAAAGAAAAATTTGGGTTTCAAACTATTTGTCAAAAGCAATTTTTTATCAAAAACTTAATCTCAAAATAAAGAAGAGAGCCAAACAGCTTGAGCAATTAAAAATTTTTCCAGTTGACGCGCTGCATCTGGCTTCAGCGGAAATTGCAAAAGCGCGTTATTTTGTAACTTGCGATTATGATATTATTAAAAAATATCAAGGCAGTTTAGAAATTGTAAATCCCGTAGAATTTATTAAATTAGATTTATAATTACAAAAAGAAAATGATAAAAACTCAACAACAAAAAATTTACAGCAGATTGAAAACGGATTATTTGCCTCAGCCCGTTTTAATGGCAAAAGCCGTGGATGCCTTGATTGAAAAACTTGGCATTGCCAAGGCCAGTGAATTCTGGACTTCTTTGGGTTATGGCGAAAAAGATTATTTACAATTAAAAAAGAAAATGTTTTTTAAGGAGGATGTAGAGACTCTTTATAAAAAAATTAAAAAGGTGGAAAAATAATATTTATAATTAAAATGCTTAATCTTCATT